>Ga0307517_10007296_pt1 | contig 16158 bp, 14 predicted proteins | sample 23_EM_MG_FD_194515 | JGI IMG/M metagenome (GOLD analysis project Ga0307517, IMG submission 194515) | Populus trichocarpa ectomycorrhiza microbial communities from riparian zone in the Pacific Northwest, United States - 23_EM | ecosystem: Host-associated > Plants > Roots > Unclassified | place... | reverse complement strand
AGGATTTAACCGAGGTTTATGAGGGTATGGATGACCCATACATCAACTGGAGTTTGATAATTTTGCCCCCCATCCCTCACATGCCTCATGAGGTATAGGGGGCAAATGTGTACTTTTGCTGATGTATTTCTAAGTTGCCTTAAGCCACTTCTTATAAGTGAACAATTTGATAATCTGCTTTCTTCATATTTATAAGAAGTTAATTTAGTCTAATCTGAATTTCATCCATAGCAGTCAACTCAACCATGTACTGCGTTCTTGCTCCCTCACAGTTCTATTTTGGAATTAATTATTAGTAAAGTCCAATCTGAAGATATACTAATATCACAAATCGTGACCAAGCAAGGCATATTTCACATGACTAATTAATACTTGTTAGTCATAAGGTGTGTTGGTTTCATGCTATGACGTCATTTAACTCATAGTATCTCACATGACTGCGCACTTGCAAGTCATCATTATATTATGATTGATTGATTGTTTCATGACTCATGATTGTGATGTCATATGATGTAATGATTTTGGCACATCACTCGGATTATGAGTCATGGGTTTTTGCCCATGTCACTTGATTGAGCACATGACTTGTTCTATGAGTTGTGATTGGTTAAAGGATATTGTGCAGTTGATTCAGACGAGTCAGCTGATGGATTTCATACTATGACTTGCTACGAGTCATAGAGGTCACGCGACGTAAGGGGATGAGTCACCAGAGTTAGAGTTGTGGGAAGATGCCTATATAGGGGGCTTGTTTCTGACTAAGAGATACAAACCTCACGCAATCATCTAAGTACTTTTCTATACCTAAGTTACAATACAATTACCCTTTTTCTCTTTACATACACTTCTCCTCTACAAGAGCCTACGCTCAAAGAACCCAGAGACTATTATGATAGTCTTGGTCACGGTGATGGGTTTCCTGACATAGAACTATTGTGATAGTTCTACAACTTGAAGTACGACGATCCACCCTTGTTACCATCTGACAAGATACTATCCTTCAAGCCGACCAAGCTAGTTTTGTACTATCTCAAGAGATAGTACCTCCCTACTCCTTAGTACAAGAAAATGAGACTCACTTACACAAGAGAGAACTGTGATTGCCTGTTACCTTTAGGATCAACAATAGAATTGTTACAACTAATCACAAATACTAATCTCTTTGTATATTCAAGGTTCTTGCAAGCTTGATTCTTTCTATTGCTTGTCTTAAGAGCTTTTCCTTTTCTATTATTTATTATTTATATAAGGTCAGGTCAACCAGGTCATATTGTTTGGCCGCCGTATAAAACAAATAATCTTCAGGCATCCGGAGAGCATCCTGTTTCTCTTCAGTTATTTACTACACTTCTCAATGCTTTCGCTGAATGAAGGAACTCACCAAATCCATCTAAGAAAGTTGTGAGAAAGGGAATCAGACACACCAGCCTACAGAATGACAGGAGGTTGGAGTACTGGCTAGATTTCAGGTTAAATCTGGCAAAGGGGGAGAGGGTTGCCTGCGAGTAGGCACGCCAGAAGGATCTTGAATCCTTTCAGGTTACTAAGGGCTGTGAAGGTAAATAGCTTGCACTTTCCATTATATGGAAATATACTAAGAATTGTCCTACGGTAGTTACTCGTAGTAGAATCCACTATCTTCATATGCAATACTATATCTATCAATCCCTGGCTCAGCCCACTATAGATTTAGTTTTACAGGTTAATAGGGTTGTGAATACCAGTTAGTCAGATCAAGCACACGGAGCACACTCAAGCTTGATGGTGAATAAAGAAAACACTTATCCTTCTTAGGAGGTTTTTGTCTCTGATTATGGAGACAGCCTTTAAGTTGCATACAGAGATAGTGGATTATACAAGTAAATATAGCACATCAATTGCTGTATGTTACCAATCTGTAGTTTAGCTTACCGGGTTAATAGAATTGCAAAAGCTAGTCAATGTGATCCAACACAGCCAAATTCCGGACACCAAATCATGTCAAGAAAGCACAAACCAGTCTTAAGAATCTCTGCCTCTGAATCCTAAGATTAGCAACCAGCAGGGATAGCGAATTGACTGTACGAGTAAATACGGTATCGTGTTTACTTAGTCAATTCACTGCGAGCAGCCAGGCCTATCTCTGCGATCTGAGACAACTGTGCAGGGTATATAGTGCATTCATGACACAGGATAGGCAATTAAAGCTGAACTCATTGGATCTCATTAACTGGTATTTGTAATTTTGTTAATCAGTTTTTCTAAGTCTACTGTTGTTTAGACTGTGATTTTTATTCAGATTTCCAATAGTGTCAGATCGTCAGTTTCAGAAGCGAGGTTGCTAACATATGATGTTTCTCTTTAGGTAGCATAGTGGAAATCTTTTTTAAAATCGATATCAATTCTTATACGTCACAGGGGAAGCTTTCTGAGCTTGAAAATCTCACATTCTCAGAAGTCCAAAATGCAAGTGAGAACTATCTACCAATCTGTGTACCTACAGGGGCCTTTTACTTAGCTCTCAACTCCAAGTATTGGTGGCTTTTTGTTTTATTCTCCGATCCATACTCATTGCTTTTAAGGTCCAGATGCGGGAAAAAGAGTTCAAAATCAAGTTCCTAAAATTAAAATTAAAGTAATAACCAAATTCCATGGTTTGCAATTTTTAATTCTTAGTATTTAATTTTCTTTTCTCTTCTCTTCTCAGAGTATTGTATAATTAATTCGATTACAAAGAATTCCATTTAAAATCTCAATTAGTAGTAATAAAGAATCATTCAATCGTCTCAATTTTTAGTAAGCAGAATATCCTTTACTTCCTTTTTTCCAGATACTGATATTCAAGCCGAAGATTCCTGAAATTTCAGGAATGTGATCAGGATCACCATCTCAATCAATCTCTACTTCTGGCGGTCAATCGTGATTGTTCCGGTATTTTTATAACTATACCTTAACTCATTATACTATCTAACTAAAATATAGTGTCATGTATCTATTTCTCAAAGACTACAGGTTTTCAGCTCTATTTGACTCTGAACTTGAAGTATTCTATGTTTCTAAACCCTGATGCAAACTAGTAGTTTATCAAGTTCAGTTTCTCACACTTATATAACTTGGTTTAAAAGTTTACCATGCCCCATCTTCTTACTTTCTGTTATTTGTACTTCGAAATATCACTAAAAACAGACATTGTAGCCTGTTTTAGTACTTTTCTGAAGTTTCACAGATGTTTAATTTTTTTTGAATTTTACCCCCTCATGTTTTTCCTGCAAACGCTAAGCCTAGATATCAGTTAGAAATTGTAGTATAGTAGTCCGAGTCTAATAAAATCATGTAATTGTAATTGTTTTCAAGCATAAAACTTGCAGATATGATGTAGTATATAGGTTGAAAATAATAGACAGAAATACAATAGAAAGTGAAAAAGGTGAAATAAATAAATAAAGAAAGTAGTAAGTCAAGCAGACAGAAGAGGCTGGAAATAATAGTAGTATCAGATTCAGATAAAATAGTATCCGAAGTAATAATAGATATTGTCAGGTAAATTGGAAGATGGAAGAGAGGACTGGGTGAAGGTTGAGATGGGTAAGGAGGAAGTGAGAGAGAGATTAAGTAGAGGTGTAACTACCAAACTATGTAGTGCTAGTTGTTTTCAGAAGCGATTGCGGTATACAGTGGCATCATAACACCAAGATGAATGGTCTTGGCATCAGATTAGATGTTTATCAGATGACCATACACTACTTGCTTCTACACTCCCGTTTGAAAAAGCTCCCGTAACCAGACTGGTACATTCATGTAGTTGGGGCTGGCAATACAAGTCGTAGTACGTGGGCCCCAGCCAGGCATCAACAACAAATACATAAATGTACCAGGGTGGTTACGAGGACTTTTCAAACGCGAGTGTATTTCCCAAGAAAAACCCCCCCAGCCGATATTTTGCTAGAGTTCTCATCAAATATTCAGCTCACGGAGGTATTCTTGGCAAAGATGGGTGAGTACTGTTTGATATGCTTTACAGTACTATACTTGTATCATATAGTACAGTAATGTGGGAGGCTTCTCGTCTAAGGTGAGGAGAGGGCCATTGTTCTCGATAAGAGCTACGAGAAAACAACGGCCTGTAATACATGGTGAAGACCTGCCCATGCCTCCAATATGCACACGGCATCCTTTAGTCGTAATCCGTGGAGTCCATCCTCATGACCGACAGTAACGTATCCCGGATTTATCAAACACCGTTATCCCGGCCCGTGTAAAACAAAAACTTCCTTCATCTATTTTGTCCGAGTAGTAGACCGAGTGATCGGTGATGACTACACCGACCATGTACTCAAGGCATTGAGGGGGAAGGAAATGGGGAGTTTCTACAAGGCGGTTCAGCAACCGACAACCCCAACTGGACCGGAGTGGTGGTAGTTGCGAATGCCCCCCCCCCCTCCCCGGGCTCATATAACAGAATCACAACAAAAGCCAACATTAGCACAAAGGGGACTATACTATTTTGTACTGGTACGGCACTTGCTGCTTGTACTAGCACTACCGGTATGCTAAATATTAATTACTCGGTGGGCTTTTTCGAGTACCCTGATTTACCTAACTGGACAAGTTCGTGGATTGCTTTGGTCACACTTGTGGGAAACAGGGCTTCGTGGTTGGAGAGGGGGAGGGGAAAGCGATCGCAGGGGGTGACGGCGATGATCACGATGAGGATGACGATAGAGCACCGACATTTTGGCGCCATGCTGATGAACAAAGGTATTAATGTCATAACATTATGATGCCATGATAGGTTTAGAGGAGCCAAAGCCCCGTTTATTCTCCAGGCATGTATCGGTGGCAGGCAATTACTGAAAGTACAAGTGAAGAAAGGCATATTTAAACAAGGTGGAAAACGAAACTAATGAAATGAGGAAGACAAAAAAGAAAGAAAAACCAAAGGCTATGCAATCCCATCTTACCCCATCCCATCGAACAAAAGAGATAAAAACGAATGCGAATGTTTGCTTTTTCTTAATAATAAAAAAAGACCGCCAATAATACAATAGTAGTAAAGTTAGTTTGCAGTTCCCGATGTATCTTAACAAGCAACAATCATATCCTCCCTTCTCCTCCTCTCTTCCTGACTGAGCGGGTATGGCGGATCTGCAGCTGCGGAACTGCTGCTGCTACCGGCGTTCGAGTGATTCGATGCGCCGCTGGCTTTCCGGTGCGCAGGGTGAACTCCCAGCTGTGCAGGGTGGTTTCCCAACTCGGTTGTCCGCGGGGCAAGTGATGAGGTAGCGGCAGCTTTGCCGTCGAGGACGCCGCCAACCACTGGGTGTGCTTGTGTGGGGACTTCTTCGAGATCCAACGTCCAGATCCGTAGGTCCTCCTCAGCGTCATAAAGGATTTGCCGAGCTTGCCTGTCCGCGTTGAAGGGTTCGTGGGTGTCCCCTGGGACGACGGGGGTGTCGTTTAGTAGATTCAGCATTCGTCTGCCGTGTTTAGCTAGGATTGCTTGCTTTTCCGCGCGCTCTACTACCGCTGCAAAGTGTTGAGCGTAAGCCTCCTTTAGCTTTGCTCGAGTGACGTTGGTGAGTTGTGCTTCGGCCACTAGATTCTCGGCCTCCGCACGGACGAGTTCCTGCTCCAGGGTGACCAACTTCGTGCTAGTGGGTTCTTTATATTTTAGTCGAGCAATCTCATCCTGGACCTTCGTCTTGTGATCCCGACTCGGCTGCACACCACTCTCGGTGTTGCGGATCTGCTTGAGAATACACCGGTAGTCTTCCAAATTCTGGGCAAATATGTCCTCCTGAGCGCCGATCTCCGTCAGTATCACACCGAGCTTATCGCTCAATTCCGATACCGCATCATCGCCTGTTTGCTCCCCCCATTCGGACAATTGCGTAGCTACCGATTGACGTTCATGTCCGGCTGATTCGTAGGCGTTGATGACGTGGTTCTCGCTCTTGATCAGGCGGAAGAGACGCTTCGACAGCTCGGGTTGGTAGTTGCCGCGTAAGCTTGCGAATGAGAAGAGGTGCCTCTTGGATGGGGCGGGGGTGTCCGAGCGAGATTTGGAGGAGCGGACCGAGAGACTGCGAGTTCTTCTGCCATCGGGTGAGCGTTTTGGGCTCGGGGAGGACTTGCGGGGGGTGTAAGGGGGTGGTAGAATGGCCATTTTGTTTATGATTTGTGCCAGAGGAGGGGTATATTATGAATGAAGGAGATCTCAGATCTTGTGATAGTGATGGGTACGACAGTATCTGAAAGTGAAAAGGAAGGAAGAAACAGGAAGGCCGGCTTACATTTCAGGCATTCGTGGTGGCTGGGTGAATTCCTTCTTATATGTTTTTTTTGTTTTTTTTCCTTCCCTCTTTGTTACTCTATGTTTTGCGAGAGCTTTCCTATCGTCCCGTGGGAGGCTATCCGCCCAGCTAGCTATCTGCTATTGTTTCCGACAGCGTCCCGATAGATTGGTCCGAAACAGCCTCAAAAAAGAAGCGCGCGCAGAATCCCGGACTAACCGATTATCGTTCGTTCGTTGGCTCGTTCAAGGGGAAGGTAAGTCTAAAAAGTCAAGACTATGCTAATACCGGTACTAAACCGTGCACAAATGCAATTGGGTGAAAAAATAGAAAGCGGAGGATAGGGAAGCAAGGGTGAAGGAGGGGAAAGGAAAGGGGGAAGGGGAAGGGAAATGTGGTTGAAGGTATCCAACTGGAGTAAACGTCATACTTGCCACAGTCAACGTTTCGTACTCCACAGGAATAGGTTAGCACATGCTGAGCAAGGATTGTGTGGTTTGGTTGGGTGAATGAACCCTTGCAGCGGCAAGCGTACTCTACCGCTTAATGCCAGCCGACTGGTTTATTTAAGTTCCTTGGCCTGGTGAAACTGCGCGCCTAATCATGTCGCAACCTCGGATAGGGTTCGATCTAGTGAGCGACTATTTTTGATTGGGACTCGCTTCGGTGACATGATATACCTCTTACTTGCGCAAATTAAGGTACCGATATTGTTAGTTACCCTTCTCAATACCGGCACCCGAGTATCCAATGGATTTCGCTGGCCAGACGGTCAGCTGAGTTGTGAACTGTTTCTGGGCTACGGCTATGTACGGCCACGACTCGATATTCCGATGAAACCATTTTCCAACTCCAGCATGAGATGAGTGTTTCAATTCCCCGGATTGACTTATTGATGATGAGGTGGATGAGGTTTGGATTTCCGTCTTGATGTGTCAGATGCTGCCATTTGTTTGGTGGCTTCTTTATCGCGCTCTCAGGATTGGTTGAGTGGGCTACGGTAGTAGACTTTCCTTTGCTTGATACTACCTTCGTTGCGCTTCAAGGGGTGAAGTCAAGTTGGATGAAATAAAGTGAAGTATCAGCGGAATATCATGGGGACTTTGTCAACTCTGCATTTTTGTGATGGTATTCAGTGATTTGAAAGACGGATAAATGCAAAATACGTCGCCGCTCTAGATGCTTAGACCTCTATCCAATGTATTCTTCACTATGGTACCTGCCACAAGCGCTGACCGAAACTAGAGTTTCCATACGCGGATGGCGGCATTCAATGAACCAAATAATAAATTTTTCACAGCAAATGATCCCCTCCTTGTAACCTACCCGCAGTAATTCAAACATCCATAATTTTAGCATCCCGTGAGACCCCGATTCTAATAAACAAAAGTACCGGAGGAAATCTACCCGTTCTCACGGGAAGCCACTATTATAATTCACCTCCCCCCCCGATTGGGGGTCTCCGCCCGGCACTATCTACTCGCCTGCTTCGCACCGCGCTTCCCAGGATTCGTGAACCCCAACAACATTCACGAGGTATCACTCCCGGACCTAGCCCATGAGTATAGCCATCTTTACCAAGCAAACAACAGGAGGAAGCCACATGCAACCCAACAAAAAGCGAAGGCGAGACCAAGTCGGACCCCCGGTATGATACTATTTAATCTCACCCGCCGGAAGATCATTCCCAGAGCGATCCAGGAGAGTGGTAGTTTACACATCAGATCCTCACCCTCTATGAATAGGCCATTAGGCCATCCGTTGATGGTAAAGCGGAGAAAAGGAAATTCGGTACGGGAAAGATCTATCCCCACTATGACGAGCCCCCCATGGACGGAGACTCATGCGTTATGGGATCCACCAAATCCCCTAGCTCACCTCAATACCTCCATTGGAATACCGGTACCCCAGAAATCCCCCCCCAACACACTCCCCCAGAGCCAGATCCCTCCTGCACACCCACTCACATACCGCACTACAAAGCACAGCACACCTCAAGCAACCAACTCAGCTCCGCCGGGGTATCTTCCAAATGTTCCACAGGACGAGAACAAACAGCCTTATCCAAAACTCTAACCCCGGGAAGGACCACCGAATATGCGTTTCAACCCTGGACGGCTGAAAAATTGGTAGGAGGAAGGGAAGGGAAGGGAATGCAGGAGAAGAAAAAAGGCAAATTATGCTGCTTCCTGACTGGTTTGGCCGGGTGCACCGGTGGGTACACAGTGACTCGGGGTGTATCACAGCAACTCCTAGGTGGCTATATGAGGGGAGGGTACTTGCCTTTATAAGGCGGCAGGCTCCCGTCAGGAGAATATAATACTGCGGGTGGATGGACGGCGGGAGAAAGAGTTTGGCGTATGGAAGTGTACCGGGGGGGATGGGAGTGGAAGGTGGTATTGGAGTGGATGGCGGTATTTTCAGAGGGGCCATGGAATATGCTTAGGATGCCATTATAGCTGAACAAAGGCCTACGATTTTGGCCCCGCCGGGGGCTTACTATCCGCCCCTTCCAACCACAGCCAACTCTTGCCCCGATGACCAACTCACTCAAATTTCCATATTTTCCAAAACAACATACCCCCACAACCCGACATCCTAAAACGAGACAGCCATTACCACCCTTCACTCTGCATACACGATATCCCTCACTCTACTCCCCCCCGGAAACCCCAACAACAGTTCCGGCAGAAAAGTCACTCTCACCACTAGCATACCACTCCCCACCAATCTCCCTCGCACAACCCACCGCGACGAACCAAGCTGAATTCGCAAACGCCACCCATGAGGCGCGAATCCCAGACCCGGCCACCCGACACATACCCAGATTACACCCGTTTAGGGAGAAGTAGCGGAGGCACATCCCACCGGGGTTGTACAGCCTACCCTCACGCTTGTAGACGCTTGATATCGCTACCATAGCGTTGATGTAAGTTGGGCTCGTATTCGTGGTGTTGCATCGGACGCCCACCAAAGCAGATGAGCGGGAGGAGAAGAGGGCGGGGTCCAGGAATGTGTTTTTTATGAGGGCTTTGATGTCGGCTGCGGTTGTTGCTGGGTCTTGCGCGAGGGCCCCAAGGGAACTCCAGAGGGGGGTGGAGGTTATGTCGAATTCGGCCGCGAGGGAGATGGAGATCGAGGGAAAGAAGAGCAGGAAGAGCAATGGCCCCAGGAATACCATTGGTGAAATTATCGGTGAAACTATTTTATCAAAAGGATCTATGGTAAAATAATTTGGCTAATGGAAGAAATATTCGAGGGGATGACCGATCCCGTATATGTGATTGGGAGGAGGGAGAGCGGGTGAAGGACAGCGGGAGAGAAACAAGGGTCCCTCAAGAAAACCACGGTTCTGCGAAGAAAAATCATACGAGAAACACCTAGGCGCACTACCGTACAGCGCAGCGGGCAGGTGTGGTTACCAACAGCCAGCGCTTTTCCGCTGCAGCAGGGATACAACTATCATTTGGCTATCTCGGAGAATACCAACTCTCAAGCAATCTTCCGAATTCAGGTATCGAGTGATAATATATGATGTCCTCGTGTTCTGCAATGAAACGGGATCCGGCGGTGCTATAACTTAGGACAGCACCAAGAAACCTAGCAAAGGGGAAACGGAAGAGAAAAAATTACATGCGCTCACAGGTTGGCGGGGGTTTCGGAACTGAAATGTCACATTTGTTCTGGAGTCGCTACAGATATACTGTTACCACTTACAAGTTACAGGCATATAGAGCCCGAACACTTAGGTCCGAATTTTGTACGAGCGGTCAGATACGCATAGATAATTTACCACACAAAGGTTTTATCCCTGTCCCTTCTTGTACCAAAGAATAGTTACATCGGGAATACTAGCCATGGAATTCGGGGAACGTTTGTCCTCTGACAAAGAGAGCAAGTGTTTCGGAGGTAGAGCATAGTTATACACTGAAACCCCCCGTTCCTCGTTCTGCCGATATCACGAGAGAGTTATGATACTAGGATTGGACACCGATGTCCTTTTTTACCAATGATAAAGTATCGGGAGCCTGAGCTGTCTATTTTCTGAAGAAGCAGTTAAAAGATCAAGAAGAAAAAGCATTATCGGCCAGTTCCTATGGTCTAATGGCTTAGGAGACTGGTCGGCTAATTTGAAACAGGGACCATCATGAGTTCGAATCCGGGGGGCAGTGGAGTAGTCGAGCATTAAAAAGAATGCTCGGCGAACCACTTTTTTGCTGGGGGGGTAGGTCTAGGGTCAGTAATACCCTTGGGGTCAATTCCGAACAAATGTTGTTGTGGGACTGCTGGCTAGTATTCGGGTACCATGTGCCCGTAACTCGTACGTCTCGAGGGCGGAGAGAGGGCACACACTGCCCAGGGGAATCAAACAGTGATCGTCAACTCGCAAACAAGCAAGGACAAAAGACAGCTATACTATACTAGAAATGCATGCCTAGCCCACAACGTACATATTCCTACTGCAAGTATCCACAACACCAAGAACTTAATTTTACAACACAGAACCTTAAATCTAGACACTCAAGTTTCCCTCTTCCAATAGATATCTTAACGCCAAGTGCCACCGCCTTTCTTGTCCCAGGAGATTTAAACCCAATTCCCACAGGAAAAAAAAAACCGTCCACACTTCAGGCCCCTTAAGTTTCTATAATTGCACTAGGTGCCGCAGTGAATTATGAGGAGTTTAAGCCTCCCGAGATATGATCCGAAATCATGATAGGCACAGACAGAAAGATATACCCTGTGCATCCCCGCTTCTCCTCGTATCACTAGCTCATGTTCTCCAATACCGGAGGTAACCAGGTTGGTCCCAATGAAAACGCTCAATACCGCGTCAAACCATGGTGAGGTCCCGGGAGACACATAAAGCTAGCTAGCTTAATGAGAGAAGCAAGAATAGATTGCGCATAATTTACGGATGGCATCGCCGAACCCAAGGATCCAGGAATCCAAAGAGCCACCACCTCGGAACGACGAGAGAATTTCGGATATACTTAGTAGCCTACTGTATCAAGAGACCCAATGCCATATAAGGATAGCCCAATAATTCCCCTTTTATACCACAAAATCCCACATCCTGCATACCGTGATCATCAACCACCTATCCTCGGAAGGCACCCAATTCCTCACCAGCGCGTCTCCTAAACCTCACTCTCAAGCCCCCCCCCCCCCTCCAAGAGCATCTCCCAACAACGGAACCGGAAGGAGAGGAAGCGTAGGAGAGGATGAAACAGAGAGGGCGGAAAGAGGGGGCAAGGAAGTCCTAAGAAACCCCTCAGCCGGGATCTTCCTCAAATTCCGAGGAGCAGGCGTCTAAGCCACACTTATCAGACGGCGCCTCAAGGTGGGAGAGAGTGGTAGAAGAGAAGGGAAGGTCCGGATGGATACCCCCCAAATACAGGCAAGCCACGTACCCGGCTCGTACGGAACCCTTCGAAGGAAGGCGAGATGGTGGATCTTCCACCATCACCGGTCTCAATATATTTCCTAGGAGCTAGGGGGGCTAAGACCTTAATATCATATCGATAAGTGTCAAATAAACCCCAGCACCTTGTGTTGCAACTAATGCACCCGAGCACTATACCCCAACGAAACTCTTTTATGATAATAATTCCGGCAACCACAAGGACAGAAACAGAAAATCAAATACCCTTAAAATCTTGTATATTATTATCCTTTAGCATTAACAACGGCCTTCACCCTCTGGGGTATGCTCCTTCCCAGATTATGAAAGTAGTCGGAATCTAGCAACCCCCAGCAGTTCTCATTCCAGTTTAGTTACGATTTTAGACGTGTTGCAATCGATGAGAAATATTTTCGGATATTTTCGGCTAGGATGCCGGTACTTAGCTACGATGCTGGGTGTCCGTGTTTGTCCGACACTTCCCCCCGATAGTGAACTTCCTAACATCAAACGTTTGTGTAACGAATTTCGGATCCAGTGATTGGATAGTTCGCAGATGGCCTCGGCACAAGACCCCTCGATTAACCCCTCTTTTCCTCCGTTCCAGATAATTTCAGTAACGGACTCCAAGTTGATCAACACCTCCCTCTCAACAACCCTCGAAGCGGTGAAAATCGAAAAAATGTCACAACCTTTCAGCAATAACAATAACTCCGTCAACATCGCAAATAGCTTTAACTACACTGCCCCAGATGACGAGTCTAAAATCCTAGCTTGGCTGTCTCCATTAGAGCCATGGGTACGGCATCGAGACATCGGAGCCGAGCGGGTGGATGGTATAGGAGCCTGGCTGCTGGAAACCAAGGAATTCAGACGCTGGCATAATGCCAGTAGGGAGGATGAATCCGATCATGCGACCTTATTCTGCGACGGCAACCCAGGAGTGGGAAAGAGCTATATCAGGTGAGGGAGAACGTATCACTGTCGGAAATCAAAGAATGGTATTGCTAATAGGTTGCGATAATAGCTCGCTAGTTATAGACAAGTTGTGCGATGAGGCCGGAGAGGGAGATACCGCCGTTATGTGTTTTTACTTCGACTTCGCCGCCCGGAATGAGCAGTCACCAGTGAATATGCTCGGCTCCCTGCTGAGACAGCTTGTTGCGGGACTGGACAAGATTCCCGAGGCGGTAGTTCAGGATTTTCGAAAGCAGAGAAAGGGTATTGGTGGCCGAGGGCTGCAAGTCACAGGAATTTTGAAGATGTTCCAGGCCATTATCACTACAAAGCGCATATTTATATGTGTTGATGCACTTGACGAATGTGTGCCAGAGCACCGAATGGTGGTTCCTGAATCACTGCGGCAGATTCTGCAGGAGTCACCGAATGCTCGCATATTTATGACCGGAAGGCCACAGGTGCGGAGTGATGTGGAAAGGAGATTCGATGGAGCGGCGACTTTTATATCGATACAACCCATGGAAGATGGTGTCGTTAGATATCTGCGCGATAAACTCAGGAATGACCCCACCCCGGAGATAATGAGCAGCACGTTGGAGGCAGATATTATGAAGAGCATTCCCGAAATGAACTCGGAAACGTATGTAGAAACGAGCGCAAGGGACTCGTAAAGGCTACCCTAAGTTAGTGGCTAACACATTTAAATCTAGATTCCTACTCGCTTCTCTCCATGTCAAGGCAATCCTGCGAGGGACCACCATTGCCCGGCGGAAGAAAACACTCGAGTCAATAAAAAGTGGTGCAGGGTTAGGGGATGCATATGGCGCGACCCTGGAGCGGATAAAGGCTCAAGACGAGGAAAAGGCAAAACTTGCGATGGCCACTCTCACATGGGTCTGTCATTCGGAACGGCCGCTACGGGTTGATGAGCTGTGCCATGCGCTAGCAGTAGATATAGGAGCAACGGATTTCGATCCCGAGAATATTCCTTCGATAGGTACTTTGCTACACTGCTGTCAAGGCTTGATCACGGTCGATAAGGAGGCTTCGACTGTGCGGTTAATCCACTATACCGTCCAAGAGTACCTTTGCAATCGCCCAGATCTCTTCAGCGAACCTCACGCGATACTTGCAGAAACCTGCTTGACCTATCTAAACTCAAAACAGATCAAGAATCTCACACCCTACTCTCTCCCAGACCATCAAAGTACGCTATTCCTCAAATATTGTTCGAGATACTGGGGAACACATGCGAGGAATAAACTCTCAGACCATGCGAAGACCCTTGCGCTAGAGCTCTTGGGACGGTACGAAGACCATGTGGCCGCCGTATCACTTCTAAAGCAGTTAATGCATTCCGGCTCTATAGGAGACACCGGCACTTCTACGCTCTTCTCCGGACTACACTGCGCATCGTTCTTCGGGATTGTTGAACTCATGACCACAATTATAAATGCTGCAGGTCGCGGGATCGACCAAAGAGACTGGACAGGTAGCACACCACTTGCGTGGGTGGCGAAAACTGGGCATGTAGGAGCGGCCAAGCTACTGCTAGAGCGAGAAGATGTAGACCCCAATAGCTTAGATAAGTGTGATCGAACACCGCTTGGGTGGGCTACCCTCTTTGGATATGAAGGAGTGGTCAAGCTACTCTTAGGGAGGAAAGATGTGGACCCCAATCGCCCAGGTATGAATGGTCAAACACCACTCGGGCGGGCTGCTCTCGAGCAACATGAGGGAGTGATCAAGCTGCTCCTAGAACGAGAAGATGTCGACCCCAATCGCCCAGATAAGTATGGTCAAACACCACTCGGGTGGGCTGCTCTCGACAAACATGAGGGAGTGATCAAGCTGCTCCTAGAACGAGAAGATGTCGACCCCAACCGCCCAGATAGGTTTGGTCGATCACCCCTCCGGAATGCTGCTACCTTTGGACATGAAGGAGTGGTCAATCTACTCTTGAGGCGGGAAGATGTAGACCCCAATCTCCCGGATAAGGGGGGTCGAACACCACTCGAGTGGGCTGCCTTCATGGGAAACGAAGGAGTAGTGAAGCTGTTGCTAGACCAGGAAGGCGTCCACCCCAACAAGCCCCGATAAAGACGGCGATACGCCGGTCTCATATGCTACCCAAAGGGGACATGCAGGAGTAGTGAAGTTACTACAAGCCCGGAGGTCTACGGGAAGCGCAGATGAGCAGCGGCCCCATCTGCCTTGAACGACCTAAAGTGAGGCAGAGCCCCAGGGCGGTCAATGGATTGCGCTCAAATCGCATAAGATTCCTCCTTTTCCAGCACCCGCCTTCTCCGCCCTCTGAGCGCCTATCATACGCTGTTGCAGCCACCACCACCTTCACCTTTTCCCCTCTGCGTCCTTTGCACCAACCCTGCAACATGATATGAAAGTTCCCCGCCACTGCCATTCGCAGAAATCCCACACGTATGTGCACATACCCCTCCGAGACGGGATATTTATTAACGAATGAAGGTCACGAATTTCTGATCTTTGTGCCTAGCGCACAGCGCCCGAGGGGGGTATTTCATTTGTCAACCTGCCTCACTTACCCCGGTTACGATTCCCCGGTCGAATAAATTCCTTGTCACAACCCCTCCTTTTCTAATTCCTCTTTATGTATTCATTTCCCCTCTACTTTCCCCTGCTAGCGATATATAGATAGATGAACAGATGAATAAATTGCGCATCAGCTTCTCTCTCCGATTCCTCAGCGCTCCTGAAACATGAAAATCAACTCCAGACGTTTTGATTTCGAGATGGCATTACCCCCGACACCACCCCGCGGCTCCCATTGGTGCTTAATGGGAGGTGGTTTTTCAGGAATTAATAGTACTCGAGTGTATCTACAAAAACCGGAAAGCATAGCCTTTATATTCATGGAGATTTGTGTTGAATCAACACAACTAGTTTCCTAATTTTCAACCAATACACCCGAAATATTATAAGGAGCGATTACTTTACTCGCACTGATAGGGCGAATAGATCGAAATCAGGGCAGCCTCTCCTAGTTCAACGAGCTACAGCCCGGATGTGGTAAACGACAACTTACCACTTGTGACTCAGTAGGCTTACGCTCCCCTCCCCAGGGTATGATACTCAGATGGGGCGGTAAAGGCCTCCTATCCAACAAGTGCCTACGCTAACCCGAATATGAAAGAACCCTACATAACCTACACCCCCCATCTTTCCTGCTGCGTTCCTCGGTGACAAGAGGATTCTCAAGTTCGGCAGACCGGCGATTGAAATAGAGAACAGAGGTATGATAAGCCATACTCCACACACTCTCTTCTCCCCCGGATCAATGCGCCGATGTGAATTCGCACCCGAGCATAAGTGGCTGGATGGCGCCATCCTTGCAGAAGTGGGAGGCGTGTTGAACTTTGATTTTCTATAACATGATCTGGTCTGCCGATCATGCGGTCATAGATCCTCACTCGGATGTTAAAATGTTTTCACAATACGAAAGAGAGAGAGAAGGGGGGGGGGGGGGGCGGGGCGGGGGGGCGG
>Ga0307517_10007294_pt1 | contig 16160 bp, 12 predicted proteins | sample 23_EM_MG_FD_194515 | JGI IMG/M metagenome (GOLD analysis project Ga0307517, IMG submission 194515) | Populus trichocarpa ectomycorrhiza microbial communities from riparian zone in the Pacific Northwest, United States - 23_EM | ecosystem: Host-associated > Plants > Roots > Unclassified | place... | reverse complement strand
GGTTTTAAGAATAAAAAAATGATTGAATCTTCACAAACAATTTAATATAAGTATTATTATTTTTATATCACATATATAATAATTGAGAAAAATTGTTAAAATTCAAATAGAAATTTATAATAATATTTAAGAATAATGTAAAAGCTGAAAAGTAAGTGCATGCAATAAATGTTTTTAATAAAAAAACTAAAGAAAAAAAAATCAACAAAATATAACCAGATCCAATGGCTAACATAAAATAGTAAGCTAAGCATACGCAAACTTGATGGCCAAGCCCGCGTATCTAGCTTTGTTTTTTTTTTTTTTTATTGTTTGTTTGGAAAGAATGTTGTCAATGAGACTTATATATGCGACATCGTGGCTTCTTCTTGTGCTATATCAATTGAGGTATAATATGAAATTATTAAAAAATAATTAAAAAAGTATATTAACTCATTATATAAACAATAAACATTAAAGCACCATAAAAATACCTAAGATTTTTTTGAGTGATTTAGGTAATGAGTTCCCATTTTAGGCATTCAAATTCCAAACACTGGTGGAGCCTCTCATTCACTTCCTTTACGTGTCGGAGAAAATGTACTTTTGAGTAATAAAACCACAACGTGTAATGTCCTACAATTTTTACCGAGCATTTATAAAGGTAAATTATAAATTAGCTCTTTTAGTTTTGAGAAATGACTCAATTATCCCCCCTTTTCATGAAGAAACTAAAAAATTTCCAAAATACATCAAAGAGGACCTTTTACAAGTATCAATCACCTGTCACAATAACCAACCAAATTTTAGACGCCCGACACCCATCACCAACCATTTTAATTAGAAAGAATAAATTAAATTACAAAAAATAAAAAATTAACTAATTATTCAAAACATAAACCTTAACTCCAAACTACTTATATTATTTTGACATCATCAATGGGCATTCGGGCAGCGGTTAGATAGAGAAAAGAGACATGTATAGCATAGTAATATAATTTTTGTAAAGGATATGATTTAAGATTTAAAATAAAAGTAACGTTCCATATATATGCGCGCGCGCGTGTATTGCTTTAGTTGTATAATTAACTGAAACATCAAGCAAACGAGTTGGTATACAGTGGCGAGCTGTTGGAAGGAGCCTGTCTGTCCACATTTCAGTTGGAACAACCAGCAATATGATCAACAAAAACCTTCAGAAATGTCAAGGATTAGTAAAGCCTTGCAAGGAAAGTTACAGAAAGAGAGAGTGAGTGGGGATTTATACTGTAGAGAGGCTGCAGAATGTGCGGTCATGTTGTTTGTATTTTCTTACATAACATCCCAACCACACCTCTAATGTCATTTTCACCATCATTATTAGCTTAATTATGATATATATATATATATATATATGTATGTATGTATGTATATGTATGTATGTATATATGTATATGTATGTATGTATGTATGTATTCCTGTTTGTAATTCATATACCTTGCAATGAATTTTCTAGAAATTGAGAATGAGCCGACATGGTTGGATAAAAAAATGGATTAGGAGATATTAAGGAAAGAGAGTATTTATTCAAATTTCAAAACTAAGGACTTAAGAAAAAAAACAAGGAAAGTTTTGTTAGAAACTAGAAAGTGAAGTATCATATTACCAAAATGTCCCTTAAACCCTAAAACATGTCCTGCTGGAACTGGAAAAGAAATGGAAAGGCAGCAAAGCATGCCCCTCGCCACATAATAAAATGACTGGTCCTGTCCAATTTGTTCGTAAGCTAGACCATATATTATAACAAAAGGTATAAAGAGAGTAGGGTTTCATTATCCATTTTCGAAGGGAAAACTACTATTTTGGTCTTAGTTAGCGAAATAATTTAGCTTTGTTATAAGCACATGAATTTTATTTTTTTTATATCAAACTCATTAGTCATTACAAGAATGAATTGGCCGGATGTTTAATTTTTTAATTGAATCTAAATCTAGAATTTAATAGATTGCAGTTTTAAAAGATTAATCTTAACTTGTGAATTTTATACGAATTTCCTTGGTTTTTTTCCTCTTTTTCTTAAGATATTTTTTCATCCTCCAGCATTTTATTTGTTATTTTATTTATTTATTTTCTATGAGATTTTTTAGTTGTTTTGAAAATAACATGAGTTGTCTCGGTTTTTTGATTTTTGTTAAATTTAGCTATTTTAAAGGCTTGTTTGAGTTTTAATTCCTTTTTTTAAGTTTATTTTTTTTTGCTATTTTATACAAGAGTTGCCTCGGGTTTTTTTTATTTTAAATTTATCTTTTTTAAAATGAATTATTTTAATTAAAATTATTGATTTTATCCTCCGAAATTTAATTTGAAGGGTGTTGAGCCTTTTATTTTAGCCAAGGTCTACAATTTAAAAAGTGATGAGTTTGAGAGATTAACTCGAGTTTATAAAGTTCACTCGGACTTACTTGGTTTTTTTTTTAAGTTTATATTTTTTTGTTTTATTCATCAATATTTTGTTATTTGGTTTTTTATAAGATTTTTATGTGGTTTGGAAAATAATAAGGGTTAACTTAGAATTTTTTAAAATCTTTGTTGAATCTAATTTATCTTTTTAATTAAATTAAATTAATCGCACGAGAGGAAGCATAAAATACTCGATTTGCAGTGGGTGTTTTCTTTCCAAGTTACTGTTCTGAAAACAGTGTCTTCTTTACTTGCAAAGAAAAATGTGAAGTTTGAACTTGTTCTTTGTATTTGTGCGCGCGTGTGTTCACTTGGCTACACATGAACGTTTTTTTTTTTTTTTGTTAACATGTCTCAGATCTGAACTCTAAGGTTAAGTTATAGTATTTATGAGAAAATAGTTTCTTAAAATCTCCACATAAAACAATCTCATTTACCAAAACTAGGTTAAATATAGTCTGATGTAAATAAATTTATTTACACCTCTAACATCCCAAGAAAAAAGAAGCATTAATTCGATGCTTCTGATTTACTTTCTACTTTTGTGTGAAGATAACTTAATGTGGCATGGGTTACAAGTGAAGCTGGAACTTAATAATGCGAATGCATCACCTAACGATGTTCACATTTTACAGTGCCGAGATAAACCAGTATTAGTTTCCCTGTGCAAAAACTCAAGTTTCATCTGTGAGCTTAAAGGAACAAGAGCAGCAGATGACAAGGAAAGAAATGGAGTGAGATCCATAATCACAATTAAGGATAAATTAGGAGACCATCATTTTGACTGATCCGTCGCATGCACGACTCCCACCACCTTACTTTATTATATTTTTCAAACCAACTCTGGGAATCATTAATGAACTTATCATTTATAACCCTTGTTTAAGCAAACCAAAGACAAGAAGCCTTTTTTTTTTTAGTTTATTTATTGTGTTCTTGAAGAAAAAAAAGAGATAAAAAAGAGAACACTTAAAAAATAATAGAATCATCATCATCATCAAGAAGGAAGAGCCTTTTCCTGTCTTTTTCATGTCGTGTACGAGCGAGTTTCAGTAATCATAACTAGCTTCACTCCGCACATGACACATAGGTTTATATAGGAAGCTCCCCACATTTACCAAATTAATAAACCAAAGAAAATTTTATTTTTAGCCCCACTGAAGCAAACATGGTTAAGACCTTGTGGATAGAGCTTTCATCCACCAAAAGGACACAGATACAGCTCACCAACAAGAAGAGCAACATTTCCAGCTCAAGCTTTGTGTTCCAGTACCAGTGAAGCTAAGAAGCTCCTGAACCCATTTTCTCTACTGGGCTCCTGGGTCTCAAAATCTCTTAGAAACTTGTATTGCAAAGCTAGTTTCTCAGATGGGTTTTGCTTGAAAAGGCTACAGTTTAATGGTATGGTAGTGAACGATTCTGTTTTTTTTGTGATTCACCTGGGGTGGTTCTGAAAGAAGAGAAGGGAGAAATGGAGGGTTTGATTGAGAAGAATAATGAACGTAACAGAGAGAAAGACACAAACTTTGGTGAAAAGAAAGGTGAAGTCCAGACATTTGGTGATTTGATTGAAGACAAATGTAGAGAAAGCAGTTCAAGTTCTGACTTTTTAACTTCCGAGGCCACAGGGAATGAGGAGCATGGTCATAGTAGCTCTGAAGAGGGCTCAACTTCTCCTCATACAATGGGTTGGCCTGTACTGAAAGATGAAGCACCTGATTGCACAAATACCGATGGTGCAACTGATGATGAAGAGAAATCCCACTTTGATGATAGGAAGTTGGGGAAACAAGGGTCTTCGGTTTCAGGTATTGATTTTTCCCCTTCTATATTTACATTTTGAAGTCTAAGATAATGTGTTTGATGTTATGAGTCTGGTTTATGGTGCGATAGAGACTGAGATGATGAAGGAAAGGTTTTCAAAATTGCTGCTCGGAGAAGATATGTCTGGTTGTGGAAATGGGGTTTGTACAGCATTGGCGATCTCAAATGCCATTACTAATCTATGCGGTAAATAATCTATATATATGACTTTTAGTATTATTGATCAGTTTGTTTTGTAGGAGTAGGCACTGGCTTTTATTTTGATGCATGTCTGTTGCTTTTTCTCTGCCCAATTTGCAGCTACCTTGTTCGGGCAACTATGGAGGTTGGAGCCTCTACCACTTGAGAAGAAAGCTATGTGGCGAAGAGAGATGGAATGGCTTCTTTGTGTGAGTGATCACATTGTGGAGTTGATGCCTTCTTGGCAGACATTTCCAGATGGAAGCAAGCTCGAGGTATAAATGTGCATGTGTGTGATTTTATTTTTATTTTTCAGAATAGACACGCTTCATAGTTCTATTTCAATCGTTACAGACCCTGATTAATGCGGCCAGCCATTGCTTTCCTCTTCTATTGTGGAATGCTACAAGTCTTTGCAAATCTAACAAACTCGAATGTCGGGTGTCTTTTTTGAATTTGACTGTTGGTTTAACTAATTGATTATTGTTGTGAACCAAAATAATAATAATAATAATAATCAAAGTTTTTATTTCTACGAGAATGGAATTTCATTATGGTTAGTTGGGAAACTATAAAGTTTATATAACAAAAAGAACCAAACTTCTATAAAATAGATTTGAGTACTTTAAGGCTATACCATTAATTGCTGTAATGGTCTAATTATGACTTCTCTTAAAGATTAATCAACTTGTAACTTGAATCCTATTGTAAAACATGGAAACATTTCCTTTCATGGATGTTCAGAAGTCCTTGTGACAATAGAATGAGTGCCAGCATTTTTTTATTAACTGCGGGCAAAAAGCTATGGAAAAAATGGATGAGTGATTTCTGGATTTGTTCTTTGTTTGTTTTTGTTTTTTGAATGTCGTGAACTTGTGATCCAGGTTATGACCTGCGGACCCAGATCGGATCTCTACATAAATCTTCCAGCTCTGCGCAAATTGGACAACATGCTTCTTGTAAGATTCACCAACACTTGTTAGTTCGTAAATGCTAGTATTTGTCACGACATTCTGAATGTGAATTTCTTGCACAGGAGATATTAGATAGTTTTGACAATACTGAGTTCTGGTACGTCGACCAAGGGATCCTGGCCCCTGATACTGATGGGTCAGCCTCTTTCCGAAGAACCCTGCAGCGCCAAGAAGAGAAGTGGTGGCTACCTGTGCCTCAGGTACCTCCTGGAGGCCTCCATGAAAATTCAAGAAAGAAGTTGCAGCACAAACGTGATTCTACAAATCAAATATTGAAAGCTGCCATGGCTATCAACAGTATTACTTTAGCTGAAATGGAAATCCCTGAATCTTACTTGGAGGCTCTTCCAAAGGTATAATCACCTTAGATCTATGAATGGAGTTAGTATATCAAAAAGTCAAGTTTTTTTAAAATTGGTGTCCCCACCTTTATTTCAGAATGGAAAAGCCAGCCTAGGAGACCTCATCTATCGATATATTTCTTCAGATCAATTTTATCCAGAATGTCTCCTTGATTGCCTAGATTTGTCTTCTGAACATCAAGCTATAGAACTTGCGAACCGAGTGGAGGCCTCAATCTATATATGGCGCAAAAGAACCAATTATAAACCTGCCAGTAGTACAAATCGATCCAGTTCAAAGTCGTCATGGGAATTGGTCAAGGAACTGATGATTGATGCAGACAAGAGGGAATTGCTTGCTGATAGAGCAGAAAGCCTCCTACTTTGCCTGAAGCAGCGATTCCCTGGTCTTCCACAGACAACTTTGGATATGAGCAAAATCCAGTACAACAAGGTTTTGATTTCTTAGCCCGATAAAATTTATTTTATTATTGTGATTGTCTTGTAATATCAATTTCATAATCAGTTTACTTTACTTAATTACTTAGGATGTTGGGAAATCCATTTTGGAGAGCTACTCGAGAGTCTTAGAGAGCTTGGCATTTAATATTGTGGCCCGAATTGACGACCTGCTCTACGTGGATGATTTGACAAAACATTCGGATCATTTCTCTTCAATCTCTAAAGTCAGTGTGATTGCTCACAAAAGTGTAACAATTCCATACTCGGTCCCCGTCTCAAACACTCCATACAAAACAGCTTTCAACACACCAAGCTTTTCACCAGGTCAACAACGAATAAGCCCTGCAAAGGGAGACCGATCGCCTTTCATGACCAGTGGCAAAATTCCTCAGCGTGGTTTAGGCGTAAAAAAGGTATTGACAGAGTATCTCAGTATAGATACAGAAGGCAGGGATGGCGGCAACATGATCGAGGGAGCAGACAATGTGATTCGAAACACCTCGGCTTCTCAAACCGGAGTTGAATCTTTTGGGTCTATAATAGAAACAATCAGCTCACCCGAGAACAGATTTTCTGATATCTGCTAAATTCATCTGCTGATGGCTCCTTCGTGCATGTCTTTTTTCCCCACATAGAATTAGGAAGATGTTTGAGAGCTGGGTAAAGCACATCATGTTATTTAAACCTTAGATGTAACGAGATATATGTAATGATAATGAGTTGAGTGCTTCATGAATCATTCATGTAGTTCAAGCCTTCTAATGAATTTGTTGTTTGTCGATTAACTTTCCTTGATTGACCCTACTGGGAAGAAGAAGAACCGAAGAAAGAGAGAAAATAGCGGCATCCCGATTTATTTTTAATTATTGACATAGTTATATTAAGACCATCGAAATTTTTTGTAAGAACTCATATTTTTTAGATGAAAGGCAGTTTAAAAAAACAAATTTAATAAAAAATAATACTTCCAAGAAGCCCTTTGTGCTAAATTAATATTTATGGATGTTTATAGAAGAAAAACAATAATTCTCAAAAGGAAAAGAGGTCAACTTTGCTGACTTCTTAATTACTATTAAGAAGAAAAAAGAAAGTATATGAGCGTTGTTGGTTGGGGATCATCGGGACAACAATGGCCGCTATCAAATTTAAAGAGGATAAATTTTTTTTTTTACATAAATCTTCCAGGTTTTTTTTTTTTTTTTTTTTTTAATATATTTTAAATTAGCTTATTAAAAAGAAACTGTTAATATTAAAAAAAAAAAAAAAAAAAAACCATTGGTGGCCCCGTCAAAAGTTAACAATCAAATACATGACAAAAATCCAATCGTAAATCTATAATGGAATTCAATTTCTTACTCTAATTATTATAGATAATTAAGACATCTTCTCTTTTTTATTATGTATTTTACTTAAAATATTATGTTTTAATTCGTATACTTTTTTTTATCATTCCAATTATAATTACGATTTATTTTTTAATTTTATGATTCAATATATTCATGGAACTATTTGTTTGGTTAGGGAAAAAAAAGACATGGAAGATACCCCTTTCTACCTCATAAAATTATTAACGACTCATTGGATTTATTTGGGATGTTTATTGACAAATGATTTATATGAATTAAAAATATTTATTTTTGGGGGTTTCTCTATTATTATGGCTCCGTATTTTAAAAAATATAAAGAGCATTTATGCACAATATTTGTAACAAGCAGCTTTTAAACCCAAGCCTCATTTACATAGCGTATAGTTTATACTATTTAATTATTACTATGATTCATGCGATTGACAAAAAGGTCGTTGTAGTATAGTGGTGAGTATTCCCGCCTGTCACGCGGGTGACCCGGGTTCGATCCCCGGCAACGGCGTTTGCTTTTGTTATATCATCGAGTTTTGTTAATTCTCAGCGCAACCAATAGGAGGCTGGCGTTTTGCACGTGTATTACGGTAGTTGGCCGGCTCAAGGGGGAGCTTTTGCTTGCTTTGTAGTAGCTATGTAGCCTTTTCTTATCGTCACAGGATAAAAAAGATATGAAAATAGTTGGAATAAAAATATATTTAATTAAAAATATAAACATAAATATGTCATCGATACTTATAAATGGGATATATTTCTAAAAATAATATATTTTATTTTTATCCTTAAAATATTCCTATAAAAAAAACTTAATTCTAAACTTGTTCAATTAAAATATCAAAAAATAAAAATAATTATTATAGTTTTCAAATCCAATCCAGAATAAGATTCAAGAGTGTTAACCCAAATTGATTTTAAAAATAATTTAAATAATATTATTTTGATCAAAAAATATTTTAAAAAAGAAGTTAACTGGTTTTTGATTCATGTTTTGACCAGATTATGGGTTAATTTAGTTTTTTTTACCAAGTCAGACCAAGTCAATACGTCTTCTAATTTTTTATAAAATTCAGACCAACCATAGCTTTGAATTTTTTGAGCCCCGGGGTAACATGCTGGGCCAATTTATAACTAGAGTTATTATACTATTATTAATTTTAACACTCAATGTAAACTAAAATAATTTTTTTTTTAATATGTAAATTTAACAATAATACATATTAATGGTAAAATAAACTTTTTAATATTTTATTTTGTCTTATTCACTATCAACTAGATATAATACAGAAACAATCACCATATTTTGAATATTATTATCAAATATAATTCCATCTCCGTCTTTTATTTTATCTTATTTCATTTATCTCCACCATCTTTATCTTTATTGTTTCAGAATTATTATCTCGGAATAATAACCAAATACTACGTTGAGACAAACTTGTGTTTGTGATTGTTGCTGGACAGGTTGATGCTGCAGGGGAATGTGGAAAAGCTTCTCCTGACAATGAAGCCATGAAGCTGGCTCCTTGTGCAGCAGCAGCACAAAATGGAAAGGCTGCTGCTTCAGACAGTTGCTGCATTCAGGTGAAGGGTACAGGTCAAACCTCAAGCTGTCTTTGTGCTGCAATGCTTTCAGACACTGCTAAGGCATCTGGAATCATGCCTGAAATTGCCATTACCATCCCCAAACGTCGCATTACGAGAGTGGAGGTGAGTCAGCTTGTTCCTACTTCCTAGTTGCATGCATTTTCTTTCCACCTAGAGTTCTTTCCACCCGGTAAAAAAAATTCAATTTTTTTAAAATTATGTTTTACTTAAAAAACTAAATATTTAATATTATTTAATAACACTACATAAATTAAAAGAACATCGCATGATGACATAGTATTTGTGAAATCTGATCGCAATTCTAATTATGTTCTTGCACCCAGTTAAAAAGAAATTCAGTTTTTATTTTTATTTTAATTGTGTTTTATTTAAAAAATTAAAAGGAGATCGCTTGATGACGTAACAAAAAATTCAGTTTTTATTGTTGCGCACTTAAGAAACCATAGAAAATATAGTTCTTGTTGAATAGATTTCGTATGTGATGACATTACACATAATTTAATGGAATAATAAAAAATATTTGATATCAATATTATTTATTTCATGATGTAATAACAATAATTAAATCTACAATATTTAAATTAAAAATCATTAATATTAATATATATATATATTTTTAATTATTTTATAATCTCAATTTGAAAAGTATTTTTTTAACCAAACACATTAAACTATTTTTTGTTCAACCTCAATTTCAACTACAATTTTAATCAAATATATATTTTTCCAAACTAATCTTAACTAAAAATATTTTTTATAAAATAATTTTTTTAAAACTACAACCTCAGGACCAAACGCAGTACGTTGCTTTACTTCTCCTTCTAGTGAATAAAAGCTAGCAGCTGGAATGTATCAAATCTGAACGTTTGACGAGTCAGTATAGGTTAAGCTTTGAACATTGACTTGACTTTTGGTCTCTTTGATATTCTATCTTACCCCTCCCAAAAAAAAAAAAAAAAATTGCCAAGAGCACAAAGCTCCAAACCCCAATTGATTGAAGCAATTCGAAATGACAGATAAGTGTGGGTCTTTCTAGACCTAGATTCTGAAACATCAAAATCAGATTTAACTAGGCCAAAAATGTGGCTGCAGGATCTTTGTCCTCGGCTTAGAAATCTTCTTTCACGACCAGAACTTCGACGAAACCACAAACTCAATGACAAGGACTGAATCAGAAACGTATCAAAGGATGAAAATCCAAGCTAGGAATGATCTGATAAACAAGTCTCCCGCCTCTACAACGATGATGATGCACAAGAACAAAATAGAAAATAGAAAATAATCATGGAAGAATGCATCATCACCTCAGACATTGAAGTTCATCACATAACTGAGAAACTGAAAACAAAATCCTTTAATTTCAGAATTGTGCAGACACACGACACTACGACCAAATCATCTGTCTTTCATAAAACTAAACCTAATCCAAAGTGACCAAGGAAACATGTTTTTACTGTCTAAGATCATAAACAGTCCACAAGGTTTGACAAAGTGGATTGGCGTTACAAATCCCAACCTTGATTTCCAATAAGCCAAATGGAAGAGAGAATAAGCATCATCAGAATATCCTCAAAGATGAATTCAAATTGAAGTTCATAACAGCATGAATGGTTTCTGCAGCCAGATGTATTTATGTATGTATGTACACTTCCGGTGCATATCATATGACACATCCATCCGCCACAGACAGAAAAATTGAACAAGTAAAGCAGGAAGAAGAAAATTTTTCAACCACAAAGCATTTCATAACTAAGATTTTTCTAGCAGTAGATTGATGCTAGAAAAAGCTTCTAAACCAAGTACTTTTATTGCAAAAAGACCAAGTAAACCATGCATCTGCCTTACAGCAAAAGAAAAAAAAAGCGCCATATAGCCTTGTCATATATATATATGTCTGTGTGTTGTTCCATGGCTGGTGAATTTACAATAATCAGCTTTGCGCTACACGCTGACTGATATTTCCTATTCCATATAACAAAAGGTAGATTAAACTACTACCCTATAACTTGCCTTTATACCTGCAAAAAAACATGAAAAAATAATCATATACAAAAGATAATAACTGGCTGTATTAATAACTATGAACAGACCGAGAAGTAATTATTTATTTGTTTTGAAAGGAAATAAGACAAAAGGGAGTTACTGAAGACATATTTAGGGTAGTTATAAATAAATAAAAATAAAAAAGAACATATGAAGTAGTTACAAACATATTTTCAAATCATGCCAGATGACTCAATGGGCATGAAATATATTTACTACATTTCAGACAACTTTTAAATGGAATTATTTCAATCCAATAATAGTTTAACCACATTAAGTGACTAAATTTAAAAGGTTAAATGCCAAAAATGGGAAGTTGGGGTGAAACTGAGAGCACAAAACTTTAATCTATAAACAAAGTAATGAAACTCCAAAATAATGCAGCCCGGACAAATATCTAAGAAGCATGTTATATTCCCAACAATAAGTGACTCAATCCAGATTATATCAGGATACACGATATCTAATATCCAAATAAGACCCATCTAACTAGGTAAGGTTATTACGATACATATTAGGTTGAAGTAAAGTAAAGTACACAGAGAAATGATGAATCAAACTGTTACAAAAAGTATATGCAGTACGTGTCTTAGTGAATCAAATACCTAAATATATATATGTGCCATGGCTCGTGAGATCTTAGTAATAGAGGCCCCCTGCATGAAGGAAAATTTTAAAATAACAAAAATGTGAGTTGAATTCAAGTTATTTTCATAATGCTATATGCTACTAACAGGTCATACCCTGCCACCAATTTCCTCTTGAAGCACTGCCTGTGTCATCTTCAGGTCCATCCTTTTTGAACTAATGAGAAAACAGAACATGTTAGCAAGTTCCTCCATTTGTATCCCCTAACAGCAGGCTTTAACATGCAAGGAAGAGTCTGCACAAAAGTTTCAATTAACTCGTTCCTTCCCTGCATACTTAGATATTAAATTAACCCAGATACTTAATACAAACCGGTAGATGAACTTTGTGCTGACAGAGTGACAAGCTAAAATGTTGTCATCTATATATGTTCTGTATAAAAATTACTTTGCCAATTGAACTTTTAAGCTTATGGGATTATTTAAAGCATCACAAGAGATATAATTACAGAGAACAGCCTACAATGCTCCAACATTTGGCCATGCTGATTGCAATGATTATGGTTGATAAGACTAAAACTACAACCTCACATAGCATACTAATATTAATCCATACATACCATTGGGTTAATGCTTGAGGTATGTGCAGTCTGAGGATGATGATAGATATCTTGACCCCCATAATAGATTGATGAACTAAGATGACACGGTTGTACTCTTTGCTCCTGATAAATGGAACTCATATCTTTGTTTGGTACGCTCTGACTTTCACCTTCATTCATTTTGGAAGTCAAATCTGAAAATAATACAGCATAGAGAGAGGCTGAACTGAAGATCTTGAAAACAATGTAGATAACTCCTTTTGTATATTATTTATGCCTTTTCTCATGCTTTTACAATTTACACAGATATAAAAAAAAGTATCTAAATATTAGAGCAAAGTGGCAACACAATGCATGATTCTATGAGGAGCATGTGATTTATTTTGTTTTCATAATTTGTCAAAAAAAAAATTGCAAGCAAAGAAAGTTGCAATGCCATATTCTTTCCTGCAATATCCCAGAAAACAACTAAAATTTCTAGTATTCATAGAATTTGAGAAAAAAAACAGACTAGCCAAAGCAGCACAAGCCACATGCGTATATGTCGACATAACGAGCAAATCTTGATGTAATCAGTGACACTTTCCAGTTCATTCTAAAGACATCGTAACGGCCAGCATAAACCATGATGCATATTAATCATGCCTGGAAACAATTGTCTGGCACTCAAGTGTACAACTTGCATAATCCAAACAAGCATTGAAGGAACAAGGAGAGAATATCGATACATGGCATAGAATGATGCTTGTAATAATTCTGGAACCAAAAGGAAATTAAATTCACAAGCTACATCTAGTACCTGAAGCTGGAGTTCCAGATTTGGTATTCCAGGCGTCATCTGCGGAATCCTGCTTTTTCTCAGCCACTTCGAAGCGCAATGACTCTCTCCCTAAGACCTGGATCAGGACCAACACGATGAATTTCGCACCTCAACACAACAAAGAACAGAACACTTTAACATAAAAAGCACTATAAGCTAAAACAACAGATGCTATGCAGAGAAAAGCCAAAAGAAGAACAGGAAAGTCCCACTGAACAAACATCTTATCGACCACCTCCATTTAGTCATACCATCATGTTAAGTTTTCATTATAAAACTCGTCTTTGTGTTTTTAATATATCACTACAAAGCTAAAAACAATTAAAATGAAACCACTTCTCCACTTTCCTTATCAATCTTTACTCAATCATGTGAATATATAATTACAACCTGAAATCTCTATATATATATATAACCCTTTAAACGTTATATCGACAGGTTACCACATACAAATCTAAAAAAAATGAAACTTCATAAGAAATTGAAAAATTAGCAGCAAGACAACACCATTAAGAATGAGAAAGCCCCATTAGAAATATCCAATGAGATTTATCGTATGAACATGAAAAAGAAAAACTGAGACAGAATTTAATACGGCGGGCAATTATTAAAACCTTGGGGGAAGCAGGTGCAAAAATAGAGCCAAAAATCCCCATAGAGGACGGTGAGTTCTCCTTCGAGCCAAACAAGTCAGAAGTGAAAGAAGAAGACGAGGACCCCGTTTGTTTCTTTCCCTCCATTTCTGTCCTTCTTTCAAACCCAACCCAGCTCCTCCTCTTTTTCTATATATATGAATATTCTCACTCTCTTACCAAATACAGAATCTCTTACGCTTTCATAAATTTTTTTTCTTAGTTTAAGGAACAGAGACGGAGAAATGAGAGAAAAAGCAGAAACGCCAGATAGAGAGGGGGGGCACGTGAAGATCGAGCTTTGGTGTAATCGGAAACGTAACCGTCGCCTAACCAATTTTATAAGGCAATAAAAAATTCAAATTGGCAAGACACCTGTACTCTCGTTTTAATTTTAGTTGGTCAATAAAATCACCTCTCTTTTCCTTCCCTGGACATGTAGGTCGACAGAGTGGTAGATTTGAGCCACGTGTGAATCTGGGACCTACAGTCTACGCTGGATGTTCCACATCTTACTGCCACGAGTACCCCCAGTGGATAATACCAATCCCCCTATTTTCTTATGGGTCGGTTTCTTGGAACCCGTTTTTGATGTATCCTTCGCTTCCCTTCGATTTAATTTGGCTCCTCTTGGATTTTATTTTATTTTATTTCAGGCACTGAAAGTTAGAAACCACCCAAGGAAGGGAGGGGCAGCGGACCTTATCTTCTTTTTTATCTTGTCGGCCCAAAGTTGGGGGTCTCTCTCATAAACTCCCTGTGGTAGACTGGTCAAGTTTCTGAATCATCGAGTAATTTATATATATATATATATATATAGGTTTAATGTATTAATATTAAAAATAAATTTTAAAAAATTAAAAAATATATTATTTTCATGTAAGGCAACACCGTCGTTCATGTGAATTCTGAATAAGTTTGGGTAATCAAGCGAAACATATGTTGATTATTTTCCAATTATAAACTCTCAAACTCAGTGAAATGAAGGAGTCCGTATTAGATTATGACATTCAGATTTATTCAAGGCATGGAATGTGCTTCTTATTCTCTCTAAATATGTGGAGGTATGTCCTTGAAATGATCTATTTAGGACTCTCGATTTTATGTCTTCATGACTCTTGATTTTTATCAACAGATCACTAGACTTTTTGAAAACTTATTATAATCTGAAGGATTATTATAATTTTTTTTTTATTGTTGTGAAGAATTTGTTACACCCACCTATTTACTATTTTTTTTTTTTGGATAATATCAGTATGAAAATTATTTTATGCCCTTAACTATTGGTGATTTACCAACAAAAAAAACTTAATGTTAACAAAACACTTATACATCCACGAAACACTATTTATTGTAATATTATTTTATGTTTTATTTTAATTTAAGTCTTCAATAATTTATTTTTTTAATTATTTTTTATTTTTAATTTTATCCTTTAATATTCAGCTATTTTAAAAATTGTATTTCGTAATTTTTTTTTAAATTTTCTTTCTATTGAGTTATATATCAGTCTTATAGAATTAATTTTTTTTCAATTTTAACTTTCAACATTAGATATGTTGGAAGTGACACTTTATAATTTTTTTTTGTTTTTTATGAATTTATTTCGATTTCATGACGCATGTCTTAGATTTAACTAGTTAACTCAGGTAAACTCAAGTTGTTTTTTTTATTTCTTTTTATAATAGATTTTTTTCAATTTCATCCTTCAACAATGAGTTAGTTGAAAATTAAGTCTCATAAATATTTTTTATTTGTTTTCTATGAAATTATCTCAATCTCGTAGTTTTTTTTTCCATCCTTCAATAATTAATTAGTTGAAAATTAAGCTTCATAAATATTTTTTATTTGCTTTCTATGAGATTATCTCAATCTCATGATATAAGTTACAGGTTTAGCAGGTTGATCCCGATTGAATCTATTCATTTTTTGGAATCTTTTTAATTGGATTTCATAGTTTTTTTTTTCCTTCAATGTGGTTATCCTGATCAGGCGAACTCGAGTTATTTATTTTTGTTTCTTTTTAATTGATTTTTTTTTTAATTTCACTCTCCATCAACTCAATTTTTTTTTCTTATTTTTTTTTAATTTCATCTTTCAATGCTAGTTTGTTTGGGAATTGGACTTTGTAATTTTTTTTCAATTTGCTTTTTGTAGAGTTATGTTTGGTCTCATCAATTAAGTTTTTTTTTTCTCGATTTTATCCTTCAACATTGAGTTGGTTGAAAATTGAGCTTTGTAATTTTTTATTTGTTTTTTATGAAATTATCTCGATCTCATGACCCTGTTTATGAGTTTGGCAAGTCACCCC
>Ga0307517_10007293_pt1 | contig 16160 bp, 12 predicted proteins | sample 23_EM_MG_FD_194515 | JGI IMG/M metagenome (GOLD analysis project Ga0307517, IMG submission 194515) | Populus trichocarpa ectomycorrhiza microbial communities from riparian zone in the Pacific Northwest, United States - 23_EM | ecosystem: Host-associated > Plants > Roots > Unclassified | place... | reverse complement strand
GTGAGTATGGCGAGGGCCGGTCAAGGTGGCTTTTCTGAATGATTGGTACGAACTTCGACAGTGACCTGATGGGGGGTCTTCCAAACACCTGCGCTTCCATCACTGGGGTTGGTGCCGATAAGTGGCGAAAAGTACACGGAAGCCCACTTTCACAGGTCAGGTGTCTGCCCCGCAGAGGAGGAGTGGCAGTGAGCGCCCAGTTTGGCAGGGTAAATCAACGGAAAACCCCTGGCGCTCAAATGTGATCGCGACCTTTCCTGATGCCGAATCTTCGTTCTCCCAGAGACCAGGAGCGTACGCCCACCACATGCGCCACAAACCCGCCCCCTCTTCCCGTTTTCTATCCTCGTGGTCGCAGTAGGCCTCCTTCTGCCGAGGTAATGAGGGAACGCATGGGAACCGCTACGCACTTTCTCAAATCGGTGTGGAGCCCGGAGAGACAACTTCGAGGCTGCACTTCATCACTGACATCCTCCCCGCCTTCGAGCTTCCACTCGACAGTCACCGCATTCTGCCTTGGCTGGTTGGCCTTGTATAAGTACCATGAACGACTCATCGGCCTCTCCTTACCCCTTCACCCGCTGAACGGTTTTCGATCCTTTTCTCCATGTTGTATCGTCTCCCAGTCGCTCTTTCCACTCTCCTTTCTCTCGCCGCTGTCGTAGTGGCCACTCCTGCCAGCCTCGAACGCTTATACGGTCTTGAGCGCAGGGCCACGGGTCGCAGCTGTGGCAATAACCCCACTTCCGCAGTTGTCAGCCAGAAGGAAGAGCTCTTTGACGTTCTTATTACGGGGCGGCAGGTTAACGAAGGGCCCGAGGAAGTCTTCACGATTCCCGTCTACTTCCACGTCATCACCTTCAATGGGGAAGGTGACATTCCGTAAGTCGTTTGACCGATCCTCTCGTCGTCTTTTTTCTCACTCAGACCATCCACGGTAGAGATTCCCAGATCAACGAACAGCTCAGGGTCTTGAACAACGACTATGTCAATGCTCATATGAGTTTCGAGCTGCAGGAAACCACCAGGATCGAAAGCGAGGAGTGGTTCAATATCACTGCGAATTCCACCCAGGAGATCGAAATGAAGACCATTCGTCATCGAGGGGGAAACGGGACCGCGCTCAATGTCTACACTGTTGGCAATCTAGTTGTTGACGGAAACAGTGTTCTCGGTTACGCCACCTTCCCTGACGAGTACCAGCCAAACCCCAATCTTGACGGCATCGTTCTCCTCTACACCACCTTCCCTGGGGGTTCCAACGCTCCTTTCAACCAGGGACGCACATTAACTCACGAGGTCGGACACTGGCTCGGACTCTACCACACCTTCCAGGGCGGATGCAGCGGAGTTGGTGAATGGGGTTTAGGTGATCCTCCTACTGAGGCTTCCGCGACATTTGGTTGCCCCACCACCAACCCCGATACCTGCCCCGGCCAAGGTGTTGATCGTAAGTCGACTTGTTCACCTTGGGGTTCGGACACTTATTCGCTTTTGTTTCCAGCCATCCATAACTACATGGCCTTTACCGACGATTCGTGCATGAACAACTTCTCCTCAGGCCAGGGTATCCGTTCGAGGTTGCAGTTCGAGGTTTACCGTATAGAGAACATTCCACGGCACTAACCTCCACTACCCCCCTCACGCTTCAAACATTCAACGACACATTCCCTCAACTCCATGTAATATACCCCAACATGAAGTTATATCTTGAATACAGGTACACTCACCTGTACCCCTTTTCATTCCGTTTCCCCCCATAAACACTCTTTCCACCCTGCGCTCTTGGTGTCGCCCACGCCATTGCCCCCACACGATCGCTCGTTTGTTTGGTAGCTATCACCGTCACTTGCTCTTACCACACGCAGAACAATTTTATCCACATTTCCATTAATACATGAGTTCGGTAACATTTCTGACACCCGCACTCATGTGTGCTGTCTGACCTGCAAGACGTACACATGGTCCTGTCAGCCTCTGCAACGTCGGCCGTGTCGTTGGGCAAGGCGGCCGTAAGATATAAGTGTGGTGAGGGCGTATTGAGAAGACTCTTCTGAATAAGTACCTCCGTGATTGGGATATACTCTGACCTCGACAACGACTGGTAGGGGACCCCTCGAACACGCCGCCGTCGTCCGACCGTCACAAGAATCAGTCGTGGCGTCGTTCAGGTGTTATCGTCTCCCTCGTTCATCTTAGCCTACGAGGACGGATGAAGGGGCAAGAGCGATACTGTTTAGCTTTGGACCTAACTACCTAGATACATTTGATCCACGGTCCAGGTTGGACGAGGAATATGCGCATTCCCCATACCACACGGTGCACCGAGATCCTCTGGCCAACGGTATTCAACAATCACCTACGGTGTATCGGTGCTGGCACACGCCTTGGTCATCGGTTCGCAGAGCCCGTTTCGTTCTTGGACCTGTACCACCGTGAGTCTGAGGCTTGGGGTAAAGTACGGAAACGTACTGATCCGCTGTATCTGTTGCATCTATCCTCAAATCGCCCTCTGTATGAGGAAAACGTGGTTGAATATGCTCAAGATCCTGTTCCGGGGACCGGAGCAGTTTCAAGGTTTTGACAGCCCCCTGATCGCAGAGTAGCCGACCACGTTCATGGTCTCGCCTCATTTGAGGGGCCGCTCACTGGGACGGTGTAAAACGTACTACGCCATGAAATTCCATCTAGATATTATGGAGGGTGACCTGATTTATATTTGAGCGTGTTAATACCCTAAATTTCGAACCGACACACCCACAACTACCCTCCCACGACACGCCCTGCGACCGGGCGGTATCAAACCACCCATCACCCGAAAAAACAACGAGACCTTCCCAAGTGATGCCCTCGCCTTCGCATCAAAGAGTACCGATAGCGGTCGTCCTGCACGTGTACAGTTACCAGAGAACGGAAGGTCCAGTAGCACGACAAGAATTCCCACGTTCAAACCGTTGTAACGTGCACAGATTCGTTCCCACAGCTTGTAAGTCGCGAGGTTAGTCCTATCCCTGAGGCGTACCTGGCGGTATAATGGACCCCCCTTCGTTTCTTGCGTAACGCGTGCAGAAACCGCCCAAGAGAATGGTCTCAAGTCCGGTGAACAGTCGGGGGTTCTATAAAGGGTGAGGTTACACGACTCGTAGGAATTCTTGAACCAAATTGCGGCGAACTGGGCACTAGGTAATCACATCATCATCTGTGAAGGAATAGAACGATCAACCAGCGTGATACCTGACATACAACCATCCCAATCAATGAGAGCCCCCTCGAAAACCCAGATAAGTGCAGACACAACGATGGGGTGTGTGACCGGGGCGGTTCAAAATGCGTCGGGTCCCGAAACGAAGGCGCCAAAGTCCAAACCACTCGTCGGAAAAGTATCAAGACCCCGACAGTTTTGGAATCCGTGGGGTTGAAAATACATTCGACCCAGGCCCAGATCGCTGAAAGTCACTTACCGAGAAAAGCCGTTGATCGTATCCCTTCTCTCCATCGCACACTCAAAACGTCGCTGCGGCATCATCCAAAGTTCTCAGTTTCAATCGCTGCGACCGGATGGATGGGTATTGCAGAGGGAGAGGAGGCAACACAGAAGATCCGTGAGATGACGAGGCGATGAGTGGAACGAGAAAAGAAGTTCCGGGATCTTCCGAGCACTGTTCGTGATATCAACAACTCGAAAGCCACGCGGTTCCGAGTCACCCGGTGGTGTCCGGAAATGGCTGAATTCCCGATGAGAGACTAAATCGGAGGAAACGCTCGGCTGCCTCACCTCGTGGCTACGTTGGAGCAATATCACGGAGGGCGGAGAGACAGACTGCCCGCGGCCGTCGATCCAATTCCATAGCTGCTCGCACTGTCGGATGAGTCATACCGTCGGCAGGGGCTTACCAAAAGGAAAAGTGGACGACATCCGAACCACCGAAACGTAACTTCTGTCCACGACGACCTACCCTCGACGCTGGGATGCGCACCCACTCAAGAAGCTATCAGAGAACCGGGGAGACACCGACCTGGAGAGGGAGGCGTGGGCTACCCGGTAAATTATTCGAGGAAACCACGAAGTCGGTGAACTCTGGACCGATATCCCGCACTGCGAACAGCATGGGGGTTACGTTTGACGCGATGGACGAGAAGACATGACCGAACGTACGAGAGTGACAGGAAATTGCGGTTCGGGCTTTATTAGAGGGAACAATCCCAACACGGCCTAAACATCGTAACGGACGACACTGGGATGCGGATGGAGGACTGCGCCACGACCCACGGCCCGAAGGGGCCATATCAGGTGGAAGCTCGGAAACCCAGAAGCGATAGGATATAAATGGAAGAAGAAAGGGCCCAGAGGGCGTCTCTTCACATGTCTGTCGGAGACGGGATGGTCGTTACGTTTTGTGAACCCGGTGACGGGCGCCACTCTGGCCCTACCTCCCAGAACTGTGTTTATCGTGCCTGACGTCAGCAGACAGACTCGTGACCGGTCCTCCGCATGCGGGGATTTAATATTCCAAGTCATCGGAGTGAAGGGAACACCGTAGCTGCTAGCAACTCCCGTCGTAACCCCGCCGGGGCGAGTTCGTCTTGACGTCGCGACTGCGGCAGTGATACCGTTTGAAGTCGGGCCCGTGTATGTCGCTCTCATCACGTCAGTTGGCCGTTAGATAGAGCTGCAGCACTATGAGACGCGAGTATGACGAGGGCCGGTTAAGGTGACTTTTATGAATGATTGGTATGGACTTCGACGGCGACCCGATGGAGGGTCTTCCAAACACCCGCGCTTCCATCGTTGGGGTGGTATCGAAAAGTGGCGGAAGGTACACGGAAGCCCACTTTCACAGGTCAGGTGTCTGCCCCGCAGAGGAGGAGTGGCAGTGAGCGCCCAGTTTGGCAGGGTAAATCAACGGAAAAACCCCGACGCTGAAATGTGATCGCGACTTTTCCTGATGCCAAACTTTCGTTCTCCCAGAGACCAGGAGCGTACGCCCACCACACGTGCCACAAACCCGTCCCCCCTTCCCGCTTTTTATCCTCGTGGTCGCAGTCGACCTCCTTCTGCCGAGATAATGACGGAACACGTGGGAGCCGCTACGCACTTTCTCGAATTGGTGCAGAGTCCAGAGAGACAACTTCGAGGCTGCACTTCACCACTGACATCCTCCCTGCCTTTGAGCTTCCACTCGACGGTCACCGCATTCCGCCTTGGCTGGTTGGCCTTGGTATAAGTACCCAGAACGACTCATCGGCCTCTCCTCACCCCTTCACCCGCTGAATGGTTTTCAATCCTTTTCACCATGTTATATCGTCTCCCAGTCGCTCTCTCCACTCTCCTTTCTCTCGCCGCTGTCGTAGTGTCCACTCCTGCCAGCCTCGAACGCTTATACGGTCTTGAGCGCAGGGCCACGGGTCGCAGCTGCGGCAATAACCTCACTCCCGAATCTGTCAGCCAGAAGGAAGAGCTCTTTACCGCTCTTCTTCATACACGGCAGGTCACTTTAGAAGACGAGCTCAGGGTCTACACGATTCCCGTCCACTTCCACGTCATTACCTTCGATGGGGAAGGTGACATTCCGTAAGTCGTTTGACCGATCCTCTTGTCGTCTTTTTCTTTTTCTTTTTCTCATTCAGACCCTCCACGGTAGAGATTCCCAGATCGACGAACAACTCAGGGTCTTGAACAACGACTTTATCGACGCTGATGTTGTTTTCCAGCTGCAGGAAACCACCAGGACCGAAAGCGAGGAGTGGTTCAACATCACTTCGGGTTCCACCCAGGAGACCGCTATGAAGACCTCTCTTCGAATGGGAGACAACCCCCTCACACTCAACATCTACACTGTTGGCAATGTAGTTGCTAGTGGAAACAGTGTTCTCGGTTACGCTACCTTCCCTGACGAGTACCAGCCAAATCCTGCTCTTGACGGCGTCGTTCTCCTCTACACCACCTTCCCTGGAGGTTCCAACGCTCCGTTCAACGAGGGACACACGTTGACTCACGAGGTCGGACACTGGGTCGGACTCTACCACACCTTCCAAGGTGGATGCAATGGAGGTATCTGGGTCGGTGACTACGCCAGTGACACCTCCCCTCAGGCTTCCGCGACCATTGGTTGCCCCACCACCAACCCCGATACCTGCCCCGGCGAAGGTGTTGATCGTAAGTCGACTTTTAGGTGTTCACCTTCAGGTTCAGTCGCTCATTCGCTTTCGTTTCCAGCTATTCATAACTACATGGACTACACTGACGATTCGTGCATGAACAACTTCTCCGTAGGCCAGTGTAGCCGTTTGAGGTGGCAGATCGAGATTTACCGGATAGAGAACCTACCACGATATGGATTTCCACCACCTCCCCCACGCTTCAAACATTGAACGACACATTCTCTCAACTCCATGTCATATACCCCAACATGAAGTTGTATCTTGAATACGGGTACACTCACCCGTGTCTCTTTTCGTTCCTTTTCCCTTCATAAACACTCTTTCCACCCTGCGTTTTTGGTGTCGCCTACGCAATTGCTCCCACGCGATCGCCCGTTTGTCTGGTAGTTACCACCGTCGCTTGCTCTCACCACACGCACAGCACTTTTATCCACATTTGTTTCAATACATGGATTCGGTAACACTTCTAACACCCCGCACTCATGTGTGCTGTGTGACCTAGACGACGTATATGTAGTCCTGTCGGCCATCGTAACGTCGATCGTGTCGTTGGGTAAGGCTGCGGTGGGATGTGTGTTGAGAGGACTTCCAAATATCTTCAGAACCGGGATATACTTTGTCTTCGACAGCGATATGGTAGCGGACTCCCTCGAATACGCCGCTGTCGTCCCGCCGTCGCAAGAATCAGTCTTGATGTCGTTCAGGTGTTATCGTCTCCATCGTTCTCCCCGGCCTACGAAAACCGATGGGGAGCAAAAAAGGCCATGCTGTTCAGCTCGTGGATGCAACTACCTAGGTACGTCTGATCCACGTTGTTCGTTCCAGGTTGGGCGAGAAACCTGCGCGTTTCTCGTGTCCCGTTACGCACCAAGATCTTCTAGTCAACGGAATTCAACCACATCCTACGGTTTATCGATATTGACACTTACCTTGGTCATCGTTTGGTTCTTGAGCCTATCGCGCCGTGGGTCTGGGACCTTGGGTAAAATACGGAAACGTACTGGATCCGCTGTATCTGTTGCATCTATCCCCATACCGCCCTCTGTATGAGGAAAACGTAGTTGAAAACGCTCAAGAACCTGTCCCGGGCACTGGAGCAATTTCTCGAGGATTAGACGGGCCCCCTGGCCGCAGAATAGCCGACCACGTTCATATTTTCGCGTCACTTGGGGGGCCGCTCACTGGGACTTTGTGGAACGTACCATAACATGAACTTCCTTCTGCATATCATAGAGGATGATATAATTTAGATTTGAGCATACTAATACCCCAAGTTTCGAACCGACACACCCACAACTACATCCCTAAGATACATCCTGCGACTCGGTGGTATCAAACCATCCATCGCTCGGAAATGAGACCTTCCCAAGTGATGCCTTCGCCTTCGCATCAGGAAGTACCGATAGCGGTTGTCCTGCAGGTGTACGGTTACCAGAGAACGGAAGCATCAGCGGGACAAGAATTCCTGCGTTCAAACTGTCATAACGTACACAGATTCGTTTCCACAGCTTGTGGATTGCGGGGTTGATCCTATCGCTGAGGCGTTCCTAGCGGTATAATAGATCCCCCTTCGTTTCCCGCGTAACGCGTACGAAAACCGCTCGGGAGATTGGTCTCAAGTCCGGTGAATAATCGGGGGTTCTATAAAAGGTGAGGTGACACGACTGGTAGGAATTCTGGGACCAATCGCGGCGAACTAGGCACTAGGGTGATCATATCGTTATCTGCGGGGGAATAGAAGACCCAACCGACATGATATCTGGCATGTAACCGTCCCAGTCAATGAGTGCCTCCTCGAAAGCCCAGGTAGGTGCGGATACGACAATGAATAGCGTGACCGGAACAACACGGCGAGCCCCAGAACGAAGGCGCCAGAGTCTAAACCACTCGCCGGAGAAGTATCAAGACCCTGACAGTTTTGGAATCCGCGGGGTCAAAAACACCTTCCACCTAGACCCAGATCGCTGAAAGCCACTCACTGAGAAGAGCCTTTGATCGCGTCCCTTCTCTCCACCACATACTCAAAACCTCACTGTGGCGTCATCCAGGGTGTTCAGTTTCAATGGCTGCGACCAGATGGGTGGATATTCCAGAGGGAGAGGAGGCAACACAGAAGATTCGTGAGATGGTGAGGCGATATGAGGGGTGGAACGAGAAAGGAAGTTCCGGGATCCTCCGAGCACTGGTCACGATGTCAGCAACTCGAAAGCCACCCGGTTTCGAGCCACCCGGTGATGTTCGAAAATAGCCGGATTCCCGATAGGGCAGTGAAGAGGTTAAATGAGAGGAAACACTCGGATGCATCGCCTCCAGTGGTTACGTTGGAGTAATATCACTCAGGACAGACAGACAGACCGCCCGCGGCCGTCGATCTAATTTCATTGCTGCTCGCACTGGAGTCTACAAAAAGGAAAAGCAAACGGCATCTGAGCCACTGAAACCTAACTTTTGTCCACGACGACCTACCCCCGACGCTGGGATGTGCACCTACGCAAGAAGCCATCACGGAACCGGGGAGACACCGACTTGGAGAGGGAGGTGTTGGCTGCCCGGTAAATTATTCAGCGAAACCACCGCGAACAGTATGGGGGTTGCCCTGGACGCGATGGACCAGAAAACGTGACAGAACGCACGAACGCGACGGGGAATAGTCGTTTGGGCTTTATTGGAGGACGGCCTAAACATCATAAGGTGAAACAGTGGGATGCACGGCGCCCAGACCCGCAGCCGGAGAGGCTATATAGGTGGAAGCTCAGAAGCTGGCGGCCAGACCGCAAATCAATGAACCCGAGGCGATAGGATGTGCGTGGAAGAGAAAAGGCCGCGGGGGGCGTCTCTTCACATGCCTGTCGGAGACCGGATGATCGGCACACCCTGCAAGTTTCGGTTTGCGAACCCCGTGACGGGCGCCACTCTGGCCCACCCCCTGAAACCGTGTTTGTCGCGGCTCACGCCAGTGGACAGACTCGTGACCGGTCCCCCGCGTGCGGGGATTTAATATTCCAAGTCATTGGGGTGAAGGGAACACCGTTGCTGCTAGCCACTCCCGTTGTAACGCCATCGGGGCGAGTTCGTCTTGATGTCGCGACTGCGGGATTGATACCGTTTGAAGTCGAGCCCATGTATGTCGCTCTCGTCACATCAGTTGGGCCGTTAGATAGAGCTGCAACACTGGGAGATGCGAGTATGACCAGGGCCGGTTAAGGTGACTTTTCTGAATGATGGGTATGGACTTCGATGGCGGCCCGATGGAGGGTCTTCCAAACACCCGCGCTTCTATCGTTGGCGTGGTGCCGAAAGGTAGCGGGAGGTACACGGAAGCCCACTTTCACAGATCAGGTGTCTGCCCCGCAGAGGTGGGGTGGCAGTGAGCGCCCAGTTTGGCAGGATAAATCAACGGAAAAACCCTGACGCTCAAAAGTGATCGTGACTTTTCATGATGCCGAACTTTCGTTCTCCAAGAGACCAGAAGCGTACGCCTACCGCATGCGCCACAAACCCGCCCCCCTTCCCGCCTTTTGTCCTCGTGGTCGCAGTCGACCTCCTTCTGCCGAGCTGATGACGGAACACGTGGGAGCCGCCACGCACTTTCTCGAATTGGTGCAGAGTCCAGAGAGACAACTTCGAGGCTGCACTTCATCACTGACATCCTCCCCGCCTTCGAGCTTCCACTGGACGGTCACCGCATTCTGCCTTGGCCGGTTGGCCTTGGTATAAGTACCAAGAACGACTCATCGGCTTCTCCTTACCCCTTCACCTGCTGAACGGTTTTCGATCGTTTTCGCCATGTTGTATCGTCTCCCAGTCGCTCTCTCCACACTCCTTTCTCTCGCCGCCGCCGCCGTAGTTGCCACTCCTGCCAGCCTCGACCGCTTATACGGTCTTGAGCGCAGGGCCACGGGTCGCAGCTGCGGCAATAACCCCACTCCCGAAGTTGTCAGCCAGAAGGAAGAGCGCTTTAACACTCGTGCTTCAATGCTGCAGGTGCCTAAACACGCCGGCTTTTATGTCCGCACGATCCCCGTCTACTTCCACGTCATTACCTTCAATGGGGAAGGTGACATTTCGTAAGTCGTTTGACCGATCCTCTTATCGTCTTTTTTTCTCACTCAGACCCTCCACGGTAGAAATTCCCAGATCGACGAACAGCTCAGGGTCTTGAACAACGACTATGTTAATACTCATATGAGTTTCGAGCTGCAGGAAACCACCAGGATCGAAAGCGAGGACTGGTTTAATATCACTGCTGGTTCCACCCAGGAGACCGATATGAAGACCTCTCGTCGAGTGGGAAACGGCACCGCGCTCAATATCTACACTGTTGGCAATGTAGTTGTTGACGGAAACAGTGTTCTCGGTTACGCTACCTTCCCTGACGAGTACCAGCCAAACCCCTATCTTGACGGTGTCGTTCTCCTCTACACCACCTTCCCTGGAGGTTCCCTCGCTCCATTCAACGAGGGACGCACGTTGACTCACGAGGTCGGACACTGGGTCGGACTCTACCACACCTTCCAGGGTGGATGCAGCGGAATTGGTGGAGACGATTTACGCGATCCTCCCGCTGAGGCTTCCGCGACCTTTGGTTGTCCCACCACCAACCCCGATACCTGCCCCGGCGAAGGTGTTGATCGTAAGTTGACTTTTAGGTGTTGACTTTCGGGTTCGGACACTTATTCGCTTTCGTTTCCAGCCATCCATAACTTCATGGACTACACCGACGATTCGTGCATGGACAACTTCTCCCTAGGCCAGCGTTCCCGTTTGAGGTTACAGATCGAGATTTACCGTGTACAGAACATTCTACGGCACTAACTTCCACTAACCCCCTCACGGTTCAAACATTCAACAACACATTCTCTCAACTCCATGTCATATACCCCAACATGAAGTTGTATCTTGAATACGGGTGCACTCACCCGCGTCCCTTTTCGTTCCTTTTCCCCCCATAAACACTCTTTCCACCCTGCGCTTTTGGTGTCGCCTACGCCATTGCCCCCACATGATCGCTCGTTTGTTTGGTAACTACCATCGTCGCTTGCTCTCGCCACACGTACAGCACTTTTATCCACATTCCATTAATACATGGACTCGGTAACAGTTCTAACACCCCACACTCATATGTGCTGTCTGACATAGAAGACGTATATGTTGTCCTGTCGGCTATCGCAAGGTCGATCTTGTCGTTGGGTAAGGCTGCAGTGATATATGTGTGTTGAGAGGAGTCTTCCAAATATCTTCGGGATTGGGATATACTTTGTCTTCGATAGTGATATGGTAGCGGACCCCATTGAACACACCGCAGTCGTCGCGCCGTCACAACAATCGGTCTTGATGTCGTTCAGGTGTTATCGCCTCCATCGTTCATCCCGGCCTAAGAAAACGGACGGAAGGCAAAAAAAATTATACTGTTCGGCTCGGGGATGCAACTACCTAGGTACATCTGATCCACGTTTGTCCCAGATTGAGCGAGAGACTGGCGCGTTTCTCGTGTCCTGTTACGCACCAAGATCCCCCCGGCCAACGGTATTCAGCCACATCCTACGGTTCATCGATGTTGACACTTACCTTGGTCATCGTTTGGTTCTTGAGCCTGTTGCGCCGTGAGTCTGGGACGTGGGGTAAAATACGGAAACGTACTGATCCGCTGTGTCTGTTGCATCTATCCCCACACCGCCATCTATGTGAGGGAGACGTGGTTGAAAATGCTCGAGAACCTGCCCCGGGAACTGGAGCAGTTTCAAGGTTCAGACTACCCCTGACCGCATAATAGCCGACCACGTTCATGGTTTCGCCTCACTTGGGGGGCCGCTCTCTGGGACGTTGTAGTACTACAACATGAAATTCCTTCTGCATACTATGAAGGGTGATATGGTTTGCAATTGAGCGTGTGAACACCCTAAATTTCGAACTGACACACCCGCGACTACGTTCTTAAGATACATCCTGCGACTCGGCGGTATCAAACCACCCATCACCCAACGAGACCAACGAGACCTACCCAAGTGATGCCTTCGCCTTCACATCAAGAAGTACCAATGGCAATTGTTCTGCAGGTGTACGGCTACCAGAGAACGGAAGCATCAATAGCAGGACAAGATTTCCCACGTTCAAACTGTCGTAACGTACACGGATTCGTTCCCACAGCTTGTAAGTCGCGAGGTTGATCCTATCCCAGAGACATTCTTGGCAGTATAATAGACCCCCCTTCGCTTCTCACGCAATGCGTACAGAAACCGTCAAGAAGAATGGTCTTAGATCCTGTGAGTAGTTGGGGATTCTGTGAAAGGTGAGACGACATGACTCGTAGGAATTCCGGGATCAAATTGCGGCGAACTGGGCACTGAGGTGATCGCATCGTTACCTGGGGAGGAATAGAACGCCCAAACAACCGTCCCAGTCAGTGAGTGCCTCCTCGAAAACTCAGGTCGACGCACATACAATGATGGATAGTGTGACCGGAACCGTTGTTGGTGCGGCGAGTCCCGGAACGAAGGTGCCAAAGTCTAACCCACTCGCCGGAAAAGTATCATGACCCTAAAAGTTTTGGAATCCGTGGGGTTAAAAATACCTTCGACCCAGACCCAGATCGCTGGAAGCTACTCACAGAGAAAAACCGCTGATCGCATCCCTTCTCTTCACCACATACTCAAAACGTCGCTGTGGCATCATCCAAAATTCTCAGTTTCAATAGCTGCGACCGGATGGATGGGCATCCTAAAGTGAGAGGAGGCAATACAGAAGATCCGTGAGATGGTGAGGCGATATGAGGAGTGGGACGAGAAAAGAAGTTCCGGGATCTTCCGAGCACTGTTCGTGATGTCAGCAATTAAAAAGTCCGACACTGTTCCAAGCCACCCGGTGATGTTCGAAAACAGCTAGATTCCCGATGAGAGGCCAAATCGGAGGAAACGCTCGGATGGCTCACCTCGTGGTTACGTTGGAGTAATATCGAGACTGACCGCCCGCGGCGGTCAGCCTAATTCCGTAGTTGGTTGCATCGCCGAATGAGCCCACAGGGGCTTACCAAAAGGAAAAGTGAACGACATCCGAGCCGCCTAAACCTAACTCCTGTCCACGACGACCTACCCCCGACGCTGAGATGCGCACCCACTCAAGAAGCCATCGGGGAACCGGGGAGACACCGACTTGGAGAGGGAGGTGCGAACTTCCCGGTAAATTATCCAGGGAAACCACTGAATCAGTGTCGGTGAGTTCTGGTTCGATATCGCGCACTGCGAGCAATATGGGGGTTTCCCTGGACCCAATGGACCGGCAAACGCGACCGAACGCATGAGCGCGACAGGGAATAGCCGTTTGGGCTCAATTAGAACGATCCCAACACGGCCTAAACATCGTAACAGACTACACCGGGATACGGATGGAGCACTGCGCCACGACCCGCAGCCCGAAGGGGCTATGTATATCAGGTGGAGGCTCTGAAACCCAGAAGCGATAGGATGTAAATGAAAGAGAAAAGAGCGTAGAGGGCGGCTCTTCACATGTCACATGCCATGTCGGAGACGGGATGATCGGCACACTGCAAGTTCCGTTTTGTGAACCCTGTGACAGGCGCCACTCTAGCCCCACCTCCTGAAACCGTGTTTGTCGTGGCTTACGTCGGTAGACAGACTCGTGATCAGTCCGCCGCGTGCGGAGATTTAATATTCCAAGTCATTGGGGTGAAGGGAACACCGTTGTTGCTAGCCACGCCCGTTGCAACGCCGCTGGGGCGAGTTCGTCTTGACGTCGCGACTGTGGGATTGACGCCGATTGAACCGTGTATGTCACTCTCGTCACGTAAATTGAGCATTGAGGTAGAGTTGCAGCACTAGAAAACGTGAGTATGACGAGGGCCGGTTAAGATGGCTTTTCTGAATGACTGGTATGGGCTTCGACGGCGACCCGATGGAGAGTCTTCCGAATACGCCCGCCTCAATCATTGGGGTGGTGCCAGGACCCCCGATAATGGGTTGTGAGGTCTGATTCGGGATCTCCTGTTTTTGGGGGGCCCTGGTCCGGACACCCTGGCTGCTCGTCTGGTCCGGGTTGGGCACCGGCCTAGGTTCGAGCAAAGGTTTGGTCCGGAACGGTATCACAGATGGTCAAAAACCTCAAAAAAATCCCGAAAATATCGATTTTTTGCCCCCGACGGCCGCCTAGCATCTCTACCTCAATGTCTGCGAGTTCATCTCTCTATTATATCCGTAATGACTATCAGTTCTCAACCCAAAATTTAAATAATTGGGGAGTTCTGCGGCCATACAATAGTCAAACCATCGACTTCCTCGGCATCAAACCCAGTCGACGGACAGGACCAATATACTATGCGATAGTGAGCAGTTGTTAGTTGGCGAGCTCCATTTCCTGGGCTTGCGAGTTAGAATCTGCGGCCTCCGTAGAGTGAGCGCGAAGATCTTTGGTCAAGAGTGAAGGGCGAGCGGTGAGGGAACCATCATTCGGGCGCGCCGCCGCCGACCGGAAGTTGGGGAACTTTCAGGGAGCTTTCTCTTTCGCGCCGGTCAATGGCCCTGTCAGATGGGGAGAACAGCCGGTGTCGGGGGACGGAGAAGGGTGTCACATATGCTAGAACTTCCAAGTGGTACACGCAGGCGCTGGAAGGTGCCGGTTGGGGCCAACGGTTGGTCCGGATCAGACCCATAGCGCTCCTGGAAAGCCATGGTTGGTCCGGATTAAAAATCATACATTTTTTGCTAAAAATTGGGTTTTGGTCCGGAAAAAATCATACCTCCAAGGATTTTGGACCCAAATTTGGTCCGGATTCTTAATCGGACCTCCCTCCCAATTATCGGGGGTCCTGTGGTGCCGAAGTGTGGCGGAAAGTGCACGGAAGCCCAATTTCAAAAGTCAAAGTGTCTACTTCGCAGAGGTGGGGTGACAGCAAGCGCCCAGTTTGGCAGGGCAAATCAACGGAAAAAAAAACCTGGCGCTCAAAAGTGATCGGGACTTTCCCTGACGGAACTCTCACTCCCTTTCGTTCTCCCAGAGACCAGGAGCGTACGCCCACCACATGCGTCACAAACTTACCCCCTCTTTGTGTATGTTGTCCCCGCGAGGGAACATGTGGAAGCCGCCACGCATTTTCTCGGATCTGGAGGGTGACTTCCGAGAGGCTACACCTCATCGCTGACATCCTTCCCGCCTTTAGACTTCCATTCAACGCTCAGCGGCCACCGCATTCCCGCCTCGGCCGGTTGGACTTCGTATAAGTACCCAGGTCAACTCATCGGTCTCTCCTTACCCCTTCACCCGCTGAACGGTTTTCAATCCTTTTCGCCATGTTGTATCGTCTCCCAGTCGCTCTTTCCACCCTCCTTTCCCTCGCCGCTGTCGTAGCGGCCACTCCTGCCAGCCTCGAACGCTTATACGGTATTGAGCGCAGGTCCGCGGGTCGCAGCTGCGGCAGTCACCTCACTCCCGAAGCTGTCAGCGAGAAGGAAGAGGCCTTTGCCTCTCGTCTTGCGCAGAAGCCGGCCGCCAACAGGGTCGCCGCTGCCGCTGTCTTCACGGTCCCCGTCTTCTTCCACGTCATTACCTTCAATGGGGAGGGTGACATTCCGTAAGTCGTTTGGCCGATCCTCTTGTCGTTTTTTTCTTCTTTTTTCTCACTCAGATCCTCCACTGCAGAGATTCCCAGATCGACCAACAGCTCAATATCTTGAACGGCGACTATGCCGACACTGGTCTTATTTTCGAGCTGCAGACAACCACCAGGACCGAAAGCGAGGAGTGGTTCAATATCACTTCAGAGTCCACTCAGGAGACCGACATGAAGACAGATCTTCGAGTGGGAGACGCCAGCACGCTCAATATCTACACTGTTGGTGAAGCATATGGTGACGGAGACAGCGTCCTCGGTTACGCTACCTTCCCTGACGAGTACGACGCAAACCCCGCTCTTGACGGCATCGTCCTCCTCTACACCACCTTCCCTGGAGGTTCCAACGCTCCCTACAACGAGGGACGCACGTTGACTC
>Ga0307517_10007292_pt1 | contig 16161 bp, 13 predicted proteins | sample 23_EM_MG_FD_194515 | JGI IMG/M metagenome (GOLD analysis project Ga0307517, IMG submission 194515) | Populus trichocarpa ectomycorrhiza microbial communities from riparian zone in the Pacific Northwest, United States - 23_EM | ecosystem: Host-associated > Plants > Roots > Unclassified | place... | reverse complement strand
CAAGGTGCTCAATCAAAAACCGTTAGTAAATGGCAAACTTCAATTGTTATGTCAAGCAAATTCAAGGCTTACAGGTTCTAGCAGTCTCAATTACAACATATTTCATTCGAACGCAAATAGAGTAAGTATACCTATCTACCAAAATCCCAGTTTTTCCCTCAACATGACAGGACCCCTTGAAGAAGCGATTCTCGCAATCCATAATAAGCCCACATTCAGTTCCATAAATAATCAGACGATACGCTACCCAAGTTAGCGCTTGGCCCATGCAACCCCGCCAGAGATGTTGCCACTGGTACCCCGGGTCGATCACCTCATTAAGCGGCCTCATTTTATACTCAGTCGCGTTAACAGCGATGATTCCAGTGAAGCCATCCACTGGCATACCGGTGAGTACACCAATAATCGTCAAAGGCTAATCATAACATGACTGGATATATGGAGACTCTCCGCAGAGTACGGGAGCGTAGAATGCCCCATTTGTGATGTAAAAAAAAAATTCCCGTCCGTGGAGAATGCGCTGCCGACTCGGATTCAGAGGAGATTAAGGGGCACCAAGAACGAAGCTGATGAGTCCTATCCTGTGACAGAATATACTTGTAGGTCATTTTGTTTTTAGGTGTGGTGGGTCGAAACTCGGATGCATCAGCTTTAATCTTGAGCTTTTTATGACGAGAATTTCATTAGAAAAATGCTGAACAATAGTCGCGTTCACAGTTGGCTTTTTTATCCAAAACTACCTGACAGGATTCATGCTATACTGCATTCATTCCAGCTTCATTCCAGCTGCCGGACGGTAAATTTTAGCCTGTATTCGTACAGCCACACGGGCTTCAAGCAGAGGCTGTACACGGGGTTAAGCGCCCTGCGCCTGCGCAAGCCCGGCCAACTTGAATACTCTAATTCCGAACGATCCAACAGTAACTTGAGGCAAATTAACCACCATATATTTCGGGTGAAGTTAGATTAGACTAGATAAATAACGACATTGCTCATCGACCACGAGAGGAAGACAGCGACATAACAACTCATTCAATAACCGGCGCCTCTAGACGGATATCCTGACCTTTGACTCCGCTTCAAATGGGGTATACTTCCACTTTCGAATAACGGTTAGCAGTTGAAACTGCATGGGGGGTGTATTTAATTACACGTGTAACTTACCCTGCTGTTCGAACTACAACATCACTGTGCAGATGATGAGGCGTGTCAATACAATAAAAGGAGAAAAACTCAATGCCCACCATGTTCCAATACTTATGTATCATACACACGTTGTAGTCGCATGGATGAATGCGACCATGAGGACAAGTGAGAGCGTCACCAAACATGCAACGGATTCAATTGCGGGTCCCGGTCGTTGTTAGAAACTAGGCCACACCGCGGGCAAGGGCTGCCACCCAACTTCCATTTTGGGCCATTATTTTACATATAAATAATTCACACGCAAAGCGAGGAGGGGGTGGTGCGCCGCAGACGCATTGCCACTTTACACACCGCCACTGCCACTGCCTCCTTCCTCACGCCGTTCCTTATAACGACCTCATCCCTTATAACGACCTCATCCAAAGCTCCGAGTTGCCAACAAGCGCCTTACTAATCCCCCCTTTCCACTCCCCCGACTCAGAGCACCGACGCCCAAGGCCGCAAAGTCCAAAATCAGGTTCGCCACTACTCTCCCGCCAACCGTGATCAGGGCAGTGTTTCTGGCCAAACTACTCGATTAAATTATATTGGATGGCCCGTACGTTCACCGTCAAAAATCCCGGAGGGCGACTTCCTACTGGTAGTGCCCTGAGCACCAAACGACGCAGACCTGGACACGGACACGGAAGAACACAGACAGAACTGATGGCTGCATACAAAAACAGAGGGCCCAGGAGTCCGAGTCGCCGGTGGACGAGTCGACTCAGCGCTTTGTTCGCAGTGGTTGACTACGCGCTCGTCCACGGTGGGACGCTTCCTGTGTTGGAGGAGCATATGAGCATTCCAATCAGCATGGCTCTGACAATCACCGCCACCGCCACCACACCAACACCGACCACCAGTTCACAACGTCCCAGAACGGAAACCTCTACGTGCTCCAACACTGGCACATGTGTATATTCTGACAAGCCAGCAACGACCATCGACATAAGATTGAAGACGAGAGACATACAACACACGAAGGCCCGTTCGACACAAGACGTCGACAGAAAGACCGTAAGCTCCAATTCGTCGACGAGTATTCAGACTGGCAGAGTCCTCCGACCTCGCAAACTCGATCGGAATTACAAGGTCTAAAGGTATACGTCAGGCTCAAATAGTCAAATGCCCTTGAACAAGATAACGCCGTTGGGCGCGTGGATAGTTAAAGTTCGTTTCCTCTGAACTTCCCTCGGGAGAGCCAACTCGATCGGGAAAACGCACTCAACGAGATGATCCACGCACCCACACACGCTCATCTTTTCCCAAGAAGCAGCTGACCACCAAGCACGCTATGTCCCCAGATCTATCTACTTCCTCTCTGACTCGGATCTTCATCATCCCTCAGCTATCACAATTGATCCAGGACTAACATAATGGCGTAGATTCGATGTGCGAACCCCGGTGCTTTATGAGATGCAGTCGTCTATGAGAATTGGAAACGAAGGGCCGCGTGGGGGTTGATTGGAACTCGGTGCAGGACTTGGAAAAAAAGAAAACGCTTACGAATCCACTGTATGGATTCCACCATCGGCCTATCATTCGAAGCAGCACTCATGGTTACGTATGTGGGGTACGGAGTAACATATAAAATGCATTTTCATTTTCTGTTCATTCTTGAAGCTTGAGGCTTGGGCGCTAATCGAATGTATTCCGTCCAAACGGAGTGGAAGATCAGAAAGTTATTTCAGATACGTTCCAAGAGGTAATGTTACAAAAGTGTTGCAATAACATCAACTTGGAGAGCAGGGACCAAAGAATACTATCAGGCAATCTGCGAGCCTTCCCTCTTGGCTACATAGTACCTTGATACCCCATATAATAAGCCAGATACAATCATGAAAGTAAATTGTCAACCACGCTTCACCCCAAGAAATCAACTTATCTTTGCACTCTCACCCCTGCCATGAGGATTGTGCGGATCCAATGGTAATAAATTGTAAGTGCGCCGGATATCAGGGTAGAAAAAGGCCCTCAGAATACCTACGGTTAAAATAATGAAACTCCCATCCACACAAAGGAGTGCCACCGAGACGCACCTCCCAGTCCAGTTGAAGCAAATACCTAATCTTGTTCCAAATTCGTTTGGATCATTTACAAGATGAGCTGTCATTGGTCAAGGCAAGGTTCATTCAAAAGGCATTGGATAATAGACAAAAGTAGGCCCCTTACCGAGCATGGGGGTCACCAAGGTAGCGCATGCCCCAGAAAATAGAGCGAGAAGACTGGCGTATGATATCGTTCCAGCGAGCTCTTTCACAGCTATCATCGACAGAGAAATAATTCAGGGCCCGATGCTGCACGCCATTCCGAGATTGAATAACTAGACCTGGAATGTGGCGATGATAAAATTGAGTGTGGGTGTTTGACTGGAATTAGTATTCACTCACCGTATTATTATTATAATGATGTTCGTATACGCTGGCTTCGAACCGCTCTGGACTGAACAACCAAGAGATGAAACAACTCAAACAAAATACGAATGGTTAACACAAATAATTATTTAGAGAGAACTAGTCCAGAGCTTTTATACGACTGAAAGCAGAGAGACTTTAACCTAAAATATATGGAGGAACAGTGAAGCAATTTTGAAAGGATATGTAAGGAAGAGAAGAAATATTACGAAGAAAAGAACAGAAATGAGTCAATAGAAGAACCAGAGGGAGAGATTCCATGAAATAAAAGGGTGTGTGGCGCAGTGCCAGATGCTGCCCAAGTGCCAAATGAGCCGTCCGTAGAAGAATCGGAGGGAAAGGCTGTGCTGCAAGGTTGGAACAGAGTCAAGGAAGAACTGCGGGTGTTGTTAGTGTCGACATGGAAGCGAGGTGGAATGTTGTTTTACATATGAGAAATGTGTCCGCCAAATATTGTGTAGCAGTTGGGGCTAAAAACAAATTTATAGGATATGCCCGCTGGTAACATGGTCGCGGTCTCGGTCTTATTCCAACAGATGGGCGAATAGTCCAATTATTGGTTCTCGCACAGATGAAGTCGAAGTTCTCTAATGTAACATGGGTCTGATCAGTGCGGGAGAATTCCTCTACGGGACGGGTTCCACCCCGATGACCGGGTCCAAAGTGAATTCCAAATTCTGCGTCGACTATGCAGGTCTCCTCGCCGGCAATCGTGCACTCAATAAGATGCTGAGGAAAGACTTCTGTCCAAAAGTACGGCCCCCGCGAGAAATTTGCAGAGGTCTGTGAGGTCAAAATGTAATACTCGTCTAGAGCCCGGATGAAGCGGCAGTTGATGAATTTAACATGCGTTGCATTTGGAAACACAAGTGAAGGCTGCGTGTACCCCTCCACCACCGGCGCATTGAACATAGCTGTCAGAAAATCGGCGGCTCGTGGCAGAAGTTTCCGATCCTCATGAAACCTTGCGATAATTAGAGCCTTGGCAGACAGCAATTCGGGACCCCCGTCCATACGGTGGCTCCGACCAAAAGTAATTGCAACCGCCATGTATGCGTCAAAGATAGGATAGCAATGATACTGTGGGAGCGTCCTGATGGCGCTGTCAAAAGATTGTGGATCGGAGGAGAGAAATTGATAAACCGAGAAATGTGAGAGTGTGAAACTGGATCCCGTAGAATCTATGATCGTGGTTATCAGGTGACTGCAGCGGGAAATCAACGCTGAGACGTCGTTGATGGTCCTACATTGGCTCCAATGATCGTCCATTTCGTCGACGTTAATTAAGCTAACCAAGTCATTCATCTCGATGGACTCATAACATAGCACCAAACGAAGGACACGTCGAAGACGATCCTTGGAAGGGTGTCCGTCTATTTGTTTGAGGCACCGTATGAAGGTTTCCTCGAGTCCTTTTGGCAGGTTCTCGAGTGTATCACGGATATCGTTGTTGGTGTCGTACTCCAGGATATTCTTAACTTGTAAAAATACCCAAAGAAACCTACATAATACAGCGAAATCAGTAGGATCGCGATTAAAGACTGTAGCTAGTCAGCTCACATTCCATTTGCCTTCTCTACGAGAGTTTCGATAATTGTATGAGTTAGAGAGCGATCCGCAAAATTAGGGTATTGAAGCAGGTGGTCATCGAGTGACCTGACGATAAATTTTCTGATGTCGCTTGTAACGTCATCTCGCCTGATCTCTTGCTCCTACAATTTTGGATAGGATAAAAAACTGCGCCTGATGTCGACCTAATCCCCGCTCGTCACAAAGAGGCGTATGGAGGATGGGAGCTGACGAAGAATGGTAAGGATATTTCGTCTGTCCTGACATTCATCCAGTGCATCAATGAAGAATATCACACCACAACATTTTGCAAGCCTGGTGATGACATCGGCCAATGGTATCTCAGTGACTGATCGCGCCGTCAAAAATCCAGAAAGAATTTCGTGTACGACGGATGGTGGCTGTAAAGCACTGTCGAAGGAGACTGTCCCAGAAGACTTCGGAGGATGTAGTCCGTTTGAGACTTATCACCAAATTTATAATCGCAATAAAAGATCGCCAATACGGAACCATGGCGTTTGTTTCGCTTGAGGTCTTCAATCACAATGGACCTGGAAATATATTAGAACTGAAACTCCACACATAGTGACCAATATCGCTCACGTTACAACCGTCTTTCCTGACCCCGCTGCTAACAGTCAGCAGGTAGAAAGACTCCAGTTTATTGCGACTTACGCAGCCCATGGGGCCAGAAGAGCCGACCAGACTCGACGCTCTTGGAATCACGCCACTCTTTATAACCATGTTACCCAAGAAGCCAAGCACCAGACCCAGAGCTGGGAAACGTCTTGTCTTGGGATTGTTTGTGCTTCTCTCCGCACTCGGATCCTTCAAACCGCAAGAGGCTTTGGAGGCGGTCCATTTCCCTTCGCCATTTGTCAAAGGTGTATTCTTCCCTATCTGCGTGATTAGCCTCGCGATCGGCATGTTCAACTTCATTGTAAGTAGGGTATGCCGATCATCCAGACTTTTAATGACCCCTTCGAAAACGCCCCCAAACCGGTAGATCTGAATGGGAATCATGAACGAATCTAAGGCAATGAATCAAAGAATACATTTACTAGAACCTAAAATAGAGCATAAACTTACTGCGTATGCGATTCTTGGAGTTTATGAAAGTTTGCTTTATCGTCAGGATATCGCCATAAACATCGGCAAGTGTCTGATCTCTGATTTATTGATTATGTCGACGAGGGGAATATATACACACACCATCATTATGCGTTCAGAGTTCTTGTATATCGCAGTAGATACCTGCGATAGAAATACAGCTTTTGGCTGATTGCCTCGAGGAAGTTCATAATTCGGTCGAAAAAATTTGAGTATTCAGAGACTGTCTAGTCGCCACAATCAGAAGTCGAGCTATGAATAGGATGCTCCGGTAGTTCACGTACCTGTATGATAAACCTGATCCCGCCCCAAACGAGTGCAGGAATGGTAGGGTTCGAGGAAACAAATGTATCGACCACCTTGAAGAATCCTTCGAACCGATCGATCAATCTCGATAGTTTGGAGGTGTAGGAGGACACTCTTGTCTTCTGGTAGTTGTTCCCGTGTTCCTCGACTTTACTACGCAAGTCCTCTCTCTAGGGTTGCGCTCTGGGGAATGAGCGGGGATCTGATTTCCATTGATCCAGGTGATTTGGAGAGCCTTTTCGAAAGCAGGATTGGTCACTGAACCGCCGTTGGGTGAGGGCATATCGTAATCTAGTGGGGGGTAAGTGGTACTGTGCATATGCAGGTGAAAAACGGACTGAAGCGGAAAACATCTTTTGTACAACGTTGGGGCAGTCCAAATCTGGCAGTGGAAAGAACATGCGGTGGCAGCAAGGTGGGAGTCGTGCGTTACTTATTCTAAGCGTGCACGGGATTAGACTCGATGATTCCAGTCAATATGGAATGATACTGATCAACTGCCGTTTGCATAATTCCGTGAACAGTGCTTGGAACAGTGAATTGAACACCAACACGTGGATGTTCCCACAACCAAACAAAGCAGATAAGATAGTGTTTAACCGATGGACGCCCCGGAAACTAGACCAACAAGAATGGCATATGATATTGTTCCAGCGAGGCCCTTTACAGTGAATAGCCCGACCTGGAATGTAGCGATAATAAAATTAAGTAGGTGTGGGTGTTAAAATTAGTAGTAGTACTTACTCACCCGTCAACCCCGAAGCATGTCCGACGCTCACTCCGTTCGTTCCTGGTCAGAAGGACCTAACTCTGAAATAAGATTCATCACAACATACTACCAAATTACACAGACCTGGTGGTAGTAGACGTTCTTATGAGAAGGCGAAAGCATGAACACTGTTCAGCGTGTGATGAACCCCTTCTAAATGTCAATTTAAAAATAAAACGCACGAGAAATTCTGTGAATTATAATACTACTGATGATTATATGATAACTAAGATATTAATTAGGTTGTCGCCGAGAGAACTAGAGCCGAGACCGATGTACAAGTAGCATCCTTTATAAAAGTCTCCCGGTTTATAGCCCCTGGAGAGAGGTTCAAAAATAATTGGGCACCTCCGATCCACCTGCAAACGACTGTCAAGAATTCAGAAGGGAGATAATGGTGACATCATATCTTACTTCACTCGAGATATAGTTTGTAAGGTGTTCGCGGACATAAGAGTCCTGATAGACACCAAATGAATTGGTGTAACTAAGTAACGGCGTGAGATTGATCATGGTGAACGAATGGATTCCATTTAACTCACCCAAAACCAGTGAACCGTACTAAAAAAATAAGTACCATGCCAGCGTGCGCACTTTCCCTTGCATATCAGAGATGCCTACGCCCTATCGATGGTTGACCAAGCTCATGCACCACCATCAGGGTACACAATGGAGTCAACGATGGGATGTAAACAGAGTGGTTTATATATCGGGGGTTCGCCATGAATTGACGCTAAGGGAGTCAATGGGGGGTTGAGATGCTTATAATTGCCTGGGGTAGGCAGATTTTCGAAGGCCTTCTGGTGCCAGCGCTCAGTCGGCGCTATCCTACTGACATGGCTGGTAGGAATTGGAAGAGGTTGTAACTTGTCAAAAAAAAAGAAGCCGCAGAGGAAGATGATGACGTACACAGACGTGGCATTGGGCTCATACTACTTAGGAGTTGTGGATGGTGTGGTCCAAAGGTTCCTCTTCCCTGCCAAATAAGGTATGGTTTCTACCCAAAATACTACGACGGGCCGAGCGTTGTCACCGTTGTGGACCAGTTTGGGGCGCGGTAAAAACAGGACTAGGTTTCGCGCTTTCCCTCTCTTCCGCCCAAATCTGGACACAAATCCTCACCCCGTTTACATTTCTCCGAACATTTTCATGGTTCTTAGAGGTTGCTCGCTCAGCAGTAGGTTGTGGTCCCGGAGTAGAACAGCTTTCATTCGCCACTTGAAGCAATGAATCATCGGCCTGGCATACAGCCAATGTAGACCTGGGCTCGGATTGGAGGCATGGACTATGAGAACAAACAGAAGAGAGGGGTGTCTGATTAACCAAAAGCTTGTCGTTCTATTGTTCTTTGGATGCGCAATGGGTAGAGTCCAACGTAAGGGAAGATGGTGGCACACAAAGCTGGGGACTATGGCGACGGAATGTATGGCAAGATTCAGGAAATTAACGTCGTCTTAGTTGGTAGGAATCCAGGAATGGTCGTCACCTGACCAATCAGGTCCAATATCTATTTATAAAGTGCTGCCTTTAGGTGGTGTTAGGCTGTTCCAGAGCCAACTTCCCTGCATTTCCTCTCTATTATCTAGCCACCGCAGGCCCTTCTTTCATTTCCACACGTCTAGTATGTCATCTGACAGCCCTCATACGGTCCATAGCGGGCTCAGATCAACTGACTACCTACGTACCATTGGTATATAAGGCGCCGTCATAGATAGTACTCTTTAGCGAATACATACACATTTACCCTATCTATTGTGTTCCTCTGTGTGCCGGAACTCTCCTTTCAATTAGGACTCCTCCCTTCGGCACTCAGAGTCTCAGACCTACAGTGTGCGTTGCTCATCATTCCCAAACACACTGTTCATGAATCCACCAATAACTTCAGTGAACTTCACCTTTGTGTCCAAGTCCAGTCTTGATATTTGACTTCGTAATGAGCCACCCAGACACCAGTACGTAACAAAAATCTCCTTCGAAAGGCAGGTGATGACAACTCATTCCCCTGAAATCTTTTCTAGACATCGGCACGGTGGTAGAAAAAGACATCCACCTCTCGAAGGAGCTATTTGATAAACTCCCTGAACTCGCCAGAGATGCCATCAAAGCTTCCGGAATACCTCTCGCTATTAGCGCCTCTGTTCCAGAAAGAAGATTCTCCGTTGCAACTAGCACCGTTGATGAATCGCAGAACGCAGCCGGGATAATCAGCTCCATGCGTGTTGACTGGGGAAATAGGCACGGTAACTGGATCCTGCAGTTAAATTGGGGCGTTATTAGTTCCCGGACTGCAGTATTCGTTGCGATAGGCGAAGGAGCCGCGGGAGGACCAATAGCAGGAAAGTTTATCGGAAGTGCTAAATACACTCTGTTCAACGTTGCCCCGCGCGCTGGCGGAGTCGACATTCGGATCAACATCGACTGGGACAGCGATATCCGAATCTACGCCGATTATCTGGTCGTTTCCATTGATAGATTCGAGCCCTCAGGCTAAGTCTAATTCGCGCGCCATAGGTCGCTATGCGTACCGTAATGTCCTCCTTTTCGTTGTCTTTTTCCCTTTTTTTTTTTTTGTTTCATTTTGCGAATTGGTGTACAGAATACTGCAGATGGAGGGATACGTAGTCCATCACCCGCGCCGCATGTAAAGATGTCATAGTTAGGTTTTCGGTGACCTTTAGTAGCAAGTAAATAATAGCCTCTTTTGTCAGTATAGTTACAGGTCTTGAGGCTGGGTAGAGAGCCACTTGTGAGTCTGCGAATAGCGAAAACTTCGGACGCGCAAGGTGTAGAGTCCAACGTAAGGGAAGATAGACACACAATGCTGGGATTCTCGATGGCGACGACACGTATGGCAGGATTCAGGTAATCTTCCAAATTAACGTCGTCTTGGCTGGTCGGAATCCAGGGATGGTCGTCACCTGAAGACCAATTGATAAACTCAGCAAAGACATCAGAATCATCATCGGCGACTGGAGTGTCAGGGAGTGACATTGTGCGTTAGGGGTCTGAGGAATGCTGGTTCGGAAAACAATAAAGAAATTGACAACTTCTTCCCATTAATAGCCCTGTGCTGCAGATAATGGAAGCTTAAGCGCATAAATCTCTTGTATAAGACCACCCATTGACAAAGAAGGGCGTGCGGTGGAAAACGTGTTTGGAAGAAGGCTCCTTCCGGTGATGTGGGTAATTTTCAACAGTTTGTACCATAAGTATTAAGGGGACCAACACCTCAGCCTCCTTTGAGTCTATTTTCCGGTTATACTCTCTGCTTCCTTCTTAAGGCTCTTGTTCACCGTGTGGTCCGAATACGCAATCGTGCGTCCATCGATCAATAATCGATGCCCATCTTGTCTGAGTCAATGAAAATTTCCTCGGTTTAGTCTGAAACAGCGGTATCTTGAGGGTTCTAACCAAGAAAGTAGTGAAGGGGTTCGTTGGCCACATGCACACGATTGTGCAGCTCAACTTGGGGTCACCGGTCCCCGTATCAACTTGATTCCGAACAAGGGAATCCGAGTCGGGCACCGGGAAACTAATTCTGATCTATTCAGTAGAGAACTGGACTCTTGTGTTGCTCTTGGGCATCTCTTCTGGCCACATGAAACTTGAAAGGGAGCCGAATTTGATACAGAGCGGTAAATAACACCGTTGATTGGTTTATACAAGCTGCGCAGACCCAAGAGCATTCTTCTATCAATATTTGATCTCTTGTTTTTTGTTCGCCGGTTTGGTCCTTTATTTACATAACCCGCTGAGAAATCCGGCTGGGCGCTAGTTCCAAGTCACAGCCAGGCTGAATAATGATCTTAATAATCCCGAAACTCGCCGCTTTCCTCGTGCCCAGACTATTAACCGCAGGTTTCGTCGCGTACAATTAACCACCCGAACGTGTTCTGGTCTCTGGTACAATAATGTTACCTCGATCTGAAGGCGGAAGTAATAGGACAAGTTGTTGCGTCGCCCGAATCCCTACTACCAGGGTTCTTCGGAATGTGGAGGTTGGATAGGCCCAGATACCTTTATTTCAGCCGGCTACTTCTAGCCGCTGATTTTAATCCTGAGTGCTTACCCAAGATTTGTTGAGTGGTTATTTTAGTCTCTCGCCTTGCAAAACCTAAATTAGATTCAATAAGCTCCGCAGCCCGGCTCGTAAAATATATTGGGATGTCCTCATGATACGAATATACTCGTATCCGCACTGAAAATTCCCATTGATGAGGGGTAAGGGAGGGTGGATTTGTCTGAGCCCAGTCGGCGGTTGAACGGTTGAAGATAATATCCCAAGATTTTTGTTACAGCGCAGAAAGCAAAAACAGTACAACATATGTCCAACACTAAAAGATCCAGAAGGAGGGAGAAGAAGGATATTAAGGGGAGGAGCAAGGACGGAAGAAATGGTATCAATTTTATAGAATACAGTAAAAAAGAAATTTATCCAGAATCACCCCACTTCACTCGCCACTGAATCCCGACTACCAACGCTCCCACGAAACTTCCTCTCGTGGATCCGTTCGTCCTGCGTATCAAGGTCGGGCGGGACGACAAGGATGTCCGCGACTCCCACTTCGATATGTGGTAGTAGAGGTCCATCATCTTGTACAGGTGGAAGCGGAAGTGGGAAGGCGGGGTTAATTTGTAGTGGGTGTGCTTGAGTTGTTATCGTCGACAGTTTCGCTGGTGATGTTGTTGGGTTTATCGGAGGCGGAGGTGAAGTGATGACAGACGCCGAGGCAGAAGGCGACACAGCGGTCGAAGGTGTTGTGGATGAGGAGGAAGATGGAGGTGAAGGCATAGCGATAAACACCGCGACACGTATCAGAGACGGATTCGGCGTATTCTCATCTAGCTCCGTCATCAATATGTGTGCATCTCCTGCCCCACTCCCACCCGTGTTGATATTGGCATTCGATGAGTTGGCGGCAGGCAATGGAGACGTTTCTACAGGCGTTGGGTTCAACATTCGCATCGCTCGCGAGAGTATCGCTCGGTGTCTCGGAGTTCGTGTAGAAGAAGGGCCTGAGTGGGGTGGTGGTTCGTCAACGGGTGTTGGTCCAGGGATGGGGTTTGGAGGAGTAGGGTCAGTAGCGGTAGGTACTGATGTCGTCGGTCCCAGCGCCGTCGACGATGCAAGGTATGCTGCCGAAATAGGCCTGATCATATCCCAGTCCTTCGCTTGGTCCGTCATCCACTCTGGGTTGAGGCTCCGCCCTCCTCCATGCGAATAAGAGATCGAACCCTTGTTATCAATGTACGCTTCCCACAGAACCGGCTTCTTGCTCAAATCCACACGCACAGGCCGGGAGGGCGGCGATGGGGGGACCCATGTGCCATTACGAATTGCTTCCTCCACCATTCGGCGGTGTCGTCGCCTGAGGATGAAGGAACGAATGACTATCGCAGCGGAGACGGATAAAAGGAGTACTAGCGTGGCTAGAAAGGTGTAAACTATTGAGAGAGTTTAGCTAGGTTTTCAGGCGAGGAGAGGAGACCATCAACGGGAGAATAAGAGACATTTGGAAGAGGAAGAATTTAGAAAAAGGAGGTATCGAAGAACTCACGATAAAGAGCCGCAGATGTTGCTAGGGTGCCCGAATTGTTGTTTGGAGAGCCATTATTTCCGCCACCACTGTTTCCGTTTCCGCCTCCGCCATTTCCGCCTCCAAATCCCGTCGAAAACGGTGGGGGAGTTGTAGTTTGGGCCACCGTCGTTTGGGTCGTTAGTGAGGGCGTAGTGGAAACAGAAGAAAAAAGAGATGAGGGCGATGGGTTGGTTGATTTCGTAGAGAGCGACATTTCTAGCCGTCACTGGCAGGGGGATGTAGGAGGAGCGTAGAGGGAGGAATTGTGGCAGTCGACCAGCGAAAGCGAGAGAAGGGGACTAGCTCGAGCTGTTAGTACAAATGAAGATTCCTGAAGAACAGGGAAATTGGGATTATGGCACGATCAAAGTTCAGCGTGGGTGTGTCCTGCCTAAAAGGTTCTGGAGAAGGACTGAAATAGCTCCGTGAGGGTGTCAAAGTAGCGATTAGGGGGGATCGGGTAGACGGGCTGTGCTCTTTTGTCTTGTGCCGTACTCTGGTGCTTGCCGGAGAATTGCGTGTTTTGTTTAGAAGCTGCGTGCTATAATAGATTTGGGTGGAACCAGGTGATGCGATACCTGCGTCGTTCAAGGGAAAACTGAGCCACAAACGGCAGATATGAGGAGGATTATTGTAATGTTCAGAGGAGGTTCCAAGGAGGTTCGTAGGATTTGTCGTTGGGAACTTGCCGTTCGTTGGGCTGCGGTGATTGTCAGTCGATCGCAAGATATGAATGGAGTGAAGATAAGAGAAGGACCCAGATATATCAACGCGGTTGATATCGGTGGTTATGAAATGTTCGGAAAGCTACAACGCCAAAAACATTGAACGCTGGTCGTCGTCGTCGTAACCGTCACCTTGTTGGACTCCCTCCGCTGATTATTGTCTTTCTCGTGGCCTGCCCCAGTCTGCTTTTTTGTCAAATGATTAAAAAACAATAGATCCAACGACAGGCCTTCAATATTTGATGACAAAGGGTGGGAAGAGTAATTAAACCCAAGGAGGTGAGCGAGCTGATACGCTAATTATTACGTCATCCCATTGCCGCCGGATGCTTCCGACCCCGGAAACAGCTCCGGTCGACTCGTCTGGTTTTTGTCTTCGGTTGTCCTCGGGAAAGCTTGGACACAGTCGGGGTTATTATGCACCTACCCAGGAACTGCCTCATACTGACAGGTGCGTGGCCCCCGGAGCCACCATGAGGATATACAAGAGTTGACACACACAGATGAGAATCACGACATGAAATTTAAAGTGAACGGCGACACACCAGCTGTGTCGCAGCACATTTTGGAGTGTGCCGCTATGAACACCCGTCACGACTCACCTTCTTTCGCCCTACCATTGTCGTTCGCCCAGCTCGTGCCCCTCACCACCACTCTCTTTCTGCAATCCCTTTCATACCTCATCCAACAGGGCGGGTGGCACAGACTTTCACGAAGCGGGCCCAACGTCCTACCGTCATTCAGCTTAAGATCAAGTCAGTAACCACGACACGAAACCGGCAGCGAGAAGGGATAGAGGCGCACACCCCCATATTCAGTATGCCTTCAACCCATTTCGCGCTTACTCATTCATACCTTGCAGGCCACAAGATAAAACCAGCCGATTTCGTGACAAACCCGCCAGCAAGCTCCATTCAAGACCCCCCCATCACATCTGCCACAAATCAGATACACTCACCACAGGAACGCTACCCGGCGTCGACAATAACACGACAAGGATATCGGAACCGAACGCACGCAAACTTGGGCGGAGGAATTTTGGTGGGGACGGCGCTATGGATGTCTAAGCGGCCTCTGACTGTGTCAAGGAGCGGCGCCCTATGACGAGGCCATGTGCTCCCTCTGTTTAAATCTATGTTGTACCATTTCGTGTATAATAACTCGTCTTTACAGAATATATTTTACTTGATCGCGGAAAGAGTTCAAAATAACAAAGACCCAAATATTTTCTAATATCGAAGTCCATTACGGAGGACTTCAACAAAATTCTGGGAAGGGTCTCACATGACGAAGATTGAAATTCGAGAATCGACACTCAATCCAAACCACACTTTTGGAGGGCATCCGTGAATTGGAAACACCGGCGGTGATCGACGCCATCAACACCGGCGGCAAACATCGCAGCACATGTCCCCGCCAGCCTTCAGGAATACTTGAGTTCGCCGTTACAGATGACAGCGAGCAAGGATTAAATAAAGCCCTAGGATGGCATGGCCTCGCAACATACCATTAGGTTGACGATTGTAGTGCAAAGGAATATATACTGATCGCATAGCCCATTCGCCAGGTTCCTAACGGAACGTCGGTCATCACAGCTGCTTCCTGAAGGTTTGTAAGATACTAAAATAGTGTTGCAGCATGGAGGGATCTTCTCATATGCACGCTGAATGCTCCGAATGCTAACCGGTACTACTACATATGTTCCCATCGTCCCGAAATTTACCAAGAAATAGTAAGGCCCGGCCAACTATCAACTCCATCAGTTTTATGCAGGAACACCTACAACCACTGAGCGCTGGGCGGGAAAGGCGGGCGGCTGACAAAATCAGCGGCAAATTGCAAATTGGTCATTGGCCGCTGATCTGCCGAATGGTCAGTCCTATTGCCGAGATTGGCAGTGATTAGGTCATCGTCGGGTACTGCCGCCGTCTACACCGCCGGTGAACGACGCTGGTGTTTCCAAATCCCAGATTCTTTGCTTTCTTGTGTCGCTCTCCTTTTTCGTCTGTCGTTCTTTTTTTTTGTGGGTAGGTCTAATCTTGTCTGTCCTGCTCGGAAAGGAATCCAAGCGGAAATCGACAAAGTTCGAGGGATCTATGGCTTATGAAAACCAGGTCTTGCTGGCAGAATTGATTTAGACGCACAATGGAGAAGCACAGCGACCTTTCCTGGGCCCCATACTAAAGCTGGTGCTTTACTTCTACGTGGAGCTTAGCGATATTGACCACATCCTGGCCTTTGGACTTGAAAGGTCCTGCTCAAACGTTTAGCTACCCTATTAGTGATGTGCCGGCTTGGGCTTGAGGCCCTGAGCCGGCCCAAGCCCGAGCCGTGGTGGCGGCTTATGGGGGCCCATGGCTCGGGCTTCACTTTCTCAAAGCCTTGTTAAAATCCTAGACGAACAACGAGTGAGTCTCAGCGTGAAAGAAAACGGCTGATGTATTAATATACCTAGACGAACAACGAGTGAGTCTAAGGAGAGAAAAATAAGTCTATGAACGAAG
>Ga0307517_10007291_pt1 | contig 16162 bp, 11 predicted proteins | sample 23_EM_MG_FD_194515 | JGI IMG/M metagenome (GOLD analysis project Ga0307517, IMG submission 194515) | Populus trichocarpa ectomycorrhiza microbial communities from riparian zone in the Pacific Northwest, United States - 23_EM | ecosystem: Host-associated > Plants > Roots > Unclassified | place... | reverse complement strand
AAAGGCCCAAATGGGACGTAGTGCGTCCCGGGGAATATGCATGGGACGAACGTGGGGGGGGAAAGAGCGGGGCACGGTAACGCAGGATTTAACCGAGGTTTATGAGGGTATGGATGACCCATACATTAACTGGAGTTTGATAATTTTGCCCCCCATCCCTCACATGCCTCATGAGGTATAGGAGGCAAATGTGTACTTTTGCTGATGTTGCCAGGTAGCATCTGGAAGCGTGGGATGTGGCGGGGCGTTGCAACGCAAGTCAGGACGCACAGGACGCAACGCCGACGGATCAGACGCAGGGTCCGTTTTTGCTGATGGAGGAGTGGACGAACGATCGGGGAGCATGAGGAGGCAGTAAGGTGCCAGCTGCTGTAGCAGTAACGGTGCAAGCGGACAGAACCGGGAGGTGGGAGAAGGAAGGATCGTGAACAGGCTAGCCACAACTGACAAACGGGCCATAGCAAGGGCTTTTGGGATGACGACGAGACCGGGACGAGACCGTGATGTTACTAACCGGGGCTTTCCCCACCAGAGGTACAAGCCCGGCAAGCCGAGGCCTACTTCGACCGAGAGTCCGACACCGTAACGCCGACCGTGAACGAAGCGAGAAGCTTTCCGACCGTGCAAAATGCTAAGCGAGGTGCAAAGCAAGTGCGGGGTAAGGGGGGGAACTGAACATCATGAGCGGATCAACGACGACCGAGAACGAGAACCCCAAGGAGGGGAGGCCGACAGGCCTCAGAAGAGGAGGAAGGTTGGCTTAACGTCAACTCCTAGGCAGTAGCCATCGTGGGAGAAGAGAGGTGGGTGGGGGAAAGTAATGATGAATTCTCGTGGTGTTGAGATTTCAATCGCCGGAGGTGGAGGAGAGATGGTTCGTACCCTGAGCCTTGATACGCTCCAGTGTCGCACCATATGCATCCCCTAACCCTGCCCCATCTTTTATTGCCTGCAGTGTTTTCCTCCGCCGGGCGACTGTGGTACCACGCAGGATTGCCTTGATGTGGAGAGATGCCAGCAGGAATCTAGATTCAAATGTCAGCCATTTGAGGTAGATTTTCCTTAGAACTCGTTCCTACATACGTTTCCGAACCTATTGCGGGGATGCTTTTCATAATATCCTCTTCCAGTGTGCTGCTCATCATATTTGGGATCGTGTCCTTCCTGAGTTTCTCGCGCAGAAATCTAAGAACCCCATCTTCCGTGGTCTGTATAAATATAAAGGCTGTCGCTTCGCCCAACTCCCTCTCTACTTCACTCTGCACATGCGGTCTTCCGGTCATGAATATGCGAGTATTTGGAGACCCCCGCAGAATTTGGCGTAACGATTCAAGAATAACGACTCGGTGCTCTGGCACACATTCATCAAGTGCATCAATACATATGAATGTGCGCCTCGTGGCGGTGATTGTTTGGAACATCTTCGAAATTCCTGAAACCTGGAGTCCTCTACCCCCGATAATCCTTTTTTCCTTTCGAAAATCGTGGGCTATCGCTTCCGGAATTTCCCCTCGTCCGCTAACGAGCTGTCGCAGCAGCGATCCAAGCATATTTACCGGTGACTGTTCATTCCGAGCGGCAAAGTCGAAGTAAAAACACGTCACGGTAGGATCTCCCTCCACGGCCTCGTCGCCTAGTGTATCTATAACTAGTGAGCTGTTATCACAACCTATTAGCAATAGTATCCCTTGAATCTCCGCCCTGATGCACCCCTTACGTGATATAGCTTTTTCCCACTCCTGGATTTCCATTGCAAAATAAGATTGGGGGGTGAGATCCATCCTCCCTATTTCCATTGTGCCAGCATTTGAATTCTTCAGTTTCCAGCAGCCAGGCTCCTATATTGTCGACTCGCCGGGCCCCGATGTCTCGATGCCGTGCCCGTGGCTCTAATGGAGATAGCCATTCCAGTATTTCAGACCTGTTATCGGGAGCGGTGGTGTTAAAGCTGTTCGCGATGATGGTACAGTTGTCGTTATTGCTGAAGGCTTGTGACATTTTTTCACTTTTCACGGTTTTGAATGTTGTTGAGAGCGAGGTATTGATTGAATCGGAGTCCGTCAACAAAATTACCTGGAGTTGAGGAAATGCGGGGTTGATGAAGCCTGGCGCCTAGTTGACACGGTTTCTGATCACTAGACCTGAAAACCGTTACACAAATACTCGAGAACTCGTCCCTTCCAAATCCCGAGGCGATTCACATTTTTCTGTAGCAGCCTCTCGTTTAACATGCTGGATCATGCCTTTTTTCCCCTTTCGATACATTCCGAGGAACCTGAAATTTGGGAAGCGATACTGATGGCACCGTTCAACTCTGTTTTTGGTATCTACTCCCAAAGCCATAAATTATTACCCAATCATCCTACTTTACTCTACGGCTGCATGCCAATGCCGCATTAACTGATAACACTTTTTCCCCCTAAGGGGTCAAAGGAAAGTGTATCAAAATCCACAAGCTTCTTTGAGAAGACGGTCGCCTTTAGGGGTAGGGATTCCACGAATATTTACCGCTGGCCGTCGTTCCCAAGACTTCCGTCGTTTATCTAAAAGCCAGAATTACTCGGGGGTGGGCGTGGGTGATCGGACGGACAGGGGTTGGAAAATGTGTGTATCAACATACATTTTCTAACCCCTGTCTGTCCGATCACCGATGTGCACCCCCGAGCACAATACCCCGACAACTCAAGCTAAGGTAATGCCAGAGTCCAAATCAAAGGGCCTACCGCATTACCTGGTTTTTTTCTGCCGCTAGTAGGCTGAACTAAAGCAAGGGTTGAAGCGAAATATTCAATACAGTCCAAAATTGTCCAAAATAAGCCTAGTTTTGGCCATAAAGGGTTAAGTAAAGGCTTTTTATTTCGAATCTGAGACCGATTACAAAGAAGACTCTTATTTCAACTTACTGGCGGTAGGCGAAAAAAACTAGTTAATGCGGCATTACCAGATCCCATCCTCCTTGAGAGAAGGTGGGATACATGTATACAGGCCTCAGTATTAATAGTCATTTAGTTGCGGTGCGCTTGTACTGCACTTGTAATTGTAATTGCTACTATGGTTCTCATGATTGTTGAATTTTTTGGGGGATTCTTGTTGCCCCTAGAACTCACCATTGCCGCGAGTAACTCAGAAGGGTTGCCTTGTGAAAAATCCTGACTCACACTTTATTCTGGCTTCTCTTAGCCTGAAAACGAGCCATCAGTTATGCGGTACTAGAAGTCGCAGCCAAAGCCGGCGGTTGCCATTCAACTTACCAAGAACCCAGTGCAAGAACACCCCTTGGATACAGACTTTAGCGATGCGCAGGTCACGGAATTATTGGGCAACTGGGGGAATTCGCAGAGCGATCCCTTGAGCGGGAAAATTTAGGAGCAGGGGCCCAGAGAGAGCGTATATCGGCACGGGCGGCAGTGGCGCTAGAGCGAACGATAAAGTGATAAGGGCGCAACTGTGCGAAGCTTTTGGCTATGGAGGAATACACTTTAAATTCAAAATTATCTAGATTACCCGCACGGCAAGGTGCCGGGCCCTCAAACTCAATCACTAGTTCAAGGATATAAATTTGCATGGCGGCATGGCCCCTTGGAGTGCGATTTATCCGGATACCTGTATGTTCTGCCTGGATCAGATGAACCGAACATCAGCGAAGAGAAAAATATTCAGTTATGACAACGCCACTCCCCCCATTAACCCTAGCATACTGATAACTAAAATGAAAATTATAAAACTGTTTGGCCTCACTGCAGAGAATAGGAGATCTATCATCTCAAACAAAAAGAGGTTGACCTGGCGGTTTGGTTTTAGTCAAGCTAGGGCAATTTCTTCATGTGGGGTTGAATTGCAGGGTTGCTAAGGAGTATTTGGTTGCCATCCATCTTGTGTTCGGTTAATTTTGTCCACGCACAATACTTTTGCATTTGACGAGGGTTTACAACCACAACGATGACAATAATCCCAACTGCAATAACATCGGTAGCAACACTACTTTCTGCGAGGAGTGCGAGGGTCTTTATAATCTAGGCTCTTCTTAGCTCCTTATCTCCAGCACCCCTAACACTTCCAGAAGTGTAAGCCCAACCCACGCGGCCTCACTTGCACCCGCACCATGACAAGACCCTCTGGCATCTCTTTTCTTACGCCGCTGCCTCCTCACCGGTAGTGTCCTTAGCAAATGCAGTGTCCGCCTCCAATTTCAATCCTCCATGAGACCTAAGCCTCACAAGCACCCCCCAACCATACTAAAATCTCGAAATGAGATAAAAGTTCTTGACTCTACTACATTCTCCCTATGTCCTGATAATGGGGGATTGGCGGTTTGTAGCGCGAAAGGTAACTCATGACCCGACACACCACACCCCCATACTTGGCGGTGAGAAGACCAGGTAAATAGAATAAATAAATAAGTTTGGGCAATTCCGCTATGGCGAGAGGGTGTTTATCATTTTGGCTATGTGGATTCTCGCACTCCCGTCGCGAGAGCCGGGGGTGCGCTTGAGTATACTCCGCGTATCGAGAGCAGTTTGGAAAAGCAGATGGGATGAGGTTTTGCATGGGGTGGCCCAGAGCGTTCTCGGCACAATTTATTGCGTGGGCCCACAGGTCTCCAGGATGATGGATGTTGAAGAATTTGAGGGGCGCTGGGTTACCTGCTCTCGCCCAAAATAAGTTGCGGTGCACTGCCTGGTCAGGCTTGACAACCCGTACTCACCACCAAACACATCCGAACTATTATATTGTGTGTGGACAAAATTAACCGATTACCCGGTTGAGAGTTGCAACGCATGGCTTCCGGCCCCCGCAAAAATCATTACGACTCGACGGGCACCTCATAATACCTTCTTTTTTATTAGGGCTGATGGATGGTATACTAAGCATTGATCACTGCTATGTATTTAAATTATTTTTACCTATTTTATTGGCTGGGTTGGGGTGGTTGTATCGAGGAGGTTGACAACATGGCAGCAAGAATTATGAGCTTTTGTTGATATGTTAATTTTGTCCGCGAACAATATAATAAGTTACCGAGGAACCTCAACCGATTAACCGGAATTATACCAATAGTGACACGAGCGATTGGGAGAAATAAAGGAGGGGGGCAAGGATAGGGCAACCAGAGTTGCATCTTAGGAAGTGTAGAGCTATTGTGAATAGTGGTAGATGGGGCTGTATAGGGATTAAATAAATTTATTCGTCTATGAAGTTAGGAGGGGGCACATATCCATGTTTGCTCAACTTGACAGCATTACGATCCCGAGGTAAGCCAACTCAACTTGCGTATCCCGTGCTGGGAGGATGTCCAGTCGGGGGTGTACATTGATAGCGCAGACTGAATAATTCACAATAACATATTTTCCGCGAGAATACTTTGAGAATGCAATATATGAAATCTCGATTTATATGTGATGTTCTAACTGTTGGAGAATTCTGATTTTGGGCTGCTCACCACACACATACTTTCGTTCCTGCATAAGGCGAAACACATTTACCCTATTGTTAACACGATGGTTGCTTCAACAGCGTTCCACCACTCTTAGCTTCTTACGATTGAATGTCACCACCTTGCATACCTGATACGACACGATCAAACACCAATCGCTGGACGACGAAACACAAATGACAGTCAATAGCCGAACATCTACGATACCCGCGGCCATCAACACGATCCGAGGCATCCAGCATAACTGCACCCTCGGTCAAACAGCTCTTACCTCGGATATGTCTTCGCAGAGCGAAACAGAAGGATGACCGGCAGATGGACAGTGGGAGAAGAATCCGGCATGCGCAGGAAGTATGCCGGGGAGGAAGGCACTCTGCAGATAAGGATATAAGGCAGCCTGTTCTTTCCTTTGTTCGTTTTAGTTAGTTTATCTCATACTCATCACATCTTTCTCTCACGGTTCTACTGTCTTCTCTTCTCTTGCCAAAGTCATTCGTTCTCGCATACGATCTCTTTACTCTTTATTGTTCTCTGATATCTTTTGTCTATTATCGTTGTTCGTATCAATACAAGTTTTGTGCCGTTCGGTAACTTAGGATTGGATCCACTGTGCCTAACCACCCAAGTAATTGTTCAAAACTAACACCACAATCGAAGCAGAAGAGTGTAGTAGGAAAAAAAGAGAAATAAGACATATATGTAGGAGACTTGAATGAGAAAAAATAAAGAACCAAAGCGTAGAGAATACTTAGTCCCCCCCACCTACAAATTCGCACTAGCCTTCCGCTCATTCCCCCTTCCTTCCCCTCCAATTCTCCCTTTCTCCGCCTAATTCGGCCAATCCCCTTCTGCATCGTCCAAAGCCTTATACCCGAACATCCAAGTAGGAAATTCCGGATCACTTCAGACGAGACATTCCCCAGACGGGATCGGCCCAACCTCGAGCTTGCGGCGCGCTCCTGCCTCTCCAGCCCATTGTGTATGTGATAAAAGCGCTGCCGGAAATTGCCCCTCTGCACTACTCTGGTGGTCCGCTTCTTCTGGCATGTTTTGGATACCGAGGGTGCTAGCGAGATGTCGGATTTCGGGGAGATGGGGAAAGACACTCACCTAGGACTGTGGAACCTTCAGCGAAATACCTAAGCCTGAAGCTAAGTAAGGCAGCGTGGTGTCTGCCGGACCAGTTAGGGGGCTTCTTATCGAATGGAGAATTTCAATTTATAGACTTACTCACAGTAGGCGACAAGTTTTTCTATCCTTTTGGAAGGGTTAGCATGATGGGGGAGGAGAGGGATAGCTAAGAAAAGCACATTGGGTTCCATCCTTTGTTGATTGCCCGCATCTGATCCACATTATCTGATCCACATTTCCTTCAGCCTTTGTAACAGTCTTCGGGAATGTCGCTAGGGATGAGGAGGATCATGTGGAATTGTTCGCTACCTTTTAGGAAGTAGTTCACTGTCTTCCTATTGGCAACTCTTAAATGAAAGGAAACAAGAAAGTGCTGGCATGTGCATCTGGCCCCATCTACTGATTGGCCTGCGGATGGGCTACAAATTCTGTCAGCTCGAGATCCGGCATCACGTCCCCCGTCTTGAGAAACAACCTATACCCCAAACCCGGGTACCCAACTAAGCACTCCCTCATAGCAGAATTTTCTTACACAGCTCGTATGGTAACACTGTAATAACTTCACGACCCCCCCCCCCCCCACTATACACATGTTCGGTTCTTTCCACTAACGGCCGAGGTTGGGATCAAGCACTGATGGGCTACCAATAATTTGGTATTTTTCGAGAACTGAAATTTACGGCGCAACTGTAGTAGTTAGTTTCAGTAGCTATATATATAATGATTACAGTTTACTAAGTTAGTGTTTTTCAGCTAATTTAGTAGGGCTGGCGATAACTTGCCAGATGGGTAGAGGTCGACTCTAACGAACTCATCATGGCAGAAAATGGGATGGGCTCGGTGGAATGGTGGGTAGTTTTCTAGTCTGCATGAGGGATTCGAGTACTAATCGGTGCCGCAGGGAATATCATCTTGGAATCACAATGTTTGGGGTTGATTCTCTTGTTCATGGTTGCTCTAGGAACCCCTATCCTAGGTCGTTATGCATTGTAAAGGGAACTCTAGCTGTGGTTTGTTTATCTGTCCATCTATCCATCTATCGCTAGCAAGGGAAAATAAGGAGGAAGTGAATACATGAAAAAGGGTTAAAAACACGGGGATTCCGAAAGGAGGAATCTATTCTATAGAGGAATGGTGGCCAAGGTAAAGCATGGAAGGTAAAAAGCGACTTAGTCCACCGGTTGCTGTACTTTGGGGGAGATGGGCGGGGGTGCGTGAACCTTAATTGGTAAACATTAGCAAATATCCGAGGGTTTCAGGGGGTATATGCCTACATTTAGGTGGCATTACCCGGGAAATGGCGGCCGGGAGGAATCAAGGTTAGAGTCTTCGGACTGGCGGAGAGGGCTCATAGGATGGTGATGAAAGCAATAGCATATGGAAGACTTCCGGAGGCTGGGGGGGCTGGGGCTGGAATGGGGGTAATGCAATGCGATTTGAGCGCAATTGACAGAGCATGCAGTACCGCTGCTGCACCATGGTTTTGTCATGGGTAAGTTGGTGGGGAATCTGCGCATCTGGAGTTGCACCAAATTTCGGAGCTTGCTATAACTGCTCGATTCTCCCATGTCCGCTTCTAGCATGAGAGAGGCGGGTGACACGGTGTTAATCCGGGAGATTAGGGTTAGCATCTCCCCGTTCCAGCAATAGCTTAACTACTCCTTCGTATCCACAGATAGTCGCCCATCCAAGTGGTGTTTGATCATCCTTATCTGGGCGATCGGGATCGACATCCTGCCGCTCAAGCAATAACTTGACCACTCCTTCGTGGCCCTGACTAGCAGCCCATGAGAGTGGTGTTCCATCGTCCTTACTTGGGCGGTTAGGGTCAACGTCTTCCCGTTCTAGTAATAACTTGATCACCCCTTCGTCGCCCAGATTAATAGCTTCCAAGAGTGGCGTTCGGTCCTCCTTATCCCGTTGATGGGTCGACATCTTCTCGTTCAAGCAATAACTTGATCACCCCTTCGTGTCCCTTATTAACAGCCCACCAGAGTGGTGTTCGGTCTTCGATATCCAGTTGATTGGGGTCGACATCTTCCCGCTCAAGCAATAACTTGATCACCCCTTCGTATCCCTTATTAGCAGCCCACCAGAGTGGCGTTCGGTCTTCCTTGTCCGGGCGATTGGTGTCGACATCTTCCCGTTCAAGTAATAACTTGACCACTCCTTCGTATCCCTTATTAACAGCCCCCAAGAGTGGCGTTTCTTCATCCTTATCCAGTTGATTGGGGTCGACATCCTCCCGTTCAAGCAATAACTTGACCACTCCTTCATGTCCCAGATTAACAGCCCACCACAGTGGTGTTCGGTCTTCGATATCCAGTTGATTGGGGTCGACATCTTCCCGTTCAAGCAGTAACTTGCTCACCCCTTCGTGGCCCAGAATAACAGCCCACCAGAGTGGCGTTCGGTCTTCCTTATCCAATTGATTGGGGTCGACATCTCCCCGTTCAAGCAGTAACTTGATCACCCCTTCATGTCCCTTATTAACAGCCCACCAGAGTGGTGTTCGGTCTTCCTTATCCCGTTGATTGGGGTCGACATCTTTGCGTTCAAGCAATAACTTGATCACCCCTTCGTGTCCCTTATTAACAGCCCACCAGAGTGGCGTTCGGTCTTCCTTATCCAGTTGATTAGGGTCGACATCTTCCCTTTCAAGTAACAACTTAATCACTCCTTCGTGTCCCTCACTAGCAGCCCACATGAGTGGTACTCGGTCATCCTTATCCGGGAGATTGGGGTCGACATCTTCCCGTTCAAGCAATAACTTGATCACCCCTTCGTATCGCACATTAAGAGCCCACCAGAGTGGTGTTCGGTCTTCCTTATCCAGTTGATTGGGGTCGACATCTTTGCGTTCAAGCAATAACTTGATCACCCCTTCGTGTCCCTTATTAACAGCCCACCAGAGTGGTGTTCGGTCTTCGATATCCGGTTGATTGGGGTTGACACCTCCGCATTCAAGCAGTAACTTGCTCACCCCTTCGTGGCCCAGAATAACAGCCCACCAGAGTGGCGTTCGGTCTTCCTTATCCTGTTGATTGGGGTCGACATCTTCCCGTTCAAGTAATAACTTGACCACTCCTTCATGTCCCAGATTAACAGCCCACAAGAGTGGCGTTTCATCATCCTTATCCAGTTGATTGGGGTCGACATCTTCCCGTTCAAGTAATAACTTGACCACTCCTTCATTTCCCCTATTAACAGCCCACAAGAGTGGTGATCGATCATCCTTATCCGGGTGATTAGGGTCGACATCTTCCCGCTCAAGCAATAACTTGATCACCCCTTCGTATCCCTTATTAGCAGCCCACCAGAGTGGCGTTCGGTCTTCCTTATCCGGGCGATTGGGGTCGACATCTTCCCGTTCAAGTAACAACTTGACCGCTCCTTGGTGTCCCGTATTAGCAGCCCACAAGAGTGGCGTTTGGTCATCCTTATCCAGTTGATTGGGGTCGACATCCTCCCGTTCAAGCAATAACTTGACCACTCCTTCATGTCCCAGATTAACGGCCCACCAGAGTGGCGTTCGGTCTTCCTTATCCAATTGATTGGGGTCGACATCTTCCCTTGCAATCAATAACTTGGCCACTCCTTCGCTTCCATTAACAGCAGCCCACAAGAGTGGCGTTCTGGCATCCTCATTCCCGTGATTGGGGTCGACATCCCGCCGTTCAAGCAATAACTTGATCACTCCTTCGTGTCCCTCACTAGCGGCCCACCAGAGTGGTGCTCTGTCATCCTTATCTGGGAGATTGGGATCCACATCTGCCCGTTCAAGTAATAACTTGACCACATCTCCTTGTCCATTTCTCGCCCCCCATGTGAGCGGTGTACCACCCGTACAGTCTTGTTGGTTGACCTTGTAGCCCCCACCATTTATCAATAGCGTCACAAGTTCAACAATCCCGAAAAACGATGCACAGTGTAGCCCGGAAAAGAGCGGGGAGGGAGTGAGAGATCCGCTATATCCAGGATGCAGTACCTGCTCCAGGAGTGATACAGCAGATATGTGGTCTTCGTACTGGTTCAAGAGTTCCAACGCAAGTGTCTTCGCATGCTCTGAGAGGTCCTTGTTCATGTGTGTTCCCCAATATCTCGCAGAATATTTGAGGAATGGCATCGCTTGAGGGGGTGGGAGAGAGCGGGATGGGAGGTCCTTCACTTGTGGCGAATTTAGATAGGTTAGGCAGGTTTCTGCAAGTGTCGAGTGAGGTTTGCTGAAGAGACCAGGGTGGTTGCAAAGGTACTCTTGGACCGTATAGTGGATTACCCGCACTGTCGAAGCCTCGGCGTCAACTGTGATTAAGCCTTGGCAGCAGTCTAGCAATGTGCCGATCAAAGGAACATTTTCTGGATCAAAATCCGTTTCTCCTATCTCCATTGCCAGCGCATGGCACAGCTCATCTACCTGTAACGGCCGTTCCGAATGACAGATCCATGTGAGAGTTGCCATCGCAAGTTCCGCCTTTTCCTGGTCCTGAGCCTTGATACGTCCTAGAGTCGCACCGTATGCATCTCCTAACCCTGCCCCATCTTTTATTGACTTGAGTATTTTTCTCCGCCGACCGGTTGTGGTACCTCTGAGGATTGCCTCGATGTGGAGGGAGGCCAGCAGGAATCTAGGTTCAAATGCTTTAGTTGTTGATTTAAGGTAGCTTTAATCTTAGTTTCGTTTCTACATACGTCTCTGAACTTATTGCGAGAATGCCTTTCATAATATCGCCCTCCAATGCGCTGCTCATCATACTTGGTGTTGTGTCCTTCCTGAGTTTCTCGCTCAGGAACCTAAGCACTCCATCTTCCGTAGTCCGTATAAATATGAAGGTTGCCGCTCCGCCAAACTCCCTCTCCACCTCACTCCGCACATGTGGTCTTCCGGTCATAAATATGCGGGTATCCGGAGACCCCCGGACAATCTGGCCTAAAGATTCGAGAATCATCATTCGATGTTCCGGTACACATTCATCAAGAGCATCAACGCATATAACTGTGCGCCTGGTCGCTGCGATTGTCTCGAACATCTTAACAATTCCCGAAACCTGCAGCCCCCTACCCCCGATGGACATTTTCTCTTTTCGAAAATCCCGGCCTATCATTTCCAGTATTTCCCCTCTTCCGCTAACGAGTTGTCTCAGCAGGGAACCAAGCATATTTACCGGTGACTGTTCATTCCGAGCAGCAAAGTCGAAGTAAAAACACATCACGGTAGGATCTCCCTCCACGGCATCGTCGCACAGTTTATCTATAACTAGAGAGCTGTCATAGTAGCCTATTAGCAATAGTTTCTCCCATTCCCTGCAATTATAAGTTCCATGCTCTCTTACACGATGTAGCTCTTTCCCACTCCTGGATTACCGTCGCAAAACAAGATCGGGCGATAAGATCCATCCTCCCTACTGCCATTCTGCCAGCATTTGAATTCTTCATTTTCCAGCAGCCATGCTCCTATACTGTCGATTCGCCGGGCCCCGATGTCTCGATGCCGCACCCGTGGCTCTAATGGGGATAGCCAAGCCAGTATTTCAGATCTATCATCGGGGGCGATGGTGTTAAAGCTATTCGCGACGATGGTACAGTTATCGTTATTGCTGAAGGCTTGTAACATTTTTCACTTCTCACTGTTTTGAATATTGTTGTGAGCGGAGTGTTGATCAAATCGGGGTTGGTTAACGAAATTACCTGGAGTTGAGGAAAAAGAGGGGTGAGGCCTTGAGCACGATTCACAGCACTGGATCGAAAACTCGTTACACAAATGCCCCAGAATTGATTTCGTTAGAAACTTTAGGGTGATCCACATGTATAGTACTTGTACGAGTACAGTGCCGGTAGTTTTGCGTCGAGCTACTCAGGTTCATATTTTTGCCTTTTTTCGTACGTTCCGAAGCGGCACGAATTTGGAGAACTATGCTAATTGCTGTTGCATATCACCGGCGATCACTCCGCATGTTTCTTTTATACCTCTCCTATCTTGTTGACCTATCGTCATTGGTTTTCTTGTCACTCATTATCAACGAAGAGGAGGAATTACTATGACTGGTTGTATACTAAAGCGAGGATTGCGTACACATAGCCGACGAGGATCTGAAAGCAAAGCGGAGAAGATATGCGAATGCCGGAAACAGAGGAGCGGAATTCCGCTGGTGCGGTATCATCACCGGATGGACTTCTTGCCGTCCAAGGAAGTTATTAGCACATTCTTCTTGTCATAGGGAGAGGAGTAGAGAGAGCGCGAGAAAGCTCTTGTATTTTCTATATGAATCCACTACTTCGCCTTAGATAGAGGAACAAGCAAGCAAGATACGATTCCCGGTGTTGACAAAAAGTTCCATCCCTCTTGACTTCATTTCATCCCTTCTTCTGCTCTATTTAGTTTCTCTTCCAAGATCGAGACCTCATAACAATAATTGCACCGTTCAACGCTGTTGGCAGTATCTATTTTCGAAACCATAAATTCTTGCCCAAAAATCAAGTGTTGCTCTTCTGCAGCATGACGATACGATACTAGTAGAGAGTTCGCGCGAGGAGCCCCAGGTGGTGCGAGTAGAAAAATAGGCTATTTTCAGTTGACCTAAAAGTCTTGAACGCCCAGGCGGGTGACGAGACCTAGGGGAAGTGTAAAATAGGGCTTTTTAGACCTCGAGAAATTTGATCGCCGTACTCGTCAATTCATAAAGTCGCTCAGCGCCAAGCCAGATGGCTATACTGAATCTCGGAGCTGCCTTTCCCGCAAAAAGAGTACCTAGTGACCATAAACTGTGTTGACTATACCGGATGATAAATCTCTCTTGGCGCTAAGTGGTTTTCTCTATATTTTCCGATACTCTATGACCTGACGAGTACAGGCACCGGCAGCGGTAGCTATGGAACGAGTGCCGATACGATAAGGGCGCTAGGTGCAACCGCGCCCAGCTCCGTACTCACGTGGAATAGCCCACCGGGCCAACTGCCGTAGCGATAGCAACAATTCCGGCACTACTTCCTTCCACTCCCGAGGGTTGACGGCCTCCACAACTGACGTCCATCTCGACTCTCTGACTGCAGCCTCTAGCAGTTCCAGACCCTTAAAACAATCCCTCGCGCCCTCCATTGCATCCCCACTAAGATCCTCTTGCCTCTACTCTCCCACCTCCGCCAGTAGTAGACGCCACCCCCACATTCTTAGTAAACCCAGCCTCTAACCTCCTATTACATCCTCCGCTAGATCCAAAGCCATAGTACACCCGAACCATACCAAAAATTTAAAATAAAATAAAACCCTCCCATTTTATCCCCTCATCCCCACATCCCTATTCCGGCGACCCGGGATTAGCAGTTTACAGTATAATAAAGTGACAACCGATGGCCCGGCACACTACACTCCACCCTGGGACCACCTACGGGGACCAAGTGCATGGAATAAATGAATAAGTTTAGGCGATTCCCCCGTGGTTGGAGGGTGTTTATCCCCGGTTATGTATAATAAAACCGCACTCCCATCGCGAGAGCCGGGAGCGCGCTGGAGTTTACTCCGGGCATCTCCTGGGGCAAAGGCGATACATCGCTGTTCGTAAAAGCTGTTGGGGCACACTGGGGATTTTCCCAGCTAACCCATTGCGTGAGCCTGCAGGTGCACAGGGTTGGAAGTGTTAAAAGCATTTGTGTGGGGCGCGCTCCTTGCGGGGCAACTTATCGTACTCGGGAATGGACGTTGGTGATCGGACAGACAGGGATCAAAAATATATGTATCCCCATAGGCTTCCAAATCCCTGCTTGTATGATCATCCACACCCATACCTGAGAATTCCAGTGCCTAAGGCAGAAATCTATATGCAGTCTTGATTTACCCGCGCTGCGTCAATATCACAATTAATGAGACAGGAACGCAAATTGTTACAAGAAAGATGATGGATAAGACATACAGGCAACTTGGGCGAGAAAAAAAACATAACAGCGTATAGAATTCGTTGTCCCCTTCCGCAGTCTACAAATTCGCACTCAGCTTCCCTCATCTCCCTCCTAACTCCTCTCAGCCTCCTTCCCCACTTCATCCACCCAATACCCCTCTACATCGCTCAAAACCTCGTACTCGAGCAACCGAGGCGCAAATTCCGGACCCCTTCAGGCACCATCCTGATTACTGTGTCCCACCCCCCCGCTCCGGCCCACCGCGTAGGCGACAAAGGCGCCGCTGGAAATTACCCCTCTACTAGTACACTACCCTCTTAGTGCGCTTCCTCCGGCATGTTTAGTATACCGAAAGTGTCTGCGAGATGTCGGATTTTGAGGATATGCGGGAAAGACACTCACCTGGGACTGCGGAATCTTCAAGCGAAATACCTGTGCCTGAAGCTAAGTAAGGCAGCCCTTGGATTTTGGATCGACAGAGACAACGAAACGAAACGATAAACGCCAAGGAATCCACACCTAAAGCGATCGCACGCAGGAGCGGGGAAAACTGTTCACTAACTTAACAACACTCTCTCGCTCAACGACGCCTACCAATACTCGATGCTCTCTCTCTCTAACTAACTAAGGGCGATCACAGGAGGATATATCAATCACAAGGACCTCATATCCATCCATGAGGCACCACAGTACTCCGTGTGAGCCTCTCCTTCCCCTGTGAGCGCTCCCGGCTAACTAAAAGGAAAAAAAACACTTTCCAACCTCCGGGCTTCTTGCTCGCGCACGTTGGCCTGATGGTGCTTCTGCTTTTCCCCCGGCTTTTCTCCCGAAAGCTTCACGATCCCAAAACCATCACGCATTCCTACATTCGCAATGCTGTCCTGAACGTACAAACCAAACGCCCAAAGCCGGAGCCATATGCCTGGATCCTCAGCGCATATCCGAAGCCACAAACAAACGCACTCCCGAACGCTATCTGAACAAAGGAAGTATCGTGAGGGTATGGCAAGCAGCACTATTTTCAACAGCAGCGTGATGGGCGGCGTCACCGGGGAGGATGAAAGTGCCCAGGGGATGGGACCAATCTGGGAATTCTTCGTGAATGAGGAGTTACCATTGGAAGACTTACTCACGGAGGGCGACGAGTTTTCCTATCCTTTCGGGAGGAGGTTAGCATGATGGGGGAGGAAAGGGATGGCGATCTTAGTCCTAGTGGATCACCCACACCCCATCTACCCCCCCCCCCCAACCGCTGCAGCACCACCTCCGGAGGTGGCATCCGGTACCACAAGGCATGTTAAATTGATCCTCGTCCTTTGGGACGCAGTTCACGATCTTCCCATTGGCACCTCTCAAATCAGAAGGAAAGGAAAAGTACTAGCACGTGCGTCTGACCCCATCTAGTGATTGACCTGTAGATCAGTCGCGAACTCCACCAACTCGGGATCCTCTACCATATCCCTCGTCCTGAGCAACAGCCTAAAACCCCAATCCCCTGTCAGCGTAGGCTTACCCAGGTGCCCAACCAAGCACTCCCTCATGGCGGAATTAGCCTGTACATCTGGTATGGTGACACTGTAGTAGCTTGACGGGGGGGGGGGGGGGGGGGGGGGGGGGGGGGGGGGGGGGGGGGGGGGGGGGGGGGGGGGGGGGGGGGGGGGGGGGGGGGGGGGGGGGGGGGGGGGGGGGGGGGGGGGGGGGGGGGGG
>Ga0307517_10007290_pt1 | contig 16162 bp, 17 predicted proteins | sample 23_EM_MG_FD_194515 | JGI IMG/M metagenome (GOLD analysis project Ga0307517, IMG submission 194515) | Populus trichocarpa ectomycorrhiza microbial communities from riparian zone in the Pacific Northwest, United States - 23_EM | ecosystem: Host-associated > Plants > Roots > Unclassified | place... | reverse complement strand
TGGCTGTTGTCGTAGACCTCGATGCGCTTGGGCGCATGCGGCAGTCCGAGCGTCGTGACCATGCCCTCCAGCAGGCGGCCCTGGGTCGCGGTATCGCTGAGCTTGCGGCCGAGCGCCTCGCGCGCATTGGTCAGCGCGTGCGCGATCAGTTCCTTTTTCTCGCCGCGCTTGGGCGTCGAGACTTCGACCTTGGCGCCGGCCTTGACCGCGAGCGCGTCGGCCAGCAGCGCGCTTTCCTCGATCTCGTGCGACAGCAGGATCAGTTTGGGTGGCGGTTTGTCGTCGTAGAATTGTGCCAGGAACGAGGCCAGCACTTCCTCCGGCGTGAAGGATTTCTCGGCGCGCGGGAAGTAGGCGCGGTTGCCCCAGTTCTGGCCGGTGCGGAAGAAGAACACCTCGACGCAGGAATAGCCGCCCTCCTGATGGATGGCGAACACATCGGCCTCTTCCACGGTGCGCGGATTGATGCCCTGCTGCGACTGGATCGCCGATAGCGCCGCGAGACGATCGCGATACAGCGCGGCGGTCTCGAATTCGAGTTCGGCGGAGGCCTTCTCCATCTCGCCGGCGAGTTCTTTTTTGACCAGATGGCTGCGGCCGGACAGGAAGTCGTTGGCCTCGCGCACCAGCTCGGTATAGCCGGGGAAATCGATCTCGCGGGTGCAGGGACCGGAACAGCGGCGGATTTGATAGAGCAGGCAGGGCCGGGTGCGGCTTTCAAAGAAGCCGTCGGTGCAGGAGCGGATCAGGAACGCGCGCTGCAGCGCCGTGATGGTGCGGTTGACGGCGCCGGCATTCGCGAACGGCCCGAAATATCGCCCGGGCCGCGATTGCGCGCCGCGGTGCTTGAGGATCTGCGGCGCCCAATGGTCGCCGGTGATCAGGATATAGGGGAACGATTTGTCGTCGCGTAGCTGCACGTTGAAGCGCGGCCGCAGCTGCTTGATCAGATTGGCCTCGAGCAGCAGCGCTTCGGTTTCCGTCGTGGTCGAGATGATCTCGACCGCAACGGTGGCCGCGATCATGCGCAGGATGCGCGCCGGCAGCGGCGCGTTGACCCGGGCATAGGAGGAAAGTCGCTTGCGGACGTTCTTTGCCTTGCCGACATAGAGCACGTCGTTGCCGGTGTTGAGCATGCGATAGACGCCGGGCGAGGTCGGGGCCAGGCGCACCGCGTTTTCGATCGCGGCATGGCCGGCCGCCAGCGGGCCTTCGGCCAAGGCCTCTGCGGTGGCCTCCGTGGTGTCTTCGGCGGTTTCTTCCGCGGTATCCGGCAGGCGGGCCTCATCCTCTTCCTCAAGGCCAGCCGTCGCCGGATCGACATCGGCGGAGCCAAGGTCCTGTGGGTCCTTTGGAGGCAGATCTGGCTGGGAACCCCGCCGCGGCTTGCGTGGCGCCGGGGGATTGTCGGTAGAATCGTGATCCATGGGCCTAAATTAGGCGCTGCGAGGCGGCATCGCCAGCGGGCTGGCGTCTCGGCCCAAAGCGTTTTCCAGCGAAAGCCTGCCCCGGACTTGATCCGGGGTGGACCCCGGTTCGCGTTCAAGAAAACGCGTCAAAACAACAAGCCCAAGGCCCGGTAACACATTCTTAAGAATGATGAGGGGGCGGTAACCCGGCTTAACAACCCTTTAACTTAAAACTCTCGATAAATCTTACGGGAAAAAAGTGGAATTCCGTAACCAAACCGGCCTCGGCCGGGAGGGGCGCGGCCGTTGCGTGGTGGAGTTGAGTGATGGGCAATCTTGTTTTGCGGGCGCTGGTGCTGGTCGCGGCAGCCTGGACGATGTCGGCGCAGGCGGCCGACATGAATTACGGATCGCGCGCGCCCTACACCGTCAATCAGCCGCTCAACGCCTATAGCTGGGCCGGTCCCTATCTCGGCGGCAATCTCGGCTACGCTTGGGGCAAGGTCGACAACAACCCGACCAAGCCGTCGGGCTTTTCGGGCGGCGTTCAGGCCGGTTACAATTGGCAGAACGGGCCGTGGGTGTTCGGTGTCGAGGGCGACGTCCAGGTGACCGGCGCCGAGGAAACCTTCGCGCCGTGGAAGTTCTCCAATCCCTGGTTCGGCACGCTGCGCGGCCGGGTCGGCTATGCGCTCAACAATGTGATGTTCTACGGCACCGGCGGTCTTGCCTTCGGCGAACTGCGCGCCACCACGTTCGGCCTGTCGGAATCCCACACCACGGCGGGCTGGACCGCGGGCGTCGGCGCCGAAATGGGCTTTGCGCCGAACTGGAGCGCCAAGGTCGAATATCTCTATGTCGACCTCTCCAACACCAACTTTGTCATCACCGGAGCATCGAACGGCTATCGCTTCGGGCTGATCCGCGCTGGCGTGAACTATCGTTTCTGAGACCAAGAAAACGCCAAGAAAAACGTCTGATACAGCCTCCCGGTGGCACTAAGCCGCCGGGATTTTTTTGTGTCGCGTGGACCGCGTGCGGCCAATGCTTGGATGTGCCCCGGGCGGCCATATCATGCACAGCTCCACGGTCTGAGCCGCGGGCCTCGCGCTCGGCTTGGAATCTTCGCAGGCAGAAATTCAGCCCGCTTGCATTCGCGAGCGTCAGCTCACGCTGAAATTACCAGATTGACCGCCTTGGGGCCTTTGCCCTTCTTGTCCGGTTCGACCTCGAATGTAATGCGCTGTCCTTCGGTCAGGTCCTTCAATCCAGCCCGCTCGACCGCGGTGATATGGACGAACACATCACGGCCGCCATCATCGGGCTTGATGAAGCCGTAGCCGCGTTCTCCATTGAAGAACTTGACTGTACCGGTCATGGCCATCGGGAAGCTCCTCCCCCGTATTGCTCCGCCGCTACGCGCATGCCGCGTATCGGCCGACCGGACATTCGCTGCCGGAAGCTTGGCCACCTGAACCGATCGGATCACGCCACCGATCAGCCTGGATTTTTTTCGGCCTTGATCACTCCGCCGCAACCATTCGCGGAAGCGGAACGTAAAGCCAGTCCTAGTGGCCTGAGCATAATACGGTTCCGCGTAAATTGCCTACGGCCCAATCGCACTTTTCGGGGGTACCCTCCGGGCCTTGACTTCAAGGCTTTGATTTCAGGGCTTTGACTTCAAGGCTTGGATTTCAAGGCTCGATTTCAAGGTTTGGGCGTCTCCAGCCTGAAGCGGCCGGCGCCGCCCTGGCCGAGCGGCTTCTCCAGTTCGGGCAAAATGGTCTTCAATTCGCCCGCCAGCGTCCATGGCGGATTGACGATCAGGACCCCGGTGGAGGTGAGGGGGCCGCCGGCTTCCTGCGGCGCGGCAGAGAATTCGAGCCGCAGGCATTTCCCGGCGGGCTTGCTGGCATCGGCGACTGCGGCAACATGGCGCGCCAGGCCGTCGGTGATGCGGCGGCTTTTCACCGGGTACCAGAGCAGATAGCTGCCGGTCGGCCATTTGGCGTAGGCCTCCGCAAAGCCGTCGGCGAGCGTCTCGAACTCGTTCTTTTGCTCGAACGACGGGTCGATCAGCACCAGCCCACGACGCTCGTTGGGCGGCACGAAGGCCGGCAAAGCCGTCCAGCCGTCGAGATCGACCACGCGGGCCTGGGTGTCGCGGCGCAGTGCGTCGATCAGTTGCTTGCGGGCATTCGGTTCGATTTCGCAGGCGGTGAGTCGGTCCTGCGGCCGCAGCAGCGCGCGCGCGATCAAGGGCGAGCCCGGATAGGCTTTCAGCTCGCCCGGCGGGTTGAAGGCCCTGACGATGTCGAGATAGGGCGCCATCAGCGGCAGCGCTTTTTCGGAGAATCGCGCCTGCATCACCCGCGCGATGCCGGTCAGCCATTCGCCGCCGCGGCGGGCCTCGTCGCCGGTGAGGTCGTAGCGGCCGGCGCCGGCATGGGTGTCGAGGACGCGAAAGGCGGCCGGCTTTTCCTGCAGATAGGTCAGCATCCGCACCAGCACGATGTGCTTGATGACATCGGCAAAGCCGCCAGCGTGAAAGGCGTGTCGGTAGTTCATGAGGGAGGGGTTACGACATCGGGCGAGAAAAGTAACCCACCGTCATTCCGGGGCGCGAGTGTAACGAGCGAACCTCAGATGCGCAGTGCGCATCGGGGAATCTCGAGATTCCGGGTTCGATGCTTCGCATCGCCCCGGAATGACGTGGTCCGTAATCAGCCGCCCCGCACCGGAGGCATCACCACTTCGTCGCGGCGGCAGGCGCGGCGGTCGATTTCCTCGCAGGCCCGGAATTGCAGGTCCTTGCTCATGCAGACCCTGACTTCACTGAGCCGCCGGCTGGAACAGGTGATCGAGATCGCCGAACTGCTGAGACCAGGATTGACCTTGATGAAGGCGGCCTCGACGGCGTCCGGGCTGATCGATTTCGGTTCCGACAATTGCAGGAATTCCTCGGGAATCTTCACCGCCGCGCGGGCCTTGCGGATATTCTCGAAATAGGCCCGTGCGCCAAGGCCCGAACAGGTGCCGTGCTTGTCCCATTCGTTGAAGATCAGCCCGGGCGCCGGCATCAGGTCCAGCATCGATGACATGATGTTGCGGTCGAGCCGCGGCGACGGCCGCTGGCAATATTCGGGAAAGCCGCGGTCATATTGCGGCCACAGGCCGTGGACCACGAAAGAGAACGGCCGCTCGCACTGGGTCTGGGAACGGCCGCTATTGCCGCGTTCGGACGCCGCCTCGCAGAACGAGGGCGACCACGACAGCGCCAGCACGTAGAAATCGAATTCGCCGGGGGCGTTCTGGCGGCGGTCCTGCGCGGCGGCGGTGCCCGCGGTGACCAAAATAAGTGCCAGTGAAATCAGCAGCCGCGAAACAATGACCGACGGAAACATCAAACGCTCCCCTACCCACAAGGCTCTTACTCGCAAGGCTTGCTTTCACTCGAAGGCTTGCTTTCACTCGAAGGCTTACTTGCTCGATCGCCCGAGCCTAGCAGGGAACCGGAACATTTCAAGAACAAAAATGGCGGCAGGCGGCAAAACGGTTGATGCCGGTCCCTCGTTCGGAAAATTCAGGCAAGGATTCGGGCAAGGATCAGGAAAGCGATTTACCGCCGGGCGGCCCTGCAGCCGGGGTTGTAGGCCCAGTTGCGGTCGAGCCCCGTGACGCACCATTCGACGCCCTGGCCGAAGCCGGCAAAGCCGCCATCCTCGACGATCGAATAGTGCACGTTGCGCACCTTGCCGTCGCTCAGCATCACGTCGCCGGTGCAATAGCGGCGCGGAATGTTGTCGGATTGCCAGGGCCGGAACGCGGTTTCATGGATCCGGCCATAGGCGGTGATGGTCAGGGCCGAATTCCAGAAGGTGCTTTCCTTCTCCTGGAACTGCGAAATGATGGTCGGCAGCGCGGCTTCGCACTCCTTGACGCGCCCGTCATACCGGGGGCCGAACAGCCCGAAATTCAACTCCAGCGGATTGGCCGCCTCGGCCGCCTGGCCAAATGCCAGCACGGCGAGCGCCGCAGCCAGGCCGAGTGCTTTCAACGATGTGAAGAGGGTGCGCATGGGAATTCCGCCGGTCATCCAACCTGCGGGACCGTGCCGCGAAGCCCGGACGAGGTCAAGTGCAGCACGGCAACACCTGCGGAGAGTTGCTGTCCGGCGGCCGCCCGTTCTTTTCATGACCGCCGAGGGGCTTTAAGGTGCGGCCGAGCGAATGGAGTTTGCAATGCGAATCATAGCGGCCGCGTGCCTGATTGCGATAAGCGGAATGCTGGCCGGCGCGCCGGCGCGGGCCGACTGGGTCCCGGCGTTCAAGGGCAACGATACCGGCGGGATCATCGCCTATTCGCTGGCGACGCAGGCGGATGCGCGCCAGCTCGCGGTCGATCACTGCGCCGGTTACGGCAAGGTGGTGAAATTCCTCGCCGTGCAGGGTCACTATGGCGGATACGTTTCCTTTGCCTGCCGCTGGGTGCCCTATGGGGCCAACGCCCGGCCGCTGCGCACGCTCTACTGAGCCGGTCTCTACTGAGTCGATCCGCCACGCCCGAGCGGCGAAATAGGGGAGCGCGAGCATGGCGCGACAGCTTGTTTCATTTTGTCTGGCGCTTTCCCTGCTGGCGTTGTCGCCGGCGCGCGATGCCGGCGCGGTCGACCTGCCGGTGCGGAAAGCCGGCCTGTGGGAAATGAAGGTGCTGCACACCGGCTCGCCGGCGCCCGAGATGACGATGCAGCATTGCACCGATGCGACCACAGACAAGGAAATGAGCGCGGCGGTTTCGCCGATGGGCAACAACATCTGCTCGAAGCAGGACATCCAGAAGACCGCGACCGGCTACGTCACCGATTCCGTCTGCGGCGTCGCCGGCATGTCGATCAAATCGCATGCGGAAATATCAGGCGATTTCAACTCCGCCTACACCGTGAAATCGACATCGCATAGCGAGGGCGGCCCCGCCGGCGCGGCGCGCGATAGCACGACCACGATCGAGGCGAAGTGGCTCGGCGCCTGCAAGGCCGATCAAAAGCCCGGCGACATCATGATGCCCGGCGGCATGAAGATGAACGTCAAGGACATGCAAAAGCTGAAGGACCTGATCCCGAAGCAACTGCCGAAGTAGCCCTACACAGGCACCCTGACCGCCGCCCGCAAGCCACCCATCGGACTGTCGCCGAGCGTGATGTCGCCGCCATGCGAGCGGGCGATGTCGCGGGCGATCGCGAGGCCAAGGCCGGTGCCGCCCTCGTCCTGGTTGCGGGCATCGTCGAGCCGCAGGAACGGCTTGAACACTTCCTCGCGCATGTCGGCCGGTATGCCCGGCCCGTCATCGTCGATCGTGACCGTCAGATAGCGGTGGTCGCGATGGCCTGATATCGAAATCGTATTGGCGTGCCGCGCGGCGTTGGAGACGAGGTTGGCGAGGCAGCGCTTGAACGAAGCCGGTTTCACCGTCACCACCGGCAGGCCGTGGAAGGCCACCGTCGTGGTATGGCCGTTGCGCTCCGCATCGCTGCGCAATTCCTCCAGCGCCATGGTCATGTCGGTCGGCTGCGCGATCTCGCCACTGTCGCCGCGCGCGAACGCCAGATAATCCTCCAGCATGCCGGACATCTCGTCGACATCCTTGCGCATGCCGTCGACCTCGGGGCTGTCGCCGATCAAGGCGAGTTCGAGCTTGAAGCGGGTCAGGATGGTGCGCAAATCGTGGCTGACGCCGGCCAGCATCGCTGTGCGCTGTTCGATCGAGCGCTCGATGCGCGCTTTCATCTCGAGGAACGCCTGCGCCGCGCGCCGCACTTCGCGAGCGCCACGGGGGCGGAAGTTCGGCTCCTCGCGGCCCTTGCCGAAACTTTCGGCGGCATCCGCAAGCCGCAGGATCGGCCTGATCTGGTTGCGCAGGAACAGCACCGCCACGATCAACAGGATCGAGGACGTGCCCAGCATCCAGAAAATGAAGATCTCGGAATTGGACGCGTAGGCAGCACTTCGTTGCGCGAAGATCCGCATCACGGCGTCGTCGAGCTGAATGCGGATCTCGACCAGGTTGGAATTGCCGACGGTATCGATCCAGAACGGCCGGCCGATCTGGCGACCCAACTGAACCGAGAGCGTCTGGTCGAGCAGCGAGAAGAACGGCTTTGGGCCGGGCGGCGGCATGTCGCCGACGGGGAGGAAATCGACCACCAGCTGCAGGCGCTGCCCGATGCGGCGGAGCTGCGTGCGATCCTTGTCCTGCGGGTAACCCTTGTAGACGTCGATCAGGCTCGCGATGTCCTGCACCACGGCCGCCGACAGCCGCCGCGTCACCGTGTTCCAGTGCCGCTCCATGAACACGAACGCCACCACCGTCTGCAGGATCACCATCGGCACGATCATGATCAGGAGCGCGCGGGCATACAGACCGGTCGGCATCCAGCTCTTGAATGCGTTGCCCATCACGCTGTTGGCCGCGGAGACGCGGCCCGCGGCGGTGCGGATCAGCGTCAGGCCGGTGTCGAGCGTGCTCATTTCAGGGGGATGCCACCAGGCGATAGCCGATGCCGCGCACCGCCTGCAGGAACAAGGGATTGGCCGGGTCTTTCTCGATCTTGCGGCGCAGCCGGTTGATCTGCACGTCGACCGCGCGCTCGTTGACGGTGCCGCCGCCGGTCAGTGCCGCGCGCGGCACGGTCTCGCCCGGGCTCAAGCTCAGGATGCGCAGCATTTCGCGTTCGCGGTCGGTGAGGTGGATGATCTCCTCGCCCTCGCGCAGTTCGCCGCGTTCGAGATGGTAGACATAGGGCCCGAACGCGATCTGCTCCAGCGTCTCCACCGGCGGCGTCGCGGTGCGCTTGAGGATGTTGCCGATCCGCAAGACCAGTTCGCGCGGCTCGAACGGTTTGGCCACATAATCGTCGGCGCCGATCTGCAGGCCTTCGATGCGGGCTTCCGCCTCATGGCGCGCCGTCAGCATGATGATCGGCACCGACGAGGAAGTACGGATGAAGCGCGCCAGATCGAAGCCGGTTTCGCCGGGCATCATGACGTCGAGGATGAGCAGGTCGAAATGCAGGCCGAGCAGTTTGGCGCGCGCATCGGTGGCGCTCGCCGCTGTGGTGACGCGGTAGCCCTCGCCGGACAGGAAGCGCGACAGCAGGTCGCGGATACGGCGGTCGTCATCGACCAGCAGCAAATGCGGCGCGTCGTCGGCCAGCTGCGGCGGCGTCCGCACGGTGGCTGCCGCGATGGTTGCTCCCTGAGCCACGGTTACTCCCTTGGTTTCTTTCCGCTGCCGAAGATCGTCTCCAGCACCTTGTCGGGATCGTCGCGATCGATCATCGCGCGCAGGAATTGCCGGACCACTTCCTGGCCGGCGGGATCGATCTCCTGCACGGCGCGGTTGATGCGGTCGGTCTGCAGCCCGGCGAGCTTGCCCACCAGGGCCTCGCCCTTCGGCGTGGCGTAAAGAAGGCGCTGTCGGCGGTCGTTATTGCCGGTCTTCTGCACGATATAGCCTTCGTCCAGCAATTGCTTGAGCACCCGGCCCAGCGACTGCTTGGTGATGCGCAAAACGTCCAGGAGATCGGCGACCTTCAGGCCGGGGTACCGATGCACGAAATGCATCACCCGGTGATGGGCGCGGCCGAATCCGAACGCCTCCAGCTCATGGTCGGCATCGCCGACGAAGTCGCGGTAGGCGAAGAACAGCAGCTCGATGATATCCCAGCGCAATTCGCCCGCACGCGGAGCGTCGCCCCCCTTCGAATCGGGGTCGCCTGGGGGCTTTGAGAAATTTATGTCAGTCATGTTGACATATCTTGGGTTCAATGTTACAAAACTGCCAGCCACGACGAAACTTTAAGTCGTTTCGACCTTGGCGACGTCAGAGGCGGCCGGAGTAAGCCAGCGATGGCGGCAACGGCCGCGAATTGGACTACCGTGCGATTGTCGAGCGGCATTTGCGCAAACATACTGGACTTCGGCATTCCGCAAAAGCATGTCCTGAGGGACCTGCTGGTGACGGACACCGGCTCGCAAAGCCGGCGTCCCGGCGCGACAGGCCGGCGTCAGAAATCGGGCCGGTTGCGGCACCGGAAAACAAATGTGGAAAGCAAGGGCGGGAAGCAAGGCCATGAGTTTGAAATTCGAAATCCAGCCAAGCCCAAATCCGACGCCCGAGAAGGAGCGCGCGGCCAAGCTCGCGGACCCCGGCTTCGGCCGAGTCTTCACCGATCACATGGCGATCGTCCGCTACAGTCAGGCCAAGGGCTGGCATGACGCGCGCGTCGAATCCCGCGCCAATTTCCCGCTCGATCCGGCCGCCGCCGTCCTGCACTACGCGCAGGAGATTTTCGAGGGCCTCAAGGCCTACAAGCGCGACAACGGCGTCAACCTGTTCCGCCCCGACGCCAATGCAAGGCGCTTTCGCAGTTCGGCCGAGCGCATGGCCATGGCGCCGCTGCCCGAGGACGTGTTCATCGAAGCGGTCGAGCAGCTCGTGCGCATCGACAGCGCGTGGGTACCGGGCGGCGAGGGCAGTCTCTATTTGCGGCCCTTCATGATCGCGAGCGAGACCTTCCTCGGCGTCAAACCATCAGCCGAATACATCTTCGCCGTCATCGCCTCGCCGGTCGGCTCCTATTTCAAGGGCGGACCCGCGCCGGTGTCGATCTGGGTGTCGGAGAACTACACGCGCGCCGCAGTCGGCGGCACCGGCGCCGTCAAATGCGGCGGCAATTATGCAGCGTCCCTGCGCGCGCAGGCCGAGGCCATCGATCGCGGCTGCGACCAGGTGGTTTTCCTCGATGCGATCGAGCGCCGCTACGTCGAGGAACTCGGCGGCATGAACGTCTTCTTCGTGTTCGATGACGGCTCATTGGTGACGCCACCGCTCGGCACCATCCTGCCGGGCATCACCCGCGATTCGATCATCGCGCTGGCCAAGGATTCCGGGACGCGCGTACGCGAAGAACTCTACACGATCGACCAGTGGCGTGCCGATGCCGCCAGCGGCAAGCTGAAAGAGGCGTTTGCGTGCGGCACCGCGGCCGTGATCTCGCCGATCGGCAAGGTGTGTTCCGCGAGCGGCGATTTCCTGATCAGCGGGGGTGTTGCCGGCCCGGTCGCCATGGGCCTGCGCAAGAAGCTGGTCGACATCCAGTACGGCCGCGCGGAAGACCCGCACGAGTGGATCCGAAAGGTCCTGTAGCCGGCGGCGGAATTATTCCGCCGCCTCTTAAGACAAGCAGCGTTTCTTTGATGTGAGCACGGTGCCGCGCGCGCCTCGTGGAGTCGCGCGCGTGCGCGATGGATGAACCGCGCCAGGGAGAGAAGCCATGGGAATTTCGTTCGACAAGATCGATGGTGTGATCTGGTACGACGGCAAGCTCGTGCCGTGGGCCGACGCCAACGTTCATCTGCTGACCCACGGGCTGCATTATGCCAGCTGCGTGTTCGAGGGCGAGCGCGCCTATGGCGGCAAGGTGTTCAAGAGCACGGAGCATTCCGCGCGGCTGAAGAACTCGGCCAACATCCTCGATTTCGAGATTCCGTATTCGGTCGCCGAGATCGACGCCGCCAAGCAGCTCGTGATCGACAGCAACAATCTGCCGGATTCCTATCTCCGCCCGATCGCCTGGCGCGGCTCGGAGATGATGGGCGTCTCGGCGCCATCAAACACCATTCATCTGGCGATCGCGGCCTGGGACTGGCCGAGCTATTTCGATCCGGCCGAGAAGCTGAAGGGCATCCGCATGTGTCTTGCGGAATATAAACGTCCCGATCCGGCGACGATCCCGGCGATGGCGAAGGCGTCCGGCCTCTACATGATCTGCACCATCAGCAAGCACAAAGCGGAGCGCGCCGGTTATGCCGACGCCATGATGCTGGACTGGCAGGCACGGGTCGCCGAGTGCACCGGCGCCAACATCTTCTTTATCGGCGACGGCAAGATCCACACCCCGATTGCCGACTGCTTCCTCGCCGGCATCACCCGCGCCACCGCGATCGACCTCGCCGGGCGACGCGGCATCGAGGTGATCGAGCGCCGCATCATGCCGGACGAACTCGCAGGGTTCACGGAATGCTTCATCACCGGCACCGCCGCCGAAATCACGCCGGTCGCGGAGATCGCCGATTGGAAATTCACGCCCGGCCAGATTTCGGAACAGCTGATGGCGGATTTTTCTGCCGAAGTGCAGCCGAAAGGCAAGGCGGCCGCGGCGTGAACTGTTTGGCAGCCTGGTGCGACCAACTCCCCGGATTTGCAAATCGCGGTTCGTGGAATGGTGACAATGCGCTCGGTGCTCTCAATGTGTTCCAAAAAGGTCGTGCTGGTCATGGCGGCCTTCGCCGTTCTCGGCGCGGCCACAGTCAGCGTCAGGGCCGAAGACCGTTCCCCCGTGGTCGACGTTCGCTCGGGCGATCCAGACATGAATGCTGCGATCGCGCAGGCGCGGAACACGCTGCCGAAGTTCTGGGCCTCCTTTGAGGCGCCGAAGCCGTCGGAGACCGATTATTCCCTCAAGGTGCGTTTTCCATATGGGGGCAATAGTGGCGAGCACATCTGGATGGCCGAGGTGAAGAAGATGGCGGACGGTCGCTACTCGGGCCGGTTCGCCAACGCGCCGCGCCATTTGCCTGGCAAGCGGGCGGGCGACCTTGCCGAGTTCAACGAAGCCGACATCTCGGACTGGATGTACTTACGGAACGGCAAGATCGTCGGCGGCGAGACCATCAGGCCGATGCTGAAATTGATGACGAAGGCCGACGCCGATGCGCTTCGCGCGCGGATGGAAACCCCTTAAGTCGGTCAGTTCTGGCCAAAACCGGCCCGCTGGGCTAAGGCCGTATTCCCTGCGGTGAGCGCACGCCAAAAGCGGCGTTGCCAACCCTCCAAATGCTGGTACCGACGCCGCCATGAACGACAAATCCAAAAAGCCCCAGAAGCTGAAAGCGCGCCTGCCGCGCGGACTGGAAGACCGTGGCCCGGCCGCGATCTCCGCGACGCGGCAAATGGTCGAGAAGATCCGCGAAGTCTATGAGCGCTATGGCTTCGAGCCGGTGGAAACCCCGGCGATGGAATTCACCGACGCGCTCGGCAAGTTCCTGCCCGACCAGGACCGGCCCAATGAAGGCGTGTTCTCGTTCCAGGACGATGACGAGCAATGGATCTCGCTGCGCTATGATTTGACCGCGCCGCTGGCGCGCTATGTCGCGGAGAATTTCGATAGCCTGCCGAAGCCCTATCGCAGCTACCGCGCCGGCTACGTCTATCGCAACGAAAAACCCGGCCCCGGCCGCTTCCGCCAGTTCATGCAGTTCGACGCGGACACCGTAGGTTCAGGTTCGCCGGCAGCCGACGCCGAGATGTGCATGATGGCGGCGGAGGCGATGGAAAAGCTCGGCATTCCCCGCGGCAGCTACATCGTGAAGGTGAATAATCGCAAGATACTCGACGGATTGATGGAGAGTATTGGACTAGCGGGAGATGAAAACGCCGGTCGCAGGCTAACCGTGCTCCGAGCGATAGATAAGCTAGACAAATTCCCACTTCCTGAAGTTCGCAAGCTACTTGGACCGGGACGTTGGGACGGGGGCGAAGAAGGAAAAGGAGACTTCACTAAGGGCGCGGGTCTAGATTCCCCGCAGATCGATCGAGTCATGCTTTACGTAAGAAGCATGGAAGATTTGACTTTGGGTGATGTCACCGAGCTCTCTGAGGAAAGCCGTCAAAAGTTGGACAGTCCGGATAAAGGTGAGTTGATTCACTTAGAGAACGGACGAATCCTCTATAGGAGCAACCTTTCGGCGGTGCAGAGCTTGTACAACAACTTCGGAGCTCACAACGCACTTTCTAAGGAAGGCGTCGACGAGCTCCAAGACATAATAAACGTCTGTATACCGTCCGGTTTTGGCTATGACCGTATCAGGATTGATCCGTCGGTCGTTCGTGGCCTCGAATACTATACTGGGGCTGTTTTTGAAGTCGAACTGCTACTCGAAACTCGTGACGAAAAAAATCGTCCGGTGCGCTTCGGGTCAGTCGGCGGGGGCGGCCGCTATGATGGGTTGGTTTCACGTTTTCGAAGCGAGCCGGTGCCGGCCACGGGCTTCTCTATCGGTGTCTCGCGGCTGCAGGCCGCCCTCACGATGATCGGCAAGCTCGACACGCGGCCAGAGTTAGGCCCTGTAGTCGTCACCGTGTTCGACCGGGATCGTCTTCCTGACTATCAAAAGATAGTAACTTTGCTGCGTAATTCACCAGTTGATCCAACCAAGCCGGGCAGCCCTCGCATCCGCGCGGAGCTCTATCTTGGTAATCCCAAGAACATGGGCAATCAGCTCAAGTATGCCGATCGGCGCAACAGTCCTTGCGTAATCATTCAGGGGACTGACGAAAAAACGCGAGGTGAGGTGCTGATAAAGGATTGTATTCAAGGAGCGATGAATGCGTCCATTACGGATCGTGAAGAGTATTTAGCTGCACAAGTGAAAGTACAATCTTCCGTCTCAGAGGATAAAATTGTCGATGCCGTGCGCGAAGTTTTGGCGCGCCATGACGTGAAGTGGGGATAGCCATTCATTTCCGGCGTCACGCCCGGCCTTGTGCCGGGCGTAGCCGTCTTGTTTGATGGGGATCAGTGGATGGCCGGGACAAGCACCGTCCATGACGGAAATAAAAAGGGAGAAGCAAGAATGCCCGAGATCACCATCAGTATGGCCGCCGGCCGTACCGACGATCAGAAGGTCGGCATGATGCGCGACATCACGCAGGCGCTGGTCAAGAACCTCGGCGTCGATGCCGATGCGGTCGTGATCCAGATCAACGAAGCGCCGCTCGCCCACAAGATGAAGGGCGGCAAGACGTACGTGGAACGCGCGGCGGCGGCGAAGAAGTAACTCTCCATCGTCGTCCCGGCCTGGTGCGCAATTGCGCACCATAGGCCGGGACCCATAGCCACCGGCGCCAATTGTTTGGAACGGCGTCTGGCATCCTGCCCCAATGCAGGCATCACGCGGTATGGGTCCCGGCTCCTTATGCGCAATTGCGCATCTGGGCCGGGACGACACTGAGTTTTTTTGGACCATCCCATGGACGCACGCGACTTCCTCAAGATCGGCATGAGCGCCGAGCGCACGCTGGTAGTGCCGGCCGAGCGCACGGTCGGGCATTTCGTGCCAGGGATGCCGATGGTCTATGCGACGCCGATGATGATCCTGGAAATGGAGATGGCATCAAGCGATGCCATTCGCGGTCATCTGCAGCCGGGCTGGATCACTGTCGGCACCGAGGTCGATATTCGCCACATCGGCGCCTCGCTGGTCGGCTCATTGGTGCGGACCACGGCGAAAGTGATTGCGGTGGAACGCCGCGTGATCCGCTTCGAGGTCCAAGCCTTTGAAGTTCGAGCGTTTGAAGGCGAGCGCAAGATCGGCGACGGCCGCCACGCCCGCGGCCTCGTCAATGTCGAGAGTTTCAATAAGCGACTGGGCGCGAAGTAAACCGCCGTCATTGCGAGCGAAGCGAAGCAATCCAGAGTCGTGGGCGGGATTCTGGATTGCTTCGTCGCTGCGCTCCTCGCAATGACGAAGAATGCGACCGACTACTTCGCCAGATCCTTCGAGCGCTGCGTCGCTGCCGCAACCGCGCGCGTCATCAGCTTCTCCATGCCGTCCGGGCCCATCAGCACTTCGAGCGCCGCGGCCGTCGTGCCGCCGGGCGAGGTGACGTTCTGGCGCAAGGTCGCCGACGACAGCTCCGAGCGGTGCAGCAATTCGCCGGAGCCGGCGACGGTTTCGCGCGCCAGCTTGGTCGCAAGCTCCGCCGGCAATCCGGCGGCGACGCCGGCGCGGGCGAGTTCTTCGGCGAGCAGGAATACGTAAGCGGGTCCCGAGCCGGACACTGCCGTCACCGCATCCATCAGGCTTTCCTGCTCGACCCATTCGACTGAGCCGGTGGCGCGCAGCAACGCATCCGCGATCTCGCGTTGCGTAGCGCTGACTTTCTTCGCCGCGACCGCGACCGTGATGCCGCGGCCGATCGCCGCCGGCGTGTTCGGCATGGCGCGAACCACGCTGCCGCCGACGACCGCCTCCAGCGAAGCAATCGGCGTGCCCGCCATGATCGAAACCACGAGGGTGGACGATCCCGTGAACGCCTTCAGCGCTACGCCGGCCTCGCGGAACGATTGCGGCTTCACCGCGACCACCAGCGTATCGACTTCGCCGGCATCCTTGGGCGTCGGGTTGAGGCGGATGCCGGCCAACGCCTTGATCTCTTGGGACGGATGCGGATCAATCACGACGACGCGCTTTGGATCAAGCCCCTGCGCCAGCCAGCCGGTCAGCATCGCGCCGCCCATCTTGCCGGCGCCCGCGAGCGCGATGGTGCCATGGATGTTTTTCAGTGCGTTGGTTGTGCTCAAGGCTGTCACCACGAATACGCTCGTCCCGGCCTGGTGCGCAATTGCGCACCATGGGCCGGGACCCATAACCACAGCCGGTTCTAGTGAAGCGAGGGAGGCGCGACAAGCAGTTTGCTTTAAGCATTGCCGTCACGGAGTATGGGTCCCGGCTCAAGGCCGGGACGACACTGGTTATGTGGAAGGAGCGAAGCCTACGCCTCGCCTTCGGTGTCGAACATCGCCGCACTCATGGCTTCCGACGCGGTCTTGCCGGCCCAGACCACGAACTGGAATGCGGGGTAATAGCGCTCGCAGGCGTGGATGGCGCCGACCAGCATGGCCTCGCATTGCG
>Ga0307517_10007289_pt1 | contig 16162 bp, 18 predicted proteins | sample 23_EM_MG_FD_194515 | JGI IMG/M metagenome (GOLD analysis project Ga0307517, IMG submission 194515) | Populus trichocarpa ectomycorrhiza microbial communities from riparian zone in the Pacific Northwest, United States - 23_EM | ecosystem: Host-associated > Plants > Roots > Unclassified | place... | reverse complement strand
AATGTCATGGACTGTTCAAGGCTGGCGTGAGCGGTGTGCAACGAAACAATCGGGTGCGCGAGGGTCACGTACGGATCACAGGACCGCCGGGCTTATAGTACGTCGCATTGTACCAGTACCTATTCTCGAAGGTCCCCTCGTAGCCGCCCCAGTGATCAACGGGGAGCTTGGTGGAGAGGAACGAGTAAACATAGACCTCATAGATTATCTAATGGCGTTAGGCGTACCGTAGCCCACTGAGCCGGAGCCTCACGCTTCACCGGTGGCGAATCCCTCTTCCTACGTAACATCCGCCTCCTTTTCTTCATCAAATTTTCCGTACTCGACGCTCGCAGCGCATCGACCGTGAGCGCAAAGAGGCAAATCAAGGCGAGCGCCGCCCTGAGATTAGACAACATATGGATCGTGAGGTCGTGAGGCTCAAGGGAGAGCCTTTAGGTGGACGGGGTTACTGGTTATCCGACATCGGGCAAACCTCCGCCCCTTTATAGGGGGGAAGCAAAGGTGAAACGCCGTCACGGGGAGGAAATGCTGTGCGGATCGCCAATAGGCGCACAAGGTTGCCCACAACTTACATACTAACCCTGTGTGTAATGAGCACAAGCGAGCTCTGGGTCCATCAGTGCCTCTACGACGGCGATCGATCTGCGGCTGTACAGCCCTGGATCCATCTTGATTTGTGACCAAGCTTAAGGTTCTCGCGTGCGATGGCTTTGGCGGCGAGGGGGGGACACCTCCGCCCAGCAGGAGAATGCGTTTATTCACGCATGAAGAGAAAGCAGAACTCTGGGGTGTAGCGCCTGATTCTGCTACCCGAGCTGACCGACACCGAAGTACTGACAGCTGGGCGCGGCCTAGCGAAATCGAGGTGCCGTGCCGTGCAGTGGTCACGACCCAACCTCATCGAACGCGGGCGCTGAACGACTCCTACATAAGTAGGTGGGGAGGAGCGATTTCGGAATCGTTACCGACGTTATTACTTACCTCCGCCTCCACCTTCGTGGCCGGGCATTTGACTCTGACGGTAAGCAAACTGATAAGTACCGTGTTACTGATGAAAAGACCGGGACGCACACCCCACTCAGGTACACGGGCGGGGGTATAAACCAAGAATTGTGGTCGTTACTACGTTCATAACGGGGCGTTGTCAACAAGTAGGGAACGTACGTTCACCAAAAAGCGTCCTCCGAAGAGTGAAGAACAACGAGGATCCCAAAAATCAAGTAGTGGAAGGTTTTTCATTGTCTCCTCCCAGACCTTGGTCCAACCGATCAGCGCGGGAACGTATGGAAGCGGCATTGTTGGAAGTTGGGGGAGGCGATGACGTCTGTAACCTTAAACTTGGGGATTGCTGGTTGGGATCAAAGTGTGCGTGAAGCGCGGGTGCTCGCTTGGGGGACGTTGCCATAGGGTCGGACTTCTCGGACACCGGCGATGAGTGGAGCACCGGTTGTTCCGCAGAAGCGCTGGATGAGGGGGGGAATAAGATGGAGGGGGTGCCCTGCGAATGGGTATCGCGAGGTGGGACGCTTAGTAACGTGGACGCTGTTGGTTCAGAAGATTTCCTCGTCCCTGACCCAAAATACTTGCGACCGAGGTCAAGCTTTTCTGCGTCTCTCTCCTCTCCAGGCTGTCGCGGTTCCTCATTGATCGACTGCGATGCTAAGCCACTCACTTCACTCCCGCGTCGGTTTCGAGTGTGATTGCGATTATGGGCCTCGGAGAGCGCAGTGCGTCTTCTGTTCCTGATGATCGTTCCAACCGCCCCGAATGTACCTCTCAGAGAATCGATGCCGGGTTGTTCAGTCTTCTCGACGATTACTTCTTCGTCTTCTGCATCGCTGGAGTCGCTTTCTGCCAGTGCGGTATCCCACACCTGACTTGCACCAGACTCAACGTCCGTCGCTGAATGGGAAACTCCAAGTGGCATAGTCGACGGTGCTTGGCTTCGCGAACTGACCGTTCGGCGGCGGCGGCGTCGGGGCGATGACAGGGCGGAGGAGCGGGATTTGGTATCCAACTCTCGTGAAGCTTTCGGGGACGCCTCCTGCTTCGCAACTTCAAGAAGTAAAGTAGTGTGTTCGTCGACCTCATAAAAAAGGGTCAGTCGAGTTGTGATGAACATCAACGACACACAGCTTACATTAGGCAACTTCCTGGGGTCCACCTTGGACATTTGAAGAACAGTAATCCCAGTGCAGATTACCAAGAAGGCGAGGACAACCGTTATGATCGTCCTCACTGACGCCTTCAAACCTTGGTAAAGAATGACGGATGTCACCAGTGTGCAGAAGGTGACTAAAAATCTGTCAGAGGCCGAAAAGGTGAACGGATATTCAAGGCTCACAGGTAACGTAGTATGTCGGCGTCACTATGGCCTGAATATTAGATAAGTAGGCTACGATCTGATACGACAGAACTGACCCATAGCTGAGGGAGAGGTGTCAGAATCGGGAAGAGAATAGGGAGGAGCCATCTTACCGGTGTTAAATAATGCAAGAGCGACATTCAGATAATATATCTCCGTGACTGGGTGGCTTCAGCGGTTCGTTCGAAGAAGGCGGAGACATGCTCACGTAATGTAACCACCACGAAGGCGATCAAAAAATAGATGAACCAGTTCTTAAACTGCAGCGAACTGTCAACGCCTCCACTACGGTGAGCTCGGATTGGTTGAACTCACCTGGTTGTCACCCCTGATAGAGGTGAGGATACAAGCACCCAAACCTTGGATACAACTAACACTGAGACCGCCAATCAAACTGCAAACCGCGATATATGGCAACATGGACTTTTTCCCATACTTCGGGGCCACCCAGACGGCCAAAATAATTGAGGATACAATCGCAACCGACCCCCAAGACAGGAAACCGGGCGAGAGGAACAACTTCTTGAAATCCGCGATGTTTGTGACGCTCTGTTCTTCCGGAGCGTTCAAAGCTAGGATGGAGGCCCCAAGGATGCACTGGATGGACCCAATCCAGCCGAAGAGAGACAGTTTCTCTTTGAGGATGAGGTGGGACAGGATGGCGGATATCACGACGGATAATGCGCCCATGGGAGTCTGTACAGAACTGAGATTTTCACGCCGTCGCTTTGAAAGACAACAAATCGACGCACGACCACGATGGCTTCCACAAATGCGTACGCTGCGAAGTTACAGATTTCCCCTGGACGGACGTGAGTGCACCGTAGTCTCCCCAGCTGCAGAAGAAACGCACCGAGGATCATGATGATCATTCCCGTCCACCACATAACCTAGAGTCCCTCCATCAGGCAAGGCAACGATGTTCTCGCATGGGACGCACAGATTTGAGATAATCGAGGCCCTCGCCAGCCACCTTCCCCTTCTGCGAGCTCAACAAACCCTTCTTCTTGAACACAAACGAGGCACCGATGAGTGCTCCAGAACCAACGGCCAGAATAATTCCAATCCTGTTGCAAAAGATAAGTAGGTCCTTCCTTGTTTTGGCAAACGTCCTGGTAGTTACGCACGGGCGATACTCTGGTGGTTGCGTAGGGTCTGAACCTCCAGCCATGGTGTGACAAAACCAAGATGGAGAGGATGGGCTATTGTGGAGCTTGGGGGAGATGGCAGTCGGGGCATGCGCCGATGGGTGGGGTAGATTGTGGGAGTGATGCCAACTACGTCTTCCTCCACGACTGACAATCGTATGAGCTCCGCTGGGTCAGTGTCCCGACGCTAGTGTTTGAACGCGTCCGTGTGTGAGAAGGGCGGGTGCTCGCGAGTGAAAACTTCTCGCTAACTGGTCAGAAGCGGCTATGGCCGTCGACGGAGTCCCGGTGGCAAAGGGAAGAGAGCTCCAATAAACACCTTCCATAAATGGTAACCTGAACAGAGTCCCCGGGGTCCCGCCACCGAGGGGTTGGGATGAGGCGCCAGGGTGATATGCTTGGAGATTGAGATCAGCTAACTTAGGAACAACGAGCACAGTAAAATACGGCGTCAAGTAGAACTACAAAGCGCGGTAAGCTGTGCTAAATCAAGTCGCAACCTTCTCCAGTTCCGCCAAATGTACGGCTGCAAGCCAAGCCAAGGTGATCTCAACTCGCGGCCCATGCAATGGAATGCTAATAGACAACCCCTTCTTTTTCTTCCCAGCTGCGGCTTCTTCCTGCTCCATCTCAGCCCGCTCCCTCTGCCGCTTCGCGACTGGTTGAAGAAGGATACGTAGGTGATCCAACGACTGCATCAACGCGACGTTATCCGGCATGTGCAATGTCCCGCTGGTGGCAGGCGTCAACGCGGGTGAGGGGACCCTGGACGATGAAGCACCCGTAAATTTGCCGGCGCCGGATGCGGGCGGCTTGTAATCCGAGATAGAGAACGCAGGGAACGGTTGCGGATACTCGTCTGCGGCACCAACTGCTCCCGGTTCGACTTCTCTATCCTTGCCGTTTGACCTGGAGCTCCCCGATGGCATGAGACGTTTCCTGGAACAAGAGTTCGGTTGCAAACCGGCAGCCCATCCACTCGCAAGCCGCTCAAGGATCTCTGCAAATTCTGCCTGGGCCATGGACCTCGGAGGAAGGAAGACCGGGTAGCCCTCGAGTCCATCCACAATCATTGTCGTCCTCGAAAACGTGGGTAATAATGTCGTGAAGTCTCCCATGATTAATAGGCACAACAAGCGGGTGAAGTATGCTTCGACCAAAAGCGGATGGTAAGTGGTGATGGAAGCGGGGACCTCGGGAATAACGAAATTCTTGGGAGGGGACGATTTATGGCTGTGGTGCCCGCTCTTCAGTGACTCGAACAATAGAAACGCGTACTCGGTACGTTGCACCAGATCCCCCTCGACGAGCCCTGGGTAAGGTGGTCCTTCGACAGTGTCGAAATGAGACAGGAATTTCTCGTGGTCACGGAAACTTTTCTTGACCAGGCTGAGAATCGTCTCTTTGAACGCGGCGTCGGTGAGCACCTCCCGATAGGCAGCAAGCTTCGGCCCGTCCTTTCTTCCAAGGGGTCCGTCCGGATTACCGATCTCTGTTCCACCGAATCGCCCTCCTTCAACGTAGCAGAGACGTAGGTCGGTTCCATCAGGAGTGGTGCCCTTTTGAACACCTTCCAGCTTGAGCATAGCGGCCTCGATGAGGAAGATTGCGTGCCGGAGATATGCAGTACCTCGGAAGAATAAACATTGGGGTTCAATCGGCTCGGGAGCATCGGGGAGGACCGATGGGTGAAGTATGAGCTGGTCCCCCTCTGGTCCATCGTAGTTCGAAGGCAGGCCGGGTCCAGCGCCGCCTTGCTTCCCAAATTCACCTTTCCCCTTCTTCTTCTTCCCCCCTTTACCTCTGGAGGGTTCATGTGCAACACTTCCGGCGCTGTTGTGAAGTGACTCGGCTTTGCGACGCGCACGAGCCTCACGTAAAGCGTGGGTAAAGTCCTTCGTGGCCATGGAGTACTCCTCTCGGAAGCAATGGACGATTCCCCGGGTACGTAAATATTCAAGTCGATGGGGATATTGCGCAATGAGATTATCCAAAACATCAGTGTTCGTAGACTCGGCCAGTTGCCTGCAGGATTGTCAGCCCTCTCCGTGGGCCCAGAGCCACAGACGGAGAACTTACCGGGAAGGTATCTTTTCGTGGAAGAAGTGCACGTATTTCGCATCCGCATCGCCGGGATCATATTTGAGGACTCGCTCGGCGATGTCATCAAAGACACTTCCTCCTTGCATCACCATAACACTCGAAGCAATCTCGTCCGTTGCGTACGCGGCCGCAAGTTTTTGAACGGCCAACGCTCTAAGTCGGTGTATCCGTGTAGCAGACATCGTGACATTCCTTCCGTTGTGAGCGTTATCGCCGAGGGGATTGAATCCTTGTGTGGATCCCCAGGGGGAGTTCCCCAACCCCCCACCTCCGCTACGAAGAGATCCCAAAGCGACGGCTGACAGTCCAGACGACGCACGAACGGAAAGTTCGGACGCTTCGTCTATCAACCTACGTATCGACGCGACGGACCGAAACACACCCGGATCCACCGGAGGAGGATTGGCCTTTCCAGGAGCAGGTGACGGGAACGGACTGGTGTTCGCGTTCTGTGAGAAAGAGGAGAAAGTCATCCGGGGGGAGTCGGGTGGGGTGTGATCGCTCAAGCTGGCAAACCCACGATCGCGAGTCTTGGGAGAAGGCAATCCGCGCAACTCGCGTTGCGAGGGAGGCGGATAGGGAACATCAGGTGCAGAGAGCATGCCTGGGTCCATGTTTAGAACGAGTAAAGACTCGAGGAGTTCAAGGGGGAGTTGTAACCATGGTCCCTAGATAACATCTCAAACTTCAGGTCCCTCTGCTCCCGACCAAAGAGGGATACGAACGTGAAAGGAGCTGATGTATTTCCAGTGCTTGTTCCTGCTGATATACAAGGGCGGCGGCTGATTCTCCTCGACGGTAGGAGTTGGAGTGGGAGGTGGCGGAGAAGAGGTGGCAGTGTCCTTCGCCTTGTTAGATTTCTTCGCTTTCTTCTTTTTCTTCTTCTTGGCTGCGGCAGAAGTGGATGGGGCTATCGCTGTCGCCGTCGCGTCGCCGCCCCCGGCGAGTGGTGGGGATGGTGGGGGAGTCAAGGTCTGGACCGGCTCTGCAGCCGTGCAGGAATCCGTGTCCGAGGTCGAAGTCATTGGGTGGAAGGTTGAAACCGAGGTGAGAGGTATTTTCCCCGGAAGGTTTCAAGAAATTGTAGGGCAGACGGATTTGGATACCGGTGTTCTCGCGCCGCCTCCTCCTCGCCGCTTGACCCACGCTCACCATGCACCTCATGTATACTCTGAATGAGAATGGCGACAGAGTCTACACGCTCAAGGTATCTGACAAATTCCTTTTTCTCTCACTTGGGTTCTCACTGTTTTGCGCCAGAAAGTAACGACCGCGGGCAAGATCACAAAATCCGCACACCCAGGTCTGCTCGATCCAAACCCCTCCCCGTATTTCCCAAGCTCAAGAACATTACCCCCGTGGTCCACAGCCAGATTTTCTCCAGATGATAAATTTTCTCGTCACCGGGTTACTATCAAGAAGAGGCACGGCATTCTTCTCACCCAAAAGCCCGCAAAACCTTGGTAGCGCGTCTCACATCGGACGATTTTTTTGCTATGCTTCCTGTTGCAATAATGTAGATCCTTTCGCAGAAAATAAGTGGTACACGTTCACGGATTAAAGCGACCGTCTGAAGTATGTGATGTGTCCTACACCGAATCACGTATCATAAAGCCGAATCGAAACGAGGCGAAGAGAGACCGAGTGAAGAGGTGCCTCAACAAACAGGAGCTGTAAACAGGGCAAGACCGTCAAGACATGATAGTAAAATGCAGGTATCAAAATATATCATCGTTGGGGGGGAGGGAGGCTGGAAATGAGGGAGAGACAAAATCAGTCCGTCGTGGATCCGCTAGGTGAAACAATGCTATGGTAGGAAGGAAAGAAGAATGACGAGTCCGGGGTGAAGAAAAATGTCATATATACAAAAGTCAGGGAAGAGTTTTCGAATTATCAGCTTTCCTCAGCGATCGTTACCCTGCCCGCCCGGCAGCGGCACGGCAGCTCCAGGGGGCAAATATGTAGACCCTCTCGAGTACCGGTTCTGTGTCGGACTCTGTTGGCTCTGCCTCTTCCTTGCAACCCGTCGAACGCCGTCAGGTCCAGGAACGGGTCCATTATCCATCAGGCTGACACCCTTGGTCTTGTGTGCCTGGGACTGCGAGGACGGAGATGGTGTATAGTTCCCTGGGGGATACTCCTCGGGATCCGCAGAGAATGGAACTCTGTCGTATTCTGGCATCACTCGCTGGGAGTTGGAGTGGACGAATGGGTTTGATTCCCCAGGATTGCGGGCAGGCCGAGTAGTGCCGTTGTTGCTGGACTCGGTGGACGATGGGGAGGTATACCTGGAGGATGATTGCTTAGGTGGCGAGTGTTCGGGTGTATCGTATCCATGTCGATCTTCTGCGGACTGAGGGCTGCCCATGAGTCGTTGACGGGAGGAATCTTGTGCTCCCGCATCCTCGCTCGTCCTTGAAAGGCGCGACACCGACATGGGAGACGGGGAAGCTCGGTTTACGGAAAGAGGAGCGGGAAGCATCAATAACTGCTGGCTGTCGTGCCGAGATCGGGATCCGCTTCCTTGGGTATAGTTTGAGGACTCTACGGTATTAGCATCGTAACCACGAGAGTCGCGTTCCGTAGTGGACACCAATGATTGCCTACGAGAATCGGCATTCCTACATTCGTGTCACTCATGGCGGGCGGTTATGGAAAGATGACATACCTCTTGGGAGAACTGGACCGAGGGTCATAGTACGAGTTCCTTGCCGAAGGAGTTCCACTTTTCCACCTTCTTTCCCTCTCAAACTCAACCCACCTCTTCATCACGATCCCGGAAGAATCAAACTCTCCCTTCTTGTCACCATGATCCGCGTCCCCGACAGTCTCTCCTTGGGCCAATCTGGTCTGGCCCCACGAGAAGTCGTCAAAGTGCCAGAAAGCGTAAGTGGGCAAGATGCCGTTCCAGACCGGAAGCGAGAGGAGGTAGATCAACATCCAGCCGACGTAGGACAGTTTCCTTGTCGTGATGACAATCAACAAACCTGGAAGGCCCAATATAATGCCGAGCAAAACGAGCGGGATGGTCGTGTTCGTTCCTCCGGGAATGATGGAAGCGATGACCAGATACAGGGTGAAGGAAATTGCGGCCGGTAAAACGAGTGTTCCAGCCAACTCCATGCCGACGACAAACTGCATTGAGAAACAGAATGTGCCGCACAGGTCACGAACCAGAATTAACTCGGCGAGATTGTGGATGGTTGAGTTGATCCACCGACGACGTTGGGAAAGGAGGACGCTGAACTTCTCGGGAACCACAGTTTTGCAAACCGCCTGCGGACAAAAGACGTTCTTTCGCTTTGGGAACGTCTTGAGCATCAAGGTCGTGAGATATCGATCTTCACCGAGGAGCAGAAGGTTTTTCTTGTGGAGGGTGTCCACAACGTTCTCCGAATAGTGTTCGACGATGTCCGGATTGGCAAGGATGGGTACCCAGTAGCCGGTATCTCCCTTGGGAGCCTTGATCCTATACATGCTGAAGCAACCCGGCAGACAGGTGACGCCACCGAACATGGACTCGAAGGCCTTGACCATGTGATGAGAGGTGTAGTATTCAAAGACTAGAGGGATGGTGTCAGTTTGTGCTTGGGCCCCCGAATGCCTGCGCACCTTGAATCATGGTAACCCAACTCTCTGCCTTGTTTGCTATCTTAGTCTCACCGCACAGTCCCATGATCTCCGGATCGTTCACCATGCAAACTGCCATCCGAGAAAGAGCGTCCGGAAAAACCTTGGTATCTGCATCCACGCATAGCGCCAACTCGTAGCGGTCTGGGCTGACGCCGGTAACTCTCCAGATCGAATTGAAGAATTCGTACTCGAAAGCCGTCATCCTTTCATCAAACATAACCTTCTGGAGGAATGACATGAGGACGATTTGACTGTCCCGTTTCCCTCGGTTGCCGGCCTTCTTCTCCTTGTTGTCCCGCTCCGCCCGGTTGCCAACCTTCTCGACCAAGACCATTGGTACTCGTTGTTGTTTAGATTTCTCGACCGAGTTGTCATCGTAGGCGTAAAATCCGGCGTATACCTTGGCCTCGTTTAGTTGCTTCTCACCGTCGGCGATGGCGACATAGGCATTGGACTCGACGTGATTCCAAGGGATGACGAACTCCTTCATCATGCTCAAACACGTCTGCGGGGTCGATAGCTTGTTTCCGTCACCGGTGACCTGACCATCCGCAATGACAAGAATGAGTTTGTGGCTGTTCGGATAGTCGGTAGTGGCGATCGAGTCAAGCGTGGTTCTCAAACCGGCTTCTGATTCGGAGTACGCAGTAACAAGGCAGATCATGTGGGCCAATGGGAAACCGAATGGTTCGTAATCGGGAGCGGGCTGGGGAACGACGTTGACAAGGGGGAATGGGCAGTTGATATCCGAAAAACCCCGATCTGGAAGCGAGGTGGAGCTCCTTGAGGACAGTTCTGGGGAGATTGCGCTCTTGGACCCCTTGCCTCCGAGCGAACCGTAGATGCTGACCGGGGTACCGCGTTTGTATGGTGTCGAGTCGAGTTTCCCGTATGCAGTAGTCGGTCTTGCGCCCTTGAGGAAGTTATCGGAGGGAGTGAACCTTGACTGAGTGGGAAGGAAACCTCCAACTTTGTTCTGCTTTGCCAACCCTTTCTTCGTGACGTCTGGCCGGTAGGCGCTCGGGGCAGGGCGATAAATGTCGGAGGTCCAGTTCTCGATCTCTGCGATTCGACGGTTCCGGTCTTGGAATGACTCGTTTTTGAACACGCCCAGTTTCCAGGAGAAGCACCACGCAAACATGACCGCCATGACGAAACGAATGGCGACCACACCGATGATGAAGATGAGGGAGAGGTAAAGGACGACGCCCGATGCGACGCAACCGACACTCTGGGTATCGATGAAACCAACGGTGATGATATCCTCCAAACAATGTGCAAGGGACCGCTGGTTGGTCCGGTAGAAGTACATGGAAAGGTCCTTGCCGTTGAAGGTCCCATTCGGGCGCTTTAAAGCATCGAATATGGGGGGGTAGCTGACCTGTGCCGTCGTTAACCAGTTGAGGAGGTTGAAATCGAGAACGGTGCTATGGGTGGTGTGAGTACATCTAAAAACAGCGAGAGGAAATGTGGACGTACGAATCGAAGACGGCCAGATTCCGGTTGGTGTCCCGAACGTCATCCCAGGTGTAATAGACCTGACCCTTTGGGCTCATTGCGGCCAACATATTCCGCGACCTCGAGGCAGAATGGCAATTGGCACCGCTCTCGACGCCCGTAAGGTTGACACCAGAGTTGCCTCGTTGACTATAGACGTTGCAGGGGAAATACCAGTGCAAGTCCCCATTGCTTCCGGTGACCGTCGAGTTTGCTGCTTTGGTGATGAACTCGCGACACTGCTGATTGACATTTTGAAAAAGGAAAGATATATCGTTCCCGGCCACATTCCAACCTCCTTCGAACAAAGGGTTCTGTCTTCCGGTCCACGTTCCGACGGCAGGGTGGTTAAAGTTGGAGAAGTCGTAATCGTAACCATGGATGACAACGGACGAGGGTTGGATTTCTCCGGAATGGAATCGAGTAGGGGGCGTGCCACAAACGGACAATGTGAAGCCAAATGTGAGGAAACCGACGCCGGCCATGAGAGAGAGGATGAGACTGAGGAGGCCTATCTTCTCTCGCCAGGCCCTCTGTTGCTCGGGTGTTCGGATGCCACAAACTCTGAGTAGCGCCGGGGGGATGCAGCAAGTGATGGCGAAGCAATAAAGGAACCAACAGTTCTTCGGACCAGGACCAATGGAATTCAACCAACTACGACCCTCCTTGGGGGGCTCTGGATTGGGGCGTGAACCGACTGTTGAACCCCTCCGTCGAACTTGACCACGTTTAAAGAGAGCGAGACCGGACTCGTGAACATCCTCATCGCGAGCGAGGATGGAACGACCCCTGCGCAACAGGGCGGGTTGATTTCCAGTGACTAGAAATGAAAGATGTCAACACATGTGGGCCTCGTGAAGGAGCCGAGAAAAGGGTTTTCATACGGGAAGGCATGACGTTGACGCCGGGGCTGGTGTTGGATTCGCCTGCTGCGTGAGATCGATAATGCCATTGGCGGTGACCAGGTTCGATTTTCTCTCGTTCTGGGCGGACGAGGCTCTTCTTCCTACCTACCCCGGAGTAGCCGCCCGCTTCAGCGAGGGTTGGATCAGAGGTTGTCGACAAAGCGTTATTGTTGTAGGGGGAGTGTCCATGCTGTCGAGGGTGATCTATGGGACCGTTTCGGGCCCCGCGCTCCGTGTTCTGGAAGGAGACGTAGCCCTGATGAGGCTCATGCTGAGCGTAGGCTGGGCGAACGGGTGGTTCCGAGTGGGAGGGGGGTGGGGGTAGCGGTTGTTGTTGGCTGGGTCTCGCCGAGCGAGGGGGTCTACGGCCGTTATGATCCATGGAGTAGGATTAGAGAATGAAGACAGGCCGCCACATAAACAAAACAAGAGGGGGCAGGGGAGGAAGGAGAAACACAACGAGTGGAGGCAGATGGCGAGAACGAAAACGTTGGTGAGCAACTGAACGTGAACCCTCAAAGCGGTGGAGCTTTTTAGGAAGGTATTTCCCACACCCTTAACCGAAGCCACTGCCACGCGTTGTCATCTAGCGATCCACTAGGCGGGGCGATGTGTTTAGGTTTTATCTTTCTTTTATTCTTTTGAACGTTTCATTTTTTCCCTGCCACAGTCCTCGGCGTGGGCGGTGTTGTTCCAAGCTAAGGCCTGCTAACAAACCAAAAGTTGGACACCCCCTCCTGTGGAATTCACCGCCAGGGTCCAGGTACGCCGTGTAAGGTTATGCGAACGGTCTAGCGGGAAAACATTCCCCGAGCAAAAAAGACACCGGGAACGGCGAACTGCCCGATCAGGGGGCCGAGACACTCAGACACCTCCCAACCAGCCTTTCCTCCGCCATCTCACCCACAACCCGCGGCCACGCAAAATGTTCCGCGAACGGCCACGGAGAGCTAAACGGACCTTTGACATTCTTCCCCCTTACGATATGGACACGAGAGGAACATCGTTGCGCGACGCACGACTCCCTCGACGTGTCTTCAGGCTATTGGTTTCCATCCTGATAAGCCTGGCCTTCCTCGGTCTCTACTCTTTGATGGAGTTTGACGACGACGAATGGCTCCCTGCGAATCTGCCATGGCGGCAACGTCTACCACCACTATACCCTCAATACCGCCGGCGCGAGCTTGCCCTCCCCCAACACAATCTCAATCTGCCATATCCGGAGGGTAGGAATGGCAAATATGTCTGGATCTCGGAACACGTTCGTGGTATGTCTCATGACACTCGGATTCCTCGTTCCCTTCGCGGCTCGTTTTTTTATTTTTTACGTCCACTCATTTTCAATAGGCTCCGGGTGGGGTAACGCCTTGCAAGAACACTTCGTCAATGCCCTACTCGCGTATCATACGCGAAGAGCGTCAGTTTACTTCTTTCTCTCCTTCCGGGAAATCCAACTCAAGACCTCGTTGCCAGTTTCGTATTCGATAACTACACATGGAATCGTGAAGGCCCAATTTACACAGAATTCAATGGAAACCTCATCCCTTCCACGATCCCAATGACTGTGCAAATAGCAGGTGCGCTATACAATACACCTCACTCTTTTCCTCCAATTCACATGCAATTTCAGGACCCATGGCCGGCGGTCCTTTCGCGCTCGGTGACGATACTCCGAGATCCGTTATGAAAGAGTGGTTTGACACAGTTTGTCCAAACCCTAAACGACTGGATAGGGATGCCGTACGGGCGACGCTTCCGAAGGATTATAGTGCGATGACCGTCATGAAAGCTTGGATAAAGCATATAGAAGAAACTCCAGAAAACTGCGTTACCACCGAGGACAAGATTTTCGACATCTGGTGACTGAAAATCCCTCACGACCGTCACTCATGTAAACTGACTCGGAACACACTTTTAGGATCTTCGGTTCCGAGCGTCTCCTTGACATCGTCCCGCTTCTCTTTAAATCGCCCATGGTTTCCGAGTTCAGGTGGTCCTCACTCGTCATCGATGGATTTAATCGAAATCGGAAGCTCTATGCCCCGAACGGACTCACAACTGATACTCCAAGGGACCCGTACCCGGTCATCCCTGGCCTTCTTGCGCTCCATATCCGTAGAGGCGACTTTGAGCAACACTGCCGTGGACTTGCAGAATGGGGATCGACTTGGACCGGGTTCAATCAACTTCCCGAGCTGCTCGATCGTTTTGACTCGCCACCGCGACCGAAGGAGGGTGGTGTCACACAGGCAATCTACGATGCCTACGCCAAGAGCTGCTACCCATCTATAGAGGAGATCGTCCAGAAGGTTGTCGATGTAAAACGCACTAGAGCCGGAAAAGATCTTAGCAACATCTACATCATGACCAATGGAAAAGACCCGTGGTTGAGCGAACTGAAGGAGGCGTTGCACAAGTCGGGCAAGTGGAAGCGGATTTCGAGCAGCAGAGAGCTAAAAGTTACTTGGGAGCAGAAGTTCGTGGCACAGAGTATTGATATGGTGGTCGGCCAGCGGGCCGACGTGTTTATAGGCAACGGGGTAAGTCAAGCGCCTCCTCCCCTTGTCTCTCTGCCTTGCTGATCCGACGCGCCAGTTCTCGAGTTTAACCGCCACCATCGTCATGCTGCGAATGGCAAAAGGCTTGGACCCTGCAGGGACCAGGCTTTGGTCCTAGTTTCCTTGATTTTTCGTCACCCCTTTCGTAATTTTTTTCTTTGTCCCCCGCACTGCGAACGCTGGGCGCTTTCCTTTACATTACATTGGATTTGGTCGTCAAAAATATCAAACGCCAAAAACCAGGAACTATGGTTTCCGGAATTGCTGGAAACGCCAGTGGACTGAATTGCGGATAATAGGGGGTGCGAGAAGGTGTGATGGTGGCGTCCCCCCGTGGAGCAGGCGTTAATCTTTCCTTCTCCGTTTACTTGGCAGAGAGAATGTTTCCGTTGGGTCACCTGCATCACCAAAAAGCACAAGCGCGTTTTGAACGGCTTGCCTGCGGACTTTCTCGGGAACCTTCTCCCAATACAGTTCTTCCTTTTTGCCCTCCACCAATTCCATTACGATGGACTTCGTTGGTGCTGAGGGAACGACGCCGTCTGCGTCTATGCCAGTTGATTGCGAGAGCGAGTGGGTACTGAAATGCTCGACGAGAGCGGAGGCTTCTTTGCGGCTTCTGATGCGCAGGAAACACTTGGACAACGTGCCCATGAGTCAGCAAGAGTTCCAGAGTGGCACTTCGAACTCACAGAGTCCATTCCTTTGTTAAAATCGACATAGTCGAGAACGTCTCGGGGAAAACCGACTGCGGAAGAGAAAAGCCCCCGTAAGGTGGTCTTGTTTGTCTCGGTGTGGATATTCTTCGCGAACACCAGGCAGCCGCGCGGGTAATCCTGCGCAAGTGCGGAATGGGACGGGCCACCAGGTCCAGATTTCTGTTGAACGCTTGTTCCGAACCCTCGGTCCTCCTCGTGAAAAGCATTCAACAATTGCGCACGATATGCAAGATACTCATCGCGTAGCTCCTCCCACCGAGTCTTGGTGATCACCCGTACTCCGTACTTGCGTGCGTCAGTAACATCAGCGGAAGCCGACGCAGGGGCAGATTGATCCCCAGGTGACCATGGCCAATCCTCCAAAAGTTGTTTCACAAGGTCCGCCGAGGATAAAGTCACAAATGCGAAACCCTTGAACGCGCGTTTGGACTCGGCTTCGCCATCTGGAGGTGGAGCCAGTTTGACATCCTGGATCGCGTCGAAAGGGCGATCTTCTCGACCGTTGAGCAACGACAGGACAAAACGGTAGACTGCTGCAACGGATCGGATGCGTGTTGGCAGCTTTTCCTGAGACACCGAAACGCCGTCAGTGCCTCGTTTGATGTGCGGATTTATCGAGAGGAATGATAACGTAGTATAAAGTTCAACACGGACCAGATACACAGTCATCGCATCCCAATCCCGTTTTTTGAGTGGCGCCGTGACAGAGCGGATGGATTTCCAGTCTTTCCGGCGAATTTCATACCCACCGGAGGTATCGGAACGAGAGCCGGAGGCACAGGAGGCGGACTTTTGCGGGGATGAGACGAGGATCCGGGCCTCGAGGACATCCGGCAGATGCTGTTGGACCGCCCGGACGATATCTGCCTCGGGAGGTGTCGTCTTCATGTCTGTGAAACCCTCGGATTCGCGGACGAGGTGAACCAGGGGTACGTCTGGCGAACTGGGATCAGTCCCGAAGATGATGGTCGTCTGACAGTCTGCGTTTCGTACGTACAGCCATCGTCGGAAGAGATCAAGCTGGGATTAACCCAAACGCTATGCTTGGATAGGGCGAGGTGCACAAGCGCGGCGAGCTCCTCGCTGGCAGCTGACGGTGCATCAGTGGGTTTCCCCTTACCCTTGAGATCTTCCTGCAGAATACTAGACTGCTGGAGGAATTCAGGACCAGTGGCAGCAAGCCTTCTAGTCACATCATTGGGCCTTGCGACTTTCCTCGGAATGAACATCA
>Ga0307517_10007288_pt1 | contig 16163 bp, 4 predicted proteins | sample 23_EM_MG_FD_194515 | JGI IMG/M metagenome (GOLD analysis project Ga0307517, IMG submission 194515) | Populus trichocarpa ectomycorrhiza microbial communities from riparian zone in the Pacific Northwest, United States - 23_EM | ecosystem: Host-associated > Plants > Roots > Unclassified | place... | reverse complement strand
TTAAGCTGCCACAGATGCTAAGTGGATTACTAATATTAGATTTTTCCATTACATCATGAATCTCCTTCACATAAATTCGTAGTCTTTTCCTCCTAATTATAGACAATAAGCGACAATTAACCCCGGCAAAAATACAAGCTAGAGGAAACAATACAAGCCAATTTCTCAATGCATTTTGCTCTGGTCCCTGTGAATGAACAAATTGAGATTTATTTAAATAAATTTTTAAAGGAATACTAAAATTTTCAATATTATTAAACCTGACCTGACTTAAAGAGTTAACTTAATAATTCAATAATCAAGATTTAGACAAAACCTTCAAAGTTTCATGTCAAACTATGTGGGAGTTGATAAAGTCAAACTTAATCGACCCTACTAATTAATCGTTGTTCTAATCAACCTTGTTAAAATTCATTTAATATTCGGTTTGAATTTTTTATCAAAACAATATCTTTCCAAATTTTTTTTTAATATTTTTTAAAATAACTTTGTTTTAGATTAATTCTCCTAACCTATAATTTTTGTCCAATTTTAGCCTTGTAAATGTCATGGCCCGTATAACTCTGGAAATTATTGTAAAGAAACTGATAGTTCAATCATGAAGTGAACAAACCTTGTAACCTTTTGGTGCAGGACACAAATACTGAGATAACCATTGGTTAACTCAGGAAAGATGCTATCATTATCATCCAGCCCTGTCTCCATACCTGGCTGTGAAATAGAATGCCGGGACGAATAAGAAGCTAGAGAGAATGAAAACGGTAAAGAAGCAAAAATATCCGCCTTCATTAGCCAAAATGGAACATTGAAAACCGCAGCATATGGAAATATTGCAGCGCTAACTGTACACATACTGATCTGGATAAATTCAGGTTCCATGAAGGAGAGGTCACCGGTCATTCCACCCTGCACATCAGCGTCTGCAACTCCAAATGCACCAGTAATAGCACAAATACCGATGAAAGTTCCAAGGCCTCTGATGTAGCTAAATCCAACTCTGGCAGCAGCAGCAACAAAAAAAAGGACCAAAAACAATTATTTGTGGACATAGAATTGAAGAAATATGTCAATGAGTTGCAAGGGAAATTCAACACCAGAAGACTCACAAGTCACAACTAAAAGTTAAAGAGTGCTAATGAAGAAAAGGATATATCAAAACACGTTCCGCATTCGAGTTTTGATCTTTGATTCAATGTGTGCAAGTACTGTAGGAGTTCCCCGTGCAAATGACTAATATACAAGAGTAAGGACCCTTGTGGTGTGGTATCGCTGCGTAAGGAAACAAAAATACTGTCAAGTAGCAGCAGCAGTGGCAGCAGCAACTAGAAGATGGATAGAGTAATTAAGATTCTCGTAGATTTGTAGGGGAAAAAATTACATCCATGGAGTAATTGCAGATTATTGAGCACAACCTAGGTTCATAGATCAGATTTTTCCTTATTAATGGAGAAATGACGTGCATTTTGCGTGCCTTCCATCAACTCTGGAGCATGCGTGGCGGTTGACAGAGGGTTGATATTGATAACGTGTGATAATGATTGTTTTTAAAAATATTTTTTAATTTACAAATATATTAAAATAATATTGTTTTGCAAAAATCTCTTCCAAAGCTTCCTATTTAACTCAATCAAAGGATAGAAATTACAAACCTCTAGCTTCGCTGTAACTACACTGTCATCAAAGTTGCATTTCGTTAAAATCCTAAGACAAAAGGATATATACATAAAGAACAAAAACATGTTTAGTTACATAGATGGAAAATGAGACATAAAAGTAAAAGCATGTCCTCTCTGTTAAAACCGTCATTGTCTCTTTTATTTCAAGACAGTAACTAAACGATATCCAAGTGCTGTAACATTTGCTTTCAAGTAGCTCCTGCAAGTATATACAGCTGCAACTGATGCAGATTGAATTTTATCCATCATTATCAAGTATATGACCCTTATCATTAAAACAAAAGCAAGAAACCACCAAATAGGTCAATTTCCATTGTCGGAGTGTAAAGATCCTCATAGAATAGCTAAAGTCAAATACCACATCAATTATAATGATGATCACAATAAAACTCCGACAAGATATCTGAATTGAATCTTCAAATTTATTATACAAACAAAATTGGAGGTTTATCATCCAAGGGAATCCAAATCCTAGAGGGAGTCACGAGAAAGAAGTTTCTTATGAACACACCAATCCGGATATGAATAACCTTCTCAATATATGACAGAGTGGGACTCGGTCTCAATGTGTGAAAATTCTCGTGGAAACCTGACTATTGAGACCAAAAGATTGTATACAAATTGGAGCAATCAAACACTCTCTACCTTCTTATGAATATTTATACAGCAAAACAAGCGACTTCGTACAAACTTCAATCATCATTTATCTCTACTTGCAAGAAAAGGCAAACAGAAGCTTCCAAGAGCAGGAATAATAGCAGGAAATATTGTTCAAAAGAAGCATCAATCCTCATCCTTTTGAGGGACACAGAGAATTAAAAAAAGAACAACATAAAAGCCTAATTTGTAATTGATTAGCACTGATCATCAGCTAGTTTCCGGGGCATAAATGTTATAAGAGAAACAATCGATTCTTCTATTTGTCTAGGAGAACTGTACAAAAGAGAGTTGGAACTGTAATAAAGATTGGTTCAGTACATCCACCAAATTCAAACGGATGACTAACATTACACTTTGCAATCTCGTCATAAATCACCATGCCGTAAATCTGAAACTGGCTTAGTATAAAAAGACACTCCCTACTTCAATATCTAAGTTCCATGTTCACCATCCCTTGCCTATAAGCCACAACCAGTCAAGAGTAACCCCAGCAAAGATTCCACCAAGAAGAAACAATACAAGCAGATTTCCCAACGCATTTTGCTCCGGTCCCTAAGAATGAAAAAATGATATTTATTTTAGTAATTTTATTCAGCACTACACAAAATCATTACAGGAAACAGATGCTCATGAGAATCATGTTGCGAACAAACCTTGTAACCTTTCGGTGCAGAAGTAAGGACACACACAGTGAGGTAACCATTAGTTAACCCCAAGAAAGATGTTAGCATTATCATCCAGCCCTGGTCTCCATACTTCGCAGTGAAATAGAAAGCCGGGACGAGCAAGAAGCGAGAGAGAATGGCTATCATTAGACTTTTCCGGGACTCCAACTTCAAGAATTTCAGGAGTGGAATATATCTCCCAATTAAATCACACACATTATACATTGCTATCAATACAAGCGCATACCTGACATAGCACAAGATTCAGAGATTCTGAACATATAGAACACACTCATTTGGAAGAATGTTTGCTGTTGAAATTACCTCCAAGATACCAAATTAAACTGAGACTTACCATCCGCCCAAACTGTGTGTTCCAGTGTCTTCAGATAAGAATCCAGGGAAAATAGACAGTGTCAGGACATATATCAGAAACATATCAATTGCATAATCAATATTCTGCAATAGCAACTCCTTGTTGCTCAGCCGCTCCAGTTGTTTTGGATCTTCTTGGGCCTGTTATAATTACAAGGTCTTCAGGATAAAGGAAATACCATAAACATATTGTTTCATATATACACCAAGGGAAGGAGGTATACTTCCGGTTTGAGCAATGTTTGGATGCCACCAGCAGCAAGATCAGCTGAAACAGTTTTTGATCCTTCTGAGGCTGCCTTGGAGCGGTAGTGCTTCACTATGTCCAGTTTGGGGAAAATGTAAGCATAGAGAAGAACACAGAGAAGCTCAAAAAAGGTACAGATGGCAAAAAATAGAACTGCAATAAATGGTGGAAAACTGTTAGCCATAGAAACGGAATCGGCAGAAATTGAAGAGTATAATATTTCTTAAAATCACGATTTGTCAAGAATTATTTTCCGTAAGTATACATATATGGCAGTACAATAGTTACTTGCTAGCACTATTTAAGAAAGTTCAAGAGAATGAATTTGTGTTCAACCCCAACCAATAATTTACAAAGGGCATAGATAATATACTATTCATGTCATCGAATCAAATTCTAAAAGCTGCTGCTCCATCTACTAAGCAAGAGAATTAATGTCATTGTCTCTCCATGTATATATGGTAACATGCCCCTGAATTCCAAAAGAACTAAAAATGGAAATTTGAGTGAAATGAGATGAAACTATATAGTCATAAATCACCCAGATTGTATCAGTGAGCATGCTTAAACATTTCCATGGTAACTTGGATCAGCCAGCAGTGACTTGAAATGAATTGGAGAACTCTCAAATACAACACAAGTACGAAACTCAATTGAGATAGAAACTTAAGCGCGAGAGAGGAGCATATACTTTTTTAGCCCACATGAAGGACAGACATATCAAGCAAAAGACAGAGCATTAATACTGGTTTTTGGGGGTACAACTATTGAAATGTCATCAGAAAACAGTTTTCCAAGAAAAAAATGCAGTTTCATTTTTCATTACTACTTTTTGAAATGAAAATTACATGAAGCAAAATCAAAAGGGGATTGAACATACTGGCTCCCCTGCGAAGACCATCCTGAGAATTGTCAAATGCTGCTTTTGTAATTAGCCTCAATGCAGAGGTTAGAGCCCCGGATGCTGCTAAACCAGCAAGGAAAGACTGCAAAAATTTAAACAAGAAAAAAGATTAACTCAATCAAATCAGAATCAAACATTTGTGGAACCATCGATGCCCATGAAACATTTCACAAGGCTGACAGTACAAACTGACCTGAATAAATTCAGGCTGCATGAAAGACAGGTCGCCAACCATCCCACCCTGCACATGGGCATCTGCGACTCCAAAAGCACCACTAATTGCACAAACTCCAATGAAAGTTCCAATACCTCCTTTTCCCGATGTAGCTAAATCCAACTATGGCAGCAAAACAAAGAAAAAAAGGATTGAAACATAGTTTACGTGCATATAATTAATGAAGTAAGACAATGAGATATGTGGAAATCTAAAGATGAAAGAATACTCACTACTAAAACCAAAAGAGTGCTGAGGAAGAAAAGAGCATATCCAAATAAGTTCCTCAATCTGGTATTGATCTTCGCCTCATTGTATGTCAGCACTGCAATTGTACCAAGGGCAAAGGGTTGATATACAAGAGTAAGGACCCTTGACGGGTGGTAGTGCTGCATAACGAAACAAAAACTACTGTCAAATCAACCATCTACACAATCCAATATGCAGCCATTATAAGATGCCCACAGCATTTAATATGCCATTAAACTTTAAAGGAAAGAAAACTTTAAGCGTGAAGAGTTGGGAAATAAAAACGAGTTGGCAGAGCAGTGCACACTTTCAAATAATACATCGACTTTCAGTTCAAATAAATGCTGAATAAATCAACAAATAATGAAGAAGGTATAGATGCTTGTACCAGACATCCATAATTTCTTAAACCATGCATCTAAAATTGGCATTGCATTGTGAAAAGGACCTTTCTCATTACTTATCATTATTAGAGCCCAATCAGCACCATTCCGAAAACAGGAGAATAGTTCACAAGAACTATATATGTTCTCTGCAGTGGAAAAGAAATTCTGAAGAACACTGCAGGCAATCACCATTCACATAAAAACTTCACAAGTTTCAGTAGCTTCATCAGCGAAAAAGTCGAATTCATGGTCATATATAGGAATCAGTGTGGGTTTTATATATACATGTGTGTGTGTGTGTGGTGACAAAATTCTGTTTAAGACAGCTCTATATTTGTTCTAACAAACATCCAACAGATTATTTAGGCACCAATAGTTCGTCATCTCCAGTTTTTTAAGAGCTGGCTTGTCAAACATCCAAATTAAAGCATCAACAAAACAGCGATATGGAAAGATCCAAAACAAGCTGAAACCAACAAAAAATCGCAGCAAATAGAGAAGGGAAATACCGGGAAAATGTAAACATAATAATCTTCAATTGTGAGCATACTATTCCATGAAAAGAGGCAACCAATTCCAAGCAGCCAACATACTATCATAGCAGCATACTTTCCCTGCATTGAAGGCGCAAGCATATCAGAAATTCCTTCAAGAAAATAGACTTTACCTTGTTGCCAAGTTTCCTACTTCAATCAAGCAAAGGATTGAAATAACAAACCTTAAGCTTAGCAGGAGCTTCACTGCCATCAAGTGCTGCCATAGTTGATTGCTTTCAAATATCTCCTGCAAATATACACTACAACTTAGCACTACAAGAGATTGAACAACAAGGTATATGCTAAATCTGTGAAAGTCAGAAACCTTGCCTAAATAAACCAGATGGAAATCAAACATCATCAAGAAGTTCTAGCTAAAAATAAATTTGAAAACCAATTGGGGATCACATAATATTTCCATGACCATGACCCCTATACTTTCTTCCTCTCTCATCTTTAAAAATATGCTATCTCCCTAATAAAGTAAACAAAAAGAAAGCAACACACAGGTCCTTTCAATTATTGGAGTGTGAAAAGCCCATTTGATAACCTTAGTCAAATACACCTTCAATTCTTATCATCATCACAACAAGAATTGGAAAAAGATATCTGAACTGTTCGGTCAAGAATTTATTATACAAAAAACTGAAGCTACCAAATTCCATCTACCATCATATCAATAAATCACACAACAAAAAGAAAACAAAACCTTCCAAGATCCAATATTTCTTGAAGAAAATAATCAAGCATCAATTCCCTTCCTCTCAATATACATTCATAATAGACATACGTACATACATATATATATGTATGCATGAAAAATTAGACTTACCCTTTTAAAAGGGAGCACGTATCACATGAGAAGCTTTAACTTTTAATAGAATTTGGAATCTGTTGTTTAGTATAAAAAGAAGAGAATATATAAGAAACGTTTTCAAAGAGGGCTTTGAAGATTGAAGATTCCGATGTTAGATAGAAGATCTTTTAAACCCCAAAAGCCTGACCAAACTGGCAGTTCTCTTATGTTAAAAATAACGAAAAAAGACAGGTAAGATTACTTATCCACTCACTGACTCACAAGTCTACGTTCTCCTTTTCTCTTTTTTTTTTCTCTGTTTTGCTTTTGACTTGTGCGGCAGCAACTTCATCTGTTTTTATACATGTGTGTTCTAACTTTTTTGGCGGCATGGATTGAGACTTGGACTCAAAACAAGTATAATAATCAGCTGAGTAACATGATCAAGGTCAAGGCCGGTTTTGTAAAAACGAACAAAAAATTATATTATGCCCATTTTTTTTACGACTCATTTTTTTAATGACCATTCTCCTTAGGTTGTGTTAGTATTTCAAAAGATAAGTGATAGGTAAAAAAAAATACAAAAATATATTTATTTGTGGAGATGAAAATATAGATATAAAATAAATTTATTTTTGAAATAATTATAAAGTAAATTTTTGTATTTTTAAAATAAAAAGAGCATGAGATATGTCTCTTTTATTTTAATTACTTTATTTTTTATTTATTTTGAGATAGTAATTAAACACTATCAAAATAACTATGAATAAATTTAGATGTACAATGTGTCTTTAATTTTTTTCCCCCCTAAACATTGAGTTTTATTTATGTCGAGATAGGAACTATATTTATATGCATCGCTTATAGAATCTAATCACGGTTTAGAATCGGTATTATTTTGCTGTTTCCCTATCAATCTCTCAATTAAGTTGCTTAGAAAAATTATTTTAAAAACAAAAGAAATTGTTTTGGAAAGGCAATATAAGACCAATATTTCTTCCCTTTTTTTTTCCTTCCAAAAGCATTGTAGAATGCCTCAAGATTATGTCATAGAGTAGCAAGTCTGAAGTGGGTTTTTTCGAGTGCTTTTTTTAAGCTTTTTCCAGGTTGAGGGTATTGAGCTACTTGGTCATAGAACAAAAAATCAATTTGGTCGGTGGATTGGATCCATTATATATATAATAGTCTATGCATGTAATTTTAATGTTTATTTGTTTGAGTTGGATCCATTATTTAATAGTCTATGCATAAGGTAGCTGTTTTCTAGGAGCTTTCATGGGAATAAGGCTATTCTTAAGGATGATAATTAATACCGTCTGAATCGAAAGAAAAATCCTTGTGGATCACGCAAGTGAAATTTTAAAATTAGGAAGCCTTGTCCTTGTATTGACATGATGATTAAAAAATATATTTATATATCCTTGTTTTGATTTCATGATCAAAAAAATATTTTATTTATTTATTAGATTTAAATTTAAGGATTATAGTATCTAAAAAGGATTATTAATTTTTTTAAATATACCATATCAATATAGAATCATTACCAGCGTGGATATGACTTGGAGTGCTACATAGAAAAGAAGAGAAAGTCTATGTGTTCACATTTTAGGAGCAGGTGGCGTTGCCGTCAAGGAACCAAATACTTCATTTTCTTGAGTGTCAAGATTTTGCACGTCAAATTAACCAGCAAAAGCAAAACTATTAATGTGATTTGATGTATGAAGAATATTATTATTTTTTATTAAAAAAATATAGATTATATTTCGATATTTTATTTAATAATTTAAATTTTTGAATTAAAATTATTTTTTAATATGATATTAAAATTTTATTAATTAAAAGGTCATGAATTCTAATTTTACAGTCTCAATATATTTAATAAAATTAAACACAAAACACACTACCAGATTTAACAGTTTTGCTGATAGAAATTTATGTGGGTGTTTATACCAACATTTTGTCTGTGATTATTTTACCGATGAAATCACGGACGGAAAATGTTTGTAAAAAAAAACTCTTTGGTAATTTCAGGTATGTCGGTAAGTCTGTCATTAATAAATTTACCAATGTTTTTACAAACGGATCATGCATGCCAAAAAACAATTACCCGCTTCAATCCGTCAGTAATTCCCTTGATGAGTTGCAGTGACATTTGCATTAATTCTTTTTCAACTCTCTAAAACATACCGATGAAATTATTTCGTTGGTGATTTAACAGTTGCAGGGATGTTTTCTGTAATTTTTTTTTTCAACTCTCTTGAATATACCAACAGAATTATTCCGTCGGTGATTTAACAATTGCAGAGGTGTTCGTCGTAATTCCTTTTTAACTCTGTGGAATATACCGATAGAATTATTTCATCGGTAACCCCGGTAGTAATTATTTAAAAATATTTTTTAAAAAAATATTAAACATAAATAGAAAATAATTAACAAAATAAATTTATATAAAATTCAAATATTTAAAAATTAATTATCTTAATATAAAAACCAAATATTTATTACAAATTTTCTTGTAGTAATAGTGGTACATCTGTATAAGTTTCAAGCCCAAAAAACTTTTATTTAACAGATTATATTGAAGACCAATATAAATTATATTTTTGAGTCTCATCTAATAACTATATTTTTTTAATTGAGATAATTATTTGACATTATAGTATCATTAAGAGTTTAATTATGATTTATATTTTTTTTTATTTATACTCTCTTATGTTTAATTATAAAGCATCTTCAAATTAGCTTGTTACGACATAACAAGACTAATTTTTTTTGTTAGTGAAGTCGTAAGCAGGTCATTTATTTCTTATGATCCCACGTAAGACTCCAGCATTGAGTGATATATAAGAGATAAGTTTACTAACCACTGAAGTTAAGCCTCTAAAGACACGTGCAATTATATTAAAATCAGGAGATAGTTGAACTTTACTTTTAAAAGCATTTTTCTTTTACCCGCTATTAATTATACGTTCGGTTAGTGTTCCAGTACATATAACAAAAAAAAAAAAAAAAAGCACAAATATATTAAGTTAAAAAGATAAAAATATAAATAAATCGAATCGGTATATCAATATCGATTTGATCTGAGATCTCTTATTGAATTGGAATAAGTTCGGCCGTAGATCACGAAATCTTGGTGATCTTCTCTATCTAATGAATAATGAATGGAGAGCCTGCTTTGAAATCGTCCGCCCTGGAACCACCCCTGAGTCTATGTCTTCAACAGGAATTACACAAGGGTAGACTGACACAATAGAAACCTCTAGAAAATACCCGCCCGTAACCCAACAAATAAAGTACAGTACATAGTTCGTTTTAGGAATTGGCGACTTATCCATTCAGTGACTTTGATACTTGATGTTATGTTCCCAAAATAAAATGGGTACTATCGGGTCGAGTGAATTCAATAATAGACGTCTGTTGGCATTCCAGCTTTCATTCTCTTTCTTCTTTCAGAGCCTATCTAAAAGAGAATCTAATACTTCTTGGTCGTGAATATCTGAATCAATTTTAAAATTAATTACTTTTAGGAAGATAAAGAAAGTGTTTTTTTTATTTCAACTATCTTCGTTTTTTTTTCCTTCTTGGATTTAAAGAACTTTCATTTGCATTTTCAGTAGAAAATGTAAGGTGAACACTTTTGGTTTTCACATGTGAAAATTTTAATTCATTCATCCAAAAGGAGAAAGAAAAAAAGGATTTTATCACAAGTGGGATAAGTTTTCCGGCCTGCAAACTCATTAAGAAGTGTGAACACCGTTATTGGATAATCCGGGAGTCAAGCTGACATTTCTTAAGGTTGACTATTTTTCGTCGGATTTGGGCCAATAAAAAAAAATCTAATTCATTTTCTCTTTGTCTTTCAATCGTTATTTTAAATATGATACAAAATATTACAAAAATAGCTTAATATTATTATTTTGTTTCTGGTTAAGCAAAAATATCTTTTTTTTAATCAGTATGGGTGTTTAAGCTAATTTGTATGTACTTTGATTAATATAATGTTTATTAAATAAATTATAATTAATAAATATATTTTACTTATTCTTCAAAAAAAATTGTTAAGTAGAGGTATTGGACTCTTCTTCAAGTAGCATTTAACTTAAACAGGCTTTCCACACACTCGTTACTATTTGAGAATGGGTCAGGTTACTCTATTCTTTGATCAACTTCCAAGTCAATTTAGCCCCTAGATCTTGAAGAACTAGATGAGAAATATTTGATAAATCTCCAAGAGTAGCAGAGCACGATGCAGAATTTGGATACATCCTGTGCCCTCACGTACTATGTGCCAAACAGAACCTTATGCAATCCCATCAACAAATAAGAGATTCCCCTTTTCTTTATTATAGTATTGGGCCCTAATTAATAAAAATATTTAATAACAGGATAGCATGGATTTCTTAATAGTTGAAGCCTGGAACATAAAATTTGATTGGTCGGAATAAAGACATTATGCTAATCTTGTTTAGCTATCTAATATACACATATGGCCCACAGAACCATCATTAAACTAATCTAGAAATTACCTAGGGGGCTAATCCGAATAATATCACCTACCGCTGAAAAACAAAGGTTGGGATTATTATTCTTGGCCTAATTATTTTTAATATATTACTTTTTTAATATTTATAATTTTATAGGTTTTGAGAAATTTTGAACAATTCAACACAAAATATAGTTCTACCTGAAATTTTATCATATCATTTTAAAGTTCTAATTATATTAGGAGCATGTAGTTTGCTAGATTTTTTAGACCCAAATCGAGCCCCGAAAGATACTGTATTAGAATTTTCTTTACTTTCTTGTTATTTTTCCTATTTAGATAGAACTTTCAATTCAATTAAAATTTTACTATTTAGGATGTTTTTCTTGTATTTTAACATCCTTTTAGGCTATTTTTTCAAAGAGAATTTATGAAATAAATCTTTTAGAATATATTAGAGTAATTTTCTTTATAATGAAGGGTTATAACCTTAAGTTTGAGAACCCAAGTATTTAGAAGCAGAAGATTTTGTTTTAATTTTTTTTATTTAGATTATAACTTTTAATTTAATTAAGATTTTACTAGTTAAGATGTTTATCTTGTATTTAAATAGTGTTATAGACAATTTTTTCAAGAAAAGTTTTATGAAATAAACCTTTCAGAATATATCATAGTAGTAACTTTTAGGTTTAAGAACCATCGTTCCATCATTTATAGTTTAGGATGAGAAGAATTATTTTAATATATTTTTAAATAAAAAACATTTTATAAATAAATTATTATAATACTCTCAAATACTTCATTAAATTAACCACCATGGCTTATATTTCATGGGACATGTCTTTTTTTTATTAATTTCGATAAGAGACTCGTTCTGATATATTGAAAAATGACACAAGACTTAGGTGTTGAAGAACTCTGTCAACCCTATACGCTGTGTCAAATCACCCCTTTCTCATAGACAGTCATTAGAATAAGAGAGCTCGGGTCGCTCAACATATCATTTGTGCAACCACCATGGCTCATTCTTCATGAGTCACATCCTGTTTTTTTTTATTATTATTAATTTTGATAAGGGATTTGTTTTGAGATATTGCAGAATGGCATGAGAGAGGTGGTAAATGTATCGTGCAACAGATGAGAACCAAGCTTTCAAAGTTACAGTAGAAGTTCTAAACAAGAGCTAACAGGATTAGAATTCCTGACTTAAGAATGTTATTGCGGGATAGATTTGATCTCCTAGATTTGAAAATAGTCAGGATACTATTGATCAATTGGCATGTATGGCAGCTACAAATAACATGTATGGTTGCCATTGCTCTATTGGCTACGGACATATATGATAATGCAATAGAATTTAGGTATAAAGAATATATTGTCAAGCATCACAAGATTAGCCATGCTTAAATCATATGGTTATCCTTACATCTTATGAGCTCCAATTCACATTGCATGCCTCTATGACAAAGGATGTTTTGGCATTGTTGCAAAACAAACCGATTCGCGTCTTGAATATATGAAACATTTGATGATTGATTGAACAAGAGGCTTAAGACCACCATGGAGCATCTCCGGTTCTGAAATCTGTTTCAACCCATGGAACAAAGACCACCTTGCCGTCGTCTACGTCGCAGTGAGCCAGTGCCAATGACTGCACAGAGAAGTGATATTGAAGGCGGTTATTGCCAGGGTGAACTCAAAAATCGTTATAGCAAGCAAACTGTTGCTGGTTGTTGATTTTAATTAAGTGCTGTTGTTCTTTTATCATCTAAAATAGAGTAATCCGCCAATAAATAAAAGGGAAATTGTGTTTGACTTACCAGAGGAGCAGGTCCTCGGACAACTCTTCCTTGGTCATTGTACTGTGATCCATGGCAGGGGCAGATGAACTTCTTCTCAGCTTGATTCCAGGGCACGACACACCCAAGGTGTGTGCAGACTGCATTAATTCCATAAGTTGCAAGAACTCTATCTTTCTCCACAACAAGGTAGGTTGGATCTCCCTGAAATCCATAAAAAACAATCCAAATGATTTTCACTTTTCAGTATTACAAATTATTTCAGAGTATCCGAAGTTGATAGAAATCAATGTTTGAGCGCCGCATGATTGTGTTTTTGCAAGTAATATCAGTTTTGTTAAAATAGATCCTCAAAAAACATTTGAAGATATGTTATTGAAAATCCTGAATATGAAACAACACTAATTTTCTCATCATTTTAGACAATCTCCACAGATTCTTTTCACAAGGAACAAAAATTGATTTAGTTTGCAACATTTTATAGGTCTGCTTACAACGATACTACCCCGTGTAGAAGTGTGACAGCAATTTCACAAATATCTCACTGGCTCAAGTGCAAACATATAACGAGCTCTGTTTTACGCTAGAGCAAGACAGCATCACAGCAATGATTGGATCCATGCCAACATCTCTTACAATGCATGACCAACTTCTAATAAGAACTTGAAAGAAAATTAGAACCAAAGGTGTAATATTTTCTGACAAGTTAATAAACAGAAAATATGATTATCTTGCATCAAAACAGCGATAAATGTACTCCTTCTAATGACCAATCAGTGTACAACGAATTTATACAATAAGAAAGGGAAATGCAATGAAAAACATGTGCTTTAAGAAAGGAAAGGAAAGCTGCCAGTACCTTCAATCCTTGAGAAAGGGTTCGGTCACCAGGGCCATGAGTGTTAAGCCATTGCTCTGCAACGATATCATTTCCAAGGGCATCCTTGGCAACGGTACCACCACCACCTCCTCCGAGCCTGATAAATTTTTCCAATTACAGCAAGGAAAAGGAACAACGAAATGCAGGCATGTTATGGTTGCTAATGGCCAGAAATTTAATCCCTAAACAAATAAACTATAGCAATTGTATATATGAGGCAATTTAGAACTTAGCAAGCAAGGTTAATCTCAAAGAAATAATTTATAAACTTAAACACAGCATCGGAATTTTTGTATTCTTTACTTCTCAAGTTGATTTTAGCTATGGCACATCATTAGTGGAATTTTAGAAAGAATGCCCTTTAGAGAATCAAAATTTCCATTGAACAACCTATTAACTAAGCAAGGGGAAATTAACAAAAATAAATCTAAAATAAAGGAAAAAACCAAACTAAATTTGAAGAAGAAGAAGAAGATTTCTTACCCAGTAGGGACAAAGAAATAGGTGTAAGGAACCAACATGCCAGCAGTGGGGAGTGAAAGAGCACCCAAAAGAAGCAGATTCATAAGCTCCCTCTTACCCATGTCAGGCACTCTATCATCAGCAGGAACACTTGTAGCCTGGCATGAAATTCTCATTCCTCTCTCCTTTAACACCATATTTGTCCTTGTTGGTTTCACAAACACCGCATGTGTAGGAGAGAACATGCCACTCTTGCTAGAGCATAGCTAATACACAAAACAAAAAAAACACATAATTCAATCCAAAACATCAAAGAGAAAGAAATTAAGTTCAAGAATAATCAATGTTTGATGGGATTTTTTCTTTTCTTTACCTGTGAGGGAGTGGCAGGGGAGAGCGTAGAGGAAGCCATGGATTGATGATTCTTGGACAGGAAACTGAGTATACTTTGATGGTATTATGAATGGTATGGTAATGCGAGGGAACTGTTAAAACTATAACGACCACAACTGTTCTAGATAAGGCACATTAGCTACTTTGGTGCCACACGACCACATGTTTAGAGATTTCGCTTCTCTTTCTGACACAAGTTGCTGGCTTCCCCAAATTTGGGCTTTCTTCTAAGAGCTTATGTTCTTAGGCTAATTCGTGGCCCAAAGGGCCTTAGAAAGTGCTTTAGAGTTCTGTCTAATGCAGGGGGGAATTACCCTCCTCTACTAATTGAAAAACTTGAAAAACTTGGGAAACTTGACCCTCTCTACTTTTCAACTCATCCCCTTTTCTTTCTTTTTTTCAATTCCCCTTTTTTTTAATTCCATCCTTTTTTTCTTGATTTCATCTTCATAATTTTTTTTAATAATCATTCGATTTGTCTTTAAAACAACCAAGTTGATTGGATTATGTTCAAATAATTTTTACATAATTTAATTTTAAATTTGAGCTAGGCAAAGAGATAGATCAAGAGATTTTTTCTGTCAATTTCATTCTCATATTGTTTTTACCAGTTGACCGAGTTGCATTTAGATTAACCAAGTCAGTTGGGTCATGACGGAGAAACTCTCACACGATATAATTTTAAATTTAGGCTAGGTAAGAAGTTGGGTAGAGAATATTTTTTATGTCATTAGACCGGAAGCATCCTATCTAAAAAAAACCTTGAAACTCAATCCTCAATCAATCAAATATTGAAGGATGAAATTGAAAAAAAAAAATCAATTAGGCAAAAGGATTCAAAATAAAAAATAGCATTTAAAAGAATAAGGATCAAAATTGAAATATAAGATAAATTTTATGTTTAATTAAAGGGTGAAAATGAAAAGAAAAATCAATTTAATAAAATGATCAAAAAAAAATCTAAAACAATCAACAAAGATTGAAAATCAAAATTGAAATAAAAAATAAAAAATAAAATTGATTAAAGAGTGTGATTGAAAAGAAAAACCAATTCAATAAAAGGAACAAAAATAATAATCAAAAGAATGAAAACCAAATTGGAAAAACTAACATATCCCAAATTGGAATTGAATGAAGAAATTAAAAATAAATCAAAATTTTATAAAAAAATCAAGAATATAAATTAAAAATTAAAAGAATAAGAATCTAAATAGCAATATCTATAAATCAGAGAACAACTATGAAATCTTGCATGGATAACACGAATTTTAAAAAGATAAAAGAAAAAGAAAAGAGAAAGAAAAGAAAGTGTTGTCGACAATAAATTAAGCCATCAATAATCACATGCGTCGCTCTAAAATAAAGAGGACACTATAGTGCTTCTAACTACACAACAAAAGAAAGATTTTGATCATAGAAAATCTTTGAAAGTGCT
>Ga0307517_10007286_pt1 | contig 16164 bp, 14 predicted proteins | sample 23_EM_MG_FD_194515 | JGI IMG/M metagenome (GOLD analysis project Ga0307517, IMG submission 194515) | Populus trichocarpa ectomycorrhiza microbial communities from riparian zone in the Pacific Northwest, United States - 23_EM | ecosystem: Host-associated > Plants > Roots > Unclassified | place... | reverse complement strand
TAATTTGTATTTCTTTTTTTTTTTTTTGTCTCCTCCTTTAGTGGTGAATTTAAGTAGACTTTGACATCCTCTAATATTTTTGTCTCAGCAACAAGGTCATTCTTCTCTCTTTCAGCATTTAGGGGCAGCAAACCAAATGAGACCAAGTTCCATTGATGTTGGAATGAATGTAAAATATCGGTCACATGTTTCCTCCTAGGAGCCACGTACAAGGTTAGACTTGGGCTTGAGGAAAAACATTCCTTCATCTTCACTCACAGTTCCTGTCTAGTTCTGCATGAATTTCAGAGGGCTGGACCATCCATGTGTTTCATACTGACCAAGGGTATTGCACATAGAGCACATGTCTAGTATCAGTATATGTATTATGCAGATCATACGGATTCTTGCATTTTAGAAACTCAGTTGAGAATGTTAAATGCTAATGAATCCATTAACATCTGACCCATTTGTTTGTCTGTGTTAATTCACTTCATTGTATGATTTTTAAGTTGAAATCTTCGAGGTTTAACTTATGTTTACATCATGTATGCAGCTTGTTTGTGTTATTACATGCATGCTTTGCAGCTAAAGGAAGCGCATTCCTTGAGCACTAATCAAAACCATTTTGTTTGTTTTGAGAACCAAGATAAACTAGGATTGTCACAAATCAATTTCTAAAGAATAGCATACACAGTAGTTCATTTAGCAGAATCTCTACACTATGTACCAAGTAGAATTTTATGCAGTACAAGGGTAGATGGATACATTATCCAAATACAATATGCAAGAAGTCATGCTAAACATGTTGGAAAAAATAACAAAGGGAGAAACAAAATAAACATGTCCCAAGAAACTTGCATCATTAGTCATAAGCATGATCACATTAAATAATAATGAATCATGCTCGTTATTCATTGCCTAAGTGTATCTTGTTTGCAACCTTTGACAGTTATTGTTGGGATATAACTCCATCATTTTCCCTTCCCTTATATTACCTTAGTAATATAAATAATATTTATATAGATTGGGTTAACCCATCATGAATGACCTAAATCCATTTTTTCCTTCATCTCCCACCAACACATGATGGGATCAACTCTCTTATTATTTCTGCAAAATTCATATTTCACAAATAGGTCGTGTGATCAGGCATACTTCAAGAGCTTAATTGCTATACATATCTATTAGGAGTACATAGCTTCTTAATAATGGGACATATAGTAAATGCAATATGCAATCATTTCTTGTGTAAATATGTACTTCATGTTCACTTTCTTATGTGCAACCATATCCTTAACAAAATTATACTTGATATCTATGTGTTTGGTTTTTTCATGGTACTTGGAGTTTTTTTTTATATACTATTGCAGCTTGACTATCATAGTTCACTTGTACCTGATTAATTACAATATCAGACACTCCCAAATGAACCAGAAAATGTATCAACCAAATAGCTTATTGTACTACAATTAAAAATGCCACGAATTCAGATGGAAGATAAGGCTTTACAAGATTGTTTCTTACTGCTCTAAGATATGACACCATTATTCAATAAGAAAACAAAACCAGAGGTAGATTTTATTTCATCCTTATCTCCTCTCCAATCAGTATCAATATAGCCTCTTCATTGAAGATCATTCCCTTGAAAACATAATGAATAATCAGTTATGCCATTTAGATCTCTTAATAACCTTTTTATTGCTTTCCAATATGCTTGACCTGGGTTGGATTGATATATGTTTACCAGACCAAAAACATAACAAATATTAGGTGTTGTATACATGATTGGGTATATTAAACTCCCAAACTATACTGGAATAAGAAACTTTGCTCATTTATTTCTTTTTTTATGAAGTCATAAGATATAATTTCTAGCTTAGCTTAAGGCTTCAACTTTTAAAATTAAAGTATCTATGGGTTTGCAATCTTGCATATTAAATTGCATAAGGATTTTGTTGATATATGACTCTTGTGAAAGAGATAATATCTTTCTTGAGTGGTCCCTTGAAATCTTACTCCAAGGATATATAGAGTTTCACCCGAGTCTTATTATTTCCAGCTATCAGAATGTCACCCATGTATAATGATAAAATCATAAAATTCTTTTTGGACCTTTTAATATATATACAATGATCTTCATTGATCATAATGAAACCACATGATAGGATTACATTAAGAAACTTAATATACCATTGTTTTGAAGACTACTTTAAATCATAAATTGACTTCAAAAGTCTACACATTCTGTGTTCCTAGCCTTTCCTAACAAAACCTATCTATATAGATTTCTTCTTCTAATTCTTTATTAAGAAAAGCTTTCTTTACATCCATTTGATGTAATTCAATATCCAAGTTAGTTACTATAGCTAGAGAATTAATTTTATCGAGGTAAACCTCATAACAAGTGAAAATATCTCATAATAGTCAATTCTTTCTTGTTGTGTATATTCTTTAGCCACTAATCGAGCCTTGAATTTATCGATACTACTATCAACCTTTCACTTTATTTTAAGAACCCACTTGTTCCTAATAAACTTATGTCTTTTTAGAAAATCAACCAATTTCTAAACTTGGTTTGATTTCATAGATTCCAACTTTGATTTCATAGATTCCAACTTTTCTTCTTAATCTATTTTTTCTTAGTAGGGCATGTAAGAGCTTTGTTTATATTTCTTAGCTCCTTTTTATCTTGCATAGTAATAATAAGTGCTTCCCTTTCAATCTCAAAATGATGACGAAGAATGCTTTGATGACCAGTTCATCGTAGATGAGATTGATTCATTAATGAATCAATGGAAATGTTACAACCACTCAGACCAGCAATCGTAGATGGATTCATCATAGGTAGCAATTGAGGTTCAGTTGAAACAAATTCATCTTCCTATAAATTGCTTTCACTCAAAAGCGAGCCTGTTTGTATTTTTATAGCTGAAGCATTCTGGTCCTGATTTTCATAAAGAGATAGGTCTTGACCTATTTCCATTTGTCAAGAAAAATTATTCTCCAAGAATGTGACATCTCCTGATTCAAATTCAGTTATATTTCTATTTTATTGCTCACCTATAAACACTTGTCTTTTTTTGAGTGTTCAAAATATCTTTTAAAGATACATTTCTTCCCTCTTGGACCTAGTTTTTTTATATTTAGGAGAAGAATCATAAGCATAAACACCACAACCCCCAAAGGTTTCAAAAAACTAAAATTAGATTTTTGTTTTTTCTATAATTCATATGGTGTAGTTATAACTAACTTAAAAATTATATAATTAAATACATACATGACAGTTAATAGTGCATCACCTTAATAGATGATAGACAAATTTACTTGTTCCATCATTGACCTAACTATTTCAAGTAGGGTTCTACTTCTTCTTTCAGCAATACTATTTTGTTGTGTCCGTTCTATTCCTCTTTCATTAAATAATTTTCTAAAATGATCAAATAAACATTCATGACCTTGATTGGTTCTTAAAGTTTTTATTTTCATGTCCAATTGATTCTTCACTGGGTTTATAAATTTTATAAAGCAACTTAAAGCTTCTGATTTATGATAAATTAAAAAAAAAACATAAAATCATCTATAAAGGTGATGAAATAGACATCTCTATATCTTTCTCTCATATTCATTGGACCACAAATATCATAATTAATTAATTGCAATGAAAATTTAACTCTAGTACCTTTTTCAAATGGTTTTATTATTGTTTTTCCAGTTACACAATATTCATAAGTAAATAAATTTACTTTTCCAACATTTCCCAATAAATATTTTTTGGCTATACTCTTCATTAATTGTTGGCCTAAATGGCGTAGCCTTGCATGCCATAAAGTCACACTATTCTCACAATTAGTAGAAGATGTAAATAAAAAAAAACATACATTACTTGTATTATAATCAACATCTAATACAATAAAAACATCCAATTAATATCCATTACTATAAAAACTTGTTTCTAATGACAAGTTAACACTATTTTCATGAAAATGCAAATTAAAACCTAGCTTTAGTAAAACCAACACAAATACTAAATTTTAATAATATCTAAAACATATAACATATCATGTAGAATTAAGGTTCGTCCTTCATGCATGACTAACATACATGTTCCAATCTCTCTCACATCTACTCTAGAGTTGTTTCCAACATATATCCATCGTGTTCCATGTGAGATTCGCTGAAATTCCACAAAAACACCCTTATCTTTCACTACATGGTCAGTGACTCCTAAGTCTACAGTTAACAGATGATTGGATTCACTTAGATAAACAAAACTAGAAACATATATTGTACTCATAAATACATAAGGTCTTTAAAATTTTTAGGCTCTCTATAATCACGAAAAAAATATTTTTTATTACCATAGTTAAAGCACTTGACTTTGGTCATATTGTTCCTTTTCTTTTTAAAAGAATGTTTTCCTTTTCATGGTTGGTTAAGCTTTTGCTTCTTGGTGGCTTTCTCTTTACCTTCTATTAAGACCTATTTTAATGCCTACACTTCTTTTGTGTTGCACCTTGTGAATTAGAGCCATATATATATATATATATATATATATATATAAAAGTTCTAGGTTTGTTGGCTTCGAGGGATCTTCTATCATTTTAATATTTTAATTGCAAGTCAAATGCATCTTCATATGCTCCAAGTTATGAGATAAAAAGCATATGGCAACTTGGACAATTTTTATTATTATCTATTGTCACTATACTTTGTTTATATTATTATATGTTGCATGCATGATAAAAAATTAAGTAGCCCAACGGTAGCTGCTGTATATTTGCACCATATCAGGTTCGAATCTTAGTGGCAACTTTTGTTTGTTATCAAATAAAATTTAAAATAAATGTTTTCTTGATAAACATAACATTTAACTTATAAACAACATCTATTTTTTCCACAATTCTTTCTAAAAGAAAACTTTGAGATTGCAAAAGATAAAGGCAAACAAATCACTTGGAATTTGTAGTTTTGGAGAATTTCAGTTTGCACATAATTTCAACACACAAAGCAAACTTGGGATTTCATGAACATACATAATATCCACAACTTAACACTATTAAGTTATAACTTATGCACATAATTAAAGTTAACAAATAACTTTCAATATTTAAAATTTTTGTCCAAAACCTCTTTTTTTAATGTATCAACTATGTTAAAAATAACCAGGTCAAACATGTTATTTAAACTAGGAAACATGTAACAACATGCTCCGATACCAATAATAGAAAAAATAATAGAAAAAAAGAAAAAAATAAACGTGTCTAAACTTGTATCACTAGTCTAAATACAATCACATTAAATAATAATAAATAATACTTGTTATTCATTGTTTAAGTATACCTTGTTTGCAGAAACAATTCTTCGGTGAATTGATAGCGAGTTTGATTTAAGAGTTTTTTCTCTTTTTTTTGACAAAAAAATAATTATTTTCTCTTTTTTTTAATTACTGTTAATAAATATATTTATAAGGATGAAGAGTCACAATCCTTGACTATTATTGTTAGGATATAACTCGCTAATGAAATTTATTTTTTTCTTCACATACGATTAAACGTATGAATTTTATACAATATAAGGGTAGATGAATACATAATCCAAATGCAATTTGCTACAAGTCATACAAAACATATGAATTGGAATGAAAACAAAGAAGCAAAAAACAAGAAACACAAATTGTTAGACTTGGAGAAGAAAAAAACAAAGAAAAAGAAAAAGGAACTGTAGCTCAACTTTTTGAAGGGCAGATATTAAAGAAAAGCAACCTGTAATGATTTTGGATAGGAAAGTGAAATGAAAATTCATTATTTATTTTTATTTTGGTTAAATTGCTCACTGGCTATTGGCAAATGGCTATACTCGCCCTCACTACAATAGTTTTCCATTTGACTTTATTACCCTTTAAAATTGATTATAGGATCTCTGTATTCTCATTCTGCAGAGAAATCAGACAAGAAGGGACCAAGGGAGACATGGGCTTCTCGGCACTAGCAGTAGCTGCTGAGCTTCCCCTTCATTATTCATCAGTAAATAAAAATGGGGACCGTTTTCTGTGTCAGCAAAGGAAACATGGCCACATTCGTTATTGCAAGAAGCCCGTCTCTTGCAACATCAAGTCTAACATCACTGCTGCTGCCACCAGCGGTAATAATACTGCTACTACTGGTTCCACCTCATCCTCTTCTTGTGGTGGAAAAGTATTGGAGATTAAAGAGATAAGGGAAAGGTGCAAGAAGTGGTTGTGGAAGGGGCAGTTCTCCATCAATTACTTTGTTTCTTGTAATTCTGATTCACAGTCAAACCCTGGACCTCCTCTTCTTCTTGTTCATGGCTTCGGTGCCTCCATTCCTCACTGGCGCAGGTTAGTTGATTTTTGAAATAATTTAGCCACATATTAACTGCATACCCTTATCTTGATAATCTGCTTTCTTAGCCAATAGCCACCAACTATTGGTGGTGATATGATGTAGGGTCTGTCTTAGGTTTACATTTTGTCAAATTCAAGAAAATCCATTCGCTCTGAGAGCTCTTCTTCTATTAACCTTTTTGCTGTATATAAGATAAGATAGAAGCTATTTTCACACTTCACATGGATTGTCCAAGCTACCTTTAGCGGAAACCGAAGAAAAACGTTGCCATATCCAGTTCGTAATGATAGAGCCATGTTTCATTGGTTTAGCAAGAATTAGTACGTATGCTAGGGCATTTCTCAAAGTAGCTTTTACATTTTCGAACACCTTCTAAGTAATTACTGTGTTTTCTGTTCACACCATTGAGGTTTTTATCAGGAATATCGATACATTGGCAAAAAATTATACAGTCTATGCCATCGACCTTCTGGGATTTGGTGCTTCGGATAAGCCAGAAGGCTTTTCATATACCATGGAAGCATGGGCTCAGGTACTCCATTATCAGAAGTTGAGTTGTCTTGTATTTTACAGCGAGCATTTCTTAACCTTGGGAAAATGTTACCCTGCTAATTCTGGACTCACTGTGCAGTTAATTTTAGATTTCTTGGATGAAGTTATTCAGAAGCCAACTGTGCTGATAGGGAACTCTGTTGGGAGTTTAGCTTGCGTAATTGCAGCCTCAGGTAGTTGAAGCTGTACATTTTATTTCCAGAGAGAAGATACTTTCTACGAAACATTCCCTTGCAAAAACTTATCCATGCAGTCAAATCTATGGTTTTCCTCATGCCTACTATACTTTCTGCGATTATAGATTCTAGTCAAACTCTGGTTCGAGGGCTTGTGCTGCTGAATTGCTCTGGTGGCATGAACAACAAGGCGATTGTTGATGATTGGAGGATCAAGCTGTTGCTGCCTCTGCTTTGGTTAATTGATTTTCTGCTGAAGCAAAGGGCAATTGCATCGTCGATCTTTGAGCGTGTCAAACAGAGGTATGCCATGCACTTTCACCAATTATAGCACAGAAATACAACAGTGACTGCGAAAATCTAAAACAAGTCGTATGATGGATGCAGAGATACTCTGAGGAACATTTTATTGTCTGTTTATGGAAATAAGGAATCCGTGGATGAAGACCTTGTAGAGGTAACATCTTCATATAGATTATTTGCAGATTTAACAGAACATCCACTCAGAACTTTCGTTTCCTCATGGAACTTTCAGATTATCAGAGGACCAGCATGTGATGAAGGGGCACTCGATGCTTTTGTTTCAATTGTGACAGGGCCACCAGGGCCGAACCCAGTGACACTGATGCCTGGAATTTCCATACCTATTCTAGTTCTTTGGGGCGATCAAGATCCGTTCACGCCTATTGATGGACCTGTTGGCAAATATTTCTCTTCCTTGCCTTCTCAGCTTTCAAATGTGAGACTTTGTATGCTGGAAGGCGTTGGACACTGTCCTCATGATGACAAACCAGACTTGGTCCATGACAATTTGCTTCCTTGGTTGGCTCATCTTGCTGCTTCATGACACATTCTGCTTCCTAGAATGAATTTAGTTCAAGCCATTCCTTGTATATTGGGATTTAAGAAGCTTATCATCCCTGGCTAATTTGTATAGAAAATTATGATACACTGGATACCAACTCGTGATTCGCCGCGAGTCAATATTTTTTTTCAAATAAAAAAAGTTGTTTACACAAGTTTTTTCAACACGTTTTTGTATTTGAAATTTCTTTAGTGAAAATAAAAAATTTTATGCATACGTGTAATCAGATAAATCGAGAACTATATGTGTTAATAAATGAAAAAGAAAATATAAATGATAACTAAAAATAAAAAAATAAAAAAATTGAGAGACAAATATAAATGAAGATCTAAAATCTCGCAAAACGAGATATTTACGAGGTTGTATTTGCTAAATTTATTTATTAAAATAATATTTGTATTCAAGCAAATAATAATAGAAATAGATATATAAATTCAATTGAATAAATAAAATAAAAGAGGAAAAAAAACACTATGCAAGGCTACCCATATTAGAAATATTATCTAAAAATAAGATTTTTTTTTTATTTTAAAAAATAAAGTTCATCTCTACCCAATATATATATAAAAAAATTATAGATGAATAAAAAAACTCCTCAAAATTTAAATGCATAACCAAAAAAATAATTGTCATTTAAAAGATCTTTAAATAAAATAAAAGAGAGAAGGAGTATTAATCTAAATATAAAAAAAAATAGAGAAAAAACATATAAAAAGGCATTAATTTTAAAAAAGAATTAGAAGAAAAAAAGAAGAAAAAAATAAAGGCAAGGCGCTACTTGGCCTGACCCATTTCGTTAAGGCCCATACGTGGGCTTGCCCTAGAAGGCCCACACTAAACCCTTATTTTTTTGTTGTAACTATCGTATGCCCTATTTTTTTAAAAAATTAGATGCGTCTCTTATTAAGTCAGATGACGCGTCGTCTGATTTGACCAGATTTCGACTACTATAGTGGTCAAAAAATCATGGATTAAGTTGTTTTGACCTTAAAAACCATTATTTCAACCAATTTTTAACCTTAAACACCTATAAAAACACCTTTGGAATCGTTATAAACGTATTCATGACCTAAAAAAACAAAAAATTGTCCCAGCTCATATATGTTTTTTCATGAATTTTAAAGGTAAAAAAACACCTAATATGAACTTCCCTTCTCATTGATATTGTTCATTGTGTTCAATACATACGAGATCACCAAAAGTTAATGTTTGTTTGTATTTTTCTGAGAGCTAAGTTACTGTTCACTTCTCACTTGCATTGTTTATTATTGTTCGGTATATACAGATTCACTAACGGTTAATGTATGTCGATATTTTCTCGAGAGTTAAGTTACTATTCACTTCTCACTTACACTATTTATTACTGGTCAGTACATACAGAATAACCGATAGATAAAAAAATAGTCAGTGATAGTTGGAGGGTTTCTACAAATTTTCAATTAAATTGAAAATTTCAACTAGACTTTACAAACGGATACACTAATGAAAAAATTAAAAATATTAATATTTAATTGTCCGTCGGTAAAATCGTCAGTAACAAAGCCTCAAATTAAAAGACCAGAATCCAAAAAAATCAAAACAGACAGTCACATTTCTCTTATTCTCTCTTCTTCTGCAGCTTCTTCTCTTCACCTCCCAAATCTTCATCTTTCTTTCTTTTCTCTCCCTCTTTCGATCCTCAACTCATTATCTTATCTTCTCTTTTTTTCCATGCGCAGGTATGTCTTATCCTCTTTTCTCCTTCTCTTATTCTCTATTTATTTAATTAGGATTCATTTTTCTGTTCTCGGGCTCGGGAAAACTCAACATTAAGGTAAGATTCTTCTTTTTCCTTCTCTTTGTTTGTGTGTGTGTGTGTGTGTGTGTGTGTGTGTTTCACATTTTTGTTTTGCATTTTTTTTATATTTTTATGTTATTTATAATTATATAAATTTTAATGGAAATTTGTTGTGTTTTTTTAAATTTTTGTTATAAATAATTGTATAAATATTGATGGCAATTGTTTTTAATTTTTCCTTAAATTTTTCTATTATAAATAATTGCATAAATCTTGATGGCAATTTTTTTTAATTTTTCTATTATTAACAATTGTATAAATGTTATTGGAATTTTTTAATTTTTTTTAATTTGATGTTCTTTAATGATTGTATATAGATTGTTGGAATTTTTTTATTTTTCTGTTCTTTAATGATTTTATATAGATTGGTGGAATTTTTCTAATTGTTTTTTTTCTTCTAATTTTATGTTATTTAATGATTGTATATAGATTGTTGGATTTTTTTAATTTCCTTTTAATTTTTATGTTCTTTAAAGATTGTATATAGATTGTTGGAATTGTTTTTTTTTTTTTAATTTTCTCTTATTAACATGGTTAGCTAATTCATTTTTTGGTGTTAACCAACAATTTTGAATATAATGAAAATAACCAAAATAGTAGCCATCATAAATTAAAAAAAAAAAGCTAAGATAATAGTTAGGATAAATTAATAGTTTTTAATGTGAAATTATTGATTTTTTGATATAGCTAAGATAATGTTAGTTATATTAACATAATTGAAATTATTCAATTGACATAGATTGAAATAAAATCAACTAGTTTGTGCAATCAAATTTAAATTGTTGTGTATTTACATGTTTAAAAATTTTAGGTAGTTTCTTATATAGGAAAGGTGATGCCGAATGTTTTTAAAATAGAAATGATTTATGGTATCTTAATCATTTAATTTGTATAGATGCCTCAGGAAAAGTCAATAGCATGTCATACAGATATGAGTGCTGCTAGTTTTTCTAATAGCGCTTTTGAAGATCATTAGTCGTTAGGTGCAGACCAATAACAAACACCTGAGACACAGGAATCCATCTATGATGACGCCACGTTGAGGGGAGGTCCCTTCATAATGAGATTCATTTACTCAGAAATACCAGGCTTAGTGTAAGAATGATCTTTCAATGTAAGTTTGTTTTCCCTTCATATCGACATGTTAATAATTTTTAAAAAATTAATTTTGAATTAATGAATGCTTTTTTTAGGTTTATAAACATTAAGGCTATCAAAACCATGACATTGACGATCAAATCGCTGATGGAAATTTCATTGTTTAAATGAAGTTAGGTTTCTAAATATCCTAAATGGAAACCTATGATTGATACATGGTTCATAAGGTTTAATGTTAGTATCAACTTAAATATTGTTTTATTATGTTGATTCGATTAGTTTATTAACTTATTAATGAAAATTTTCTTGTACAAATTTTAACCGCATGGAAAAATCTGAATGGGATAGAGCTGACAACGCTATTGGAAAGAGGGTTTTGGAGAATCACGCTGCAACTAGGTAAGATTAAAATCAAGATAAAAAAATTTAATCCTTTTATTCAATTTTATTATTCATTTACTAACAGATAATTCATTTGTACCATATAGGTTGTGTTATTTTTTGTATGAAGTGCAAAAAAAAAGCCAAAAAATACACGAAAAAAAGAGAGCTTCCAGGTTAGAAGGAGGTGACGATATGGAAGGATTTCAGACCTCCGTATGTCTCAGATGCCATGTGGGTGGAATATATTTAGCACGTGATGTCCAATCATTTTATGCGCGATCACACTCTGGTGCGAAGAACTGGAACCGACATGTTCACGGTTTCGTTACCACGCACACCGACAGCTCATTCTATTTGTTTCACATGCGAAGCAGATGATAAAATTCTTTTTAATTATATCTGTTTTTTATTTGTTATTTTTTTATAAATATATTTAAGTAACAATAATTTTCTTTTGCAGGTTACGGTTCTTGGATGTAAACTAAGCTCGAATGAGCTTTTTATGGAAACGCATGTGCAAATTGATGAATGCCACAAAAAAGTGCAACAACTCGTTAATAGCCGAGCTCAGCATTTTGTTGTATGTTTAAAATCATAAATCAATAAAATCACATTAGACTTCATTGAATTATCATATACCAAACATTTAATTTAATTCTATCAATATTTAAATTTTTTCTTTTTATTAAAATTAAAATAATTTATTAAATATTAATTAAAGATATTCAATATGTACTTTAACAGTGAGAAAAAAAAAGATAATATTATTAAAATCATACTAGTGAAAAATTGCGTAAAAAATACCAAATATAAAAGAATAAAAGTAATTGGTTCCACTAGCCGATTCAATCATCTTTAGTGAGAATCGTATGTATTTGGGTCCAGTTCCTTAGCTCTCGGTCCGACATCTGGCCGTCCGGGGCTAGTTCTAAATTAATTCCATTTAATGAGGGCACTGTTGAGTAAAATCTGAAAAGTTTAGGCATCATTACTTTAACTTTGAACTTGCAGAGACTCAACTGAAAATTACACATAGTTTAGGCACTGGTTTGTAGTTTACTTTTTTCCTTCTTGGAGGAAGAAAGTATAAAGACAGTCGAGAAATTCATCGGGTGAGAGAGTTATTTTCCTCGGACAACAATGGCTTCCTTTGGGACAAACTGAAATCCCCTTTACTTACCATTAAAAGTAATACTTACTGATTCAAGAAAATGGCAGTGTCAGCTCATTCGCTACTAAAATCAATGCTTCTCCTCAGACTTCCAATCACAACCAACACCATTGTTCCTCCCCGCATATCTCGTCCATCTTCTTCTCCTTTAAATTTGATCTCTTGCCATTATCTCAACGCTTCTAACAGAACCAAATCAAGATATTTTCACTCACCAACCTTGTACACAAGAACTGCAGAAACCCCAAAAAAACACTTAATTTGCTTCAGTTATAACACTTCTGCAAGTCATGGTAATGGTACAAACTACTTAGAATTGACAGATGATGAACTGATGAGACAGTGTGAGATGGACACGTTCAAGGCCTCAGGCCCAGGTGGTCAGCACCGTAACAAGCGTGAGTCTGCTGTCCGTCTCAAGCACCTTCCTACTGGGATTATTGCTCAGGTCACCACTAGCTTTACTTGCTTCATTCTCTGCCAAAACTGTACCATGCCGAATATGCATATAACATGTTTGTTGTTTTGTCTAAATGGTTTTTATTTGGTTCTTGTTCTTTTTACTGTATGTAGGCTGTTGAGGACCGATCACAGCATATGAATCGTGCTTCGGCTTTGAAACGCCTGCGCGCTCTATTAGCTATCAGAGGTAGAGACTTTTAAGTGCCTTTTGATTCTTTTAGTACTCTTTTTTATTGCTGATTGAGTGAAGATGGACAAAAGTGTATGTTTTGTTTTGCTTGTTCAGATACTCCTTATTATTATTATTATTATTTTGGTAGTTAGGAACAGTTTGGATATTGATTCGTATACACCTCGATTGGAACTGCTTCAAATTCTTCCTCTTAAATCAACAATCAGAGGATCAGATTGTGGTCCACAAATTGGACCCAAGAATCCTAAATTTATCTTGGTAATAAAGTTGTTTTTCCTTTTAAAAGTTACATGTATTTCTATCCATTTTGAAGGGTTGGAAAACTCATTGCAAGTTTTACTCCTTAATATAGGGAATGCAAGCGTTGCTGGATCTAATCTTTGCTGTTGACGGCTCTATATCAGAAGCAGGGAAATTACTAGGGTACTTAGGAATGAGCTTTTCTATCCTATATCCCTTTCTTTTTTTCTATACTTAAAACAGACTATAAGCCTTAAAAACTGAAACTTGATTATCTTCTAATGCTAGCCTAGAGGCTCTGGACACCATGATGCATTCTCGACTAGATTTTTAGTGGTTCATTTCTCATATCTGCAGAAATTAAGAATTATTTTTCACTGGTCCAATAAATGTATCATTTCCTTTTAAACCGTCATTTGTTGTATTATCCATTCTAGTTTTTCTTGATCAGGGAAAACTTTCATGCTAGTCAGGCTTAGTGCAAGTAAACTTGATTCTTGATTATATTTGGTGACTGACTAGGTTAGAACAATCCCGCTCTCATGATAGTCTCTGCTGAATGTTGCAGGTTAAGCACAGGGGCTCTGTCACGTTTGATACTATCAGATGATTCTCTTAGGATGGCAGTGAATGATTTGAGGAATTCGAAGGTATAGTTACTAATTATTATTGCTAGAGTTATTGCAATTGGTAACATACTAGGTCATATCAATTACTATTTCCAGCAGAAGAAATGGATAAATCTTAATTACAAATGCATGCTAGCTCTTAGATGAGAACAGTTTTGACACTTTGCTTTGTTCAAGATATCCATGTCTTTGTAGTAGCTTGGTTTAAACTTTCTGTTCTGAGCTCATAGAGATGTATCATTTTGATGAGCAAATGAACTGATAATCTCCATCTTTGAGCTCATAAAAAACTAGGCTGCTTCACCTTGTTTTAGCCAAATACAACCTCTTAATGAGCTTATGCATTTCTTTCTAATTTGTATTTGCTTATCAACTCATACACAGTGGAGCTTTATATTTTTTATGTTTGGCACTTAATGGAGACAGGAAAGGAACTAAAACATTCATAACTTGATTACAGAACATTTCAACCTCCACATCTCTTGATATCTGTAGCATCAGCTTAGGTTGTTGGTCCAACTTGTACGTGTCAAAATAAAGTTAAAGAAAAGAAGAAAAACTTATAAAAATGATTTATTGTCAGCATTCCTGAATGTGGCATGATGAAAACTTTTCTGAGAACATCCTCTTTCCATGTCTCGGCTTGTATAGGCACCAACACATGCATAAATTTATTACATAACTCTTCTGCCTCCAGACACAACTTGATCTGAAGCATCAGCTTAGATTTTTTGTTTTAAACTGCCCCTATTAAAATAAAAATAAAATGAAGCGGTGCAAAGGTGAAAGATCTATAAAAATGGCATCACATTAGTTTCCCGAAACTTCTCTTTTCATGCATCGGCCCATCAAGTTGATATGATGACCTGGATCACTTGGTGATATATGAAGAGAAACTAGACACATTTTGCCATTGACTTGATTGAAAAGTTAAAACTAAGTGTAAAATGATCTCTGATAAGAATATTACCTGTTAAGTGTTATACCAAGGGAGTGTCAAAAATTCCAGACCTTAAAGCATCCCATGAGAACTGAGGGTAAAATATAATTTTTCTTTTTTCCCCTCTGAATGAGATCAGTAAAAGAAGTAAAATGCAAAAGCTGAAAACAGTCATTTCTTCACTTTTTTAGGTAAAATTTGTTCTCTATGACATCAGTAGGAATTTGCTTGACCAGAATAGAAACACAATTTTGCCTTCATTTTTGTTGAATTTTTAATGCCATGTGTGTAAATGCTGTATTTTATGTAGTTTGAGCTTCTTTCACATGCTTTTTAATTTTTTTTCTATATTTATCCATTATGAGCTATCAATAAAAAATCTGACCTTTTATGGGACTTTTCCAGGGTTTAAAGCCTCTAAGGTAGGGCTTCCCAGAGGCTACTTACATTCAGGTATAACAATTTCTTGATTTTTTTTTTTTTTTAAAAGCACCGCTTGTTTTATTTACAGTGACTATGCACGGAATGTCATTAATTAAAATAGCACAGCAGTTTGCATAGTCATGACATCATGCAGTGACAGAAAATATGAGATGGCAGAATGTTTTACCCAGAGGAACCACGCATTTAGATGCGTTGTTGTAATGCTTTTATTTACTGATTAATTTCTCAAATTTATCCAGATCCTTGTATTGCTATTTAATGAATTTATCAACATGCTCTCGGGGGACTTTTCTAGTGGAGTTGCACTAGAGTACAAAAAGTTTAAGATTCGTGCCTTGTACTGTTTGGAATCACTTTTGTGGTGTCTAGAGTAAAACATGGGAATAGGTTCGACAGGAATCATTTTTTTGCTTTAGTTGATTGGCCTCCCTTCACAAATGTGTAGTTCAATAATTGTTTTCCCTTTCTTTGAAGAGTTCAGCGGCCCTTGTAGTGAAATGCTGTGTCTACCACACACTGATTGTAGTTTTTGAATATGTTTTGCCTATTGATTTTTTTTTATTTGCTGAAGCTAGCAAAGCACAAGTGTGGGAGGATAGAATGAAAACAACAGAAAAGACAATGAGTTGAAAGAAAAATTTCATGTCGTAATAATCCCATTGCCTATCTGTTGGTGATTCAACTAGTTTTGACAATAATGACGTTAGATAGTGTATTAAACTTAATGTTTTTATTGGAGTGCATTTTTAACTTGTAGAAGTCTAGACTACTGAAAATAGTGTTTAGATCACTGAATTTGAATAAAACAATAAATAAGAGTTAGCAC
>Ga0307517_10007285_pt1 | contig 16164 bp, 6 predicted proteins | sample 23_EM_MG_FD_194515 | JGI IMG/M metagenome (GOLD analysis project Ga0307517, IMG submission 194515) | Populus trichocarpa ectomycorrhiza microbial communities from riparian zone in the Pacific Northwest, United States - 23_EM | ecosystem: Host-associated > Plants > Roots > Unclassified | place... | reverse complement strand
AGCTTAAACAATAACTTATCATGCATTTTAAGCATAGAAGTAAGCATTTGTAATTATACTTTAATTATAAATCATCACAGCTTACATATTCACATATAAAGATAATTCTATAATTAATCTAAAATCTATATGTGTGTGTAAGATATTTATTTGCTGTAAACCTTGGAATCAAAATCAGATAGTAATAAGTTATTGTCAATGATCGATTATGTTTTTATAATTATATTGCTTATTTCTTGGTGTAAACATGATAATATCAACAAGTCTCATATGATTCAAATTCCTCATATTGTCTAGTTCCACTTCTAAACAACACCAATAAACTCAAAGCAATTTAATTCAAATCACTCTACAAAAAATAAGAATCTAAACTCTAGAATAAATAAAAAATGAGGTACAAGCTAAGAAAAATTGAAGGTAAAAAGAAGTTAAGAAAATAGCTGTGAAGAAGGCAAATGAGCTGTTGTTTAGCACGTAAAAAAATTGCTATTAAATTGTAAAAAATAATTTGTAGTTTATTTTGAGCAATTTATTTTTATATATTATTTTGATCTTTTTAATATAATTACATCCTTAAAAGGTATTTTAAAAAAATATAATATTGACACACACATATAAGAAAATTTATTTGAAAATTAGCAAAATAATTTTTATTTTTGAAACTATCAATGCGCCAACATAAATATGTGAATTTGTTTTTAACTTGGTTGTGTCTCTGTTTTTTTTTTATTTCTTGTTTATTAAGAGATAATTATAAATTATATAATTTTTTTTCCACAATGAAAAGTTTTATATGGGTTGTAGTAATGAAACCTATATTATAAAGACCATATAAAAAAATTATGATGTCAATACTAATATTTATTCTCAATAGATAAATAGACATAAAAAACTGAGAGAAATAAGGGAGAAAATAAAAAAGATATCCAGAGACAAATTTCTCATTACTTTTCTTAGATCTTAAATTTATTTTTTTATTTTATTATCTATCCATTCTTAAAATAAATAATAATAATAATAATAATAATAATAATTCATATTTATTTATTGGGTACCTTAAAATTTTACACAAGGCAGCACTTAATTTTTCCAATAACGCCGTGCCACGGCAAGGATGGTCATAACCACGACTGTAAGCGAAAAAAAACCATATTAAACTTGCGAGAGCTAACAGAAAGAGGCAAAGAAGCTCCCTCTTACTACCCGAAACGACAGAGCATTCCGCTTTCCTGTCCTTCTCCTCGCTACGAAGTCTAGAAACTGATCTCTGTAAAACCCGTGTTCTCATCAAGGCACACGTGAAATAATCCCCGGAATAATTGATCGTCAACGCGATGAAGATCAACGTCGATAAAATGACTCGAAAAGTCGAAGTCGATAATCGGATTCCTCTGCGTAATTACTACAGAATCGCTGATAATCTCCTCCGTCAGGTCTCCTAATTGCATTTGAATTCCAATTTAGCTATAATATCTCAACTATGCAACAATTTTTAATTTTTGCCCTAATTACTCTTTTTTTTCGTGTGTGGATTTGATAGGCAAATATACACAGAGAAGAGAAGAATGTAGTAGATTTGTACATAATGCTACTTAGATACTTAAGGTCAATATCGGCAAACTGCACCGTTTTTACCTTAATTTCAATTGTTTTTGGAATTCATTTTTTTTTTGTGTTTTGTTCAGTTTGGTTTCTGAAACTATACCTTATCATCGAGATTACCAAGCTTTGTATCAAAAAGAAAGAGCAAACTACAAGAAAGTAAGTTTAATTTATTTTATATTTGTTCTTGCAGTTAGCTTTATGTTAATTGTGTTAATTATTATCACAATTAAGTTGTGATTATTTTGTTATTTAACAGAGATCATTTGCGGTGTTAAGTGAGCTTGAATCAATTAAGCCTGAATTCCATAGGCGAGTGGATGAGATAGAAAAAGCTTATTCAAGAACACAACAAGTCGAATTTAATGGTTCAGGAACATCTACTTTGGAATGGCCACCTGCTAATAAAAATTCTTACTCGAGCAAGGTAATTATAAAGTAATTCTCTTTTGATCTGTGCATTATGGATAAATGATACGTGGCTTATTTTGTGTTATATTTATGTTTTTCATAAGTTGTTTTTGTTAATTATTAACATTGTTTTTGGTTTTTGGTTTTAGCTTGTTGTTGTCGCGCCACAGTCATCGTGGAAGTATGATAATAATCATACTCAAGGGTTGTATTTAGACATGTCGCGAATTGACAAGCAGTTGCAGAAGTTGTGAGTATAATATTTCAAGAATAGTTTTATTATTTAGAGACACGAGTCCTGTATTTTCTGTAGCTGTATGGTATTCAAATGGCATTGCTTTTCGTTGTGAAAGATATGTCTTTGGTTTAAGAAGGCTGACACTCATTGAATCTCTCATTTTGATGGTTGTATGTCTTTCTATTTCTACTCTTTTTTTTGCCTGCGAACTGTGAATTTAAATGTGATGCGTAAGGGTATTGAGCTCAAATTTTCAGTAAGAACCACTTAATTATTTCTGAAAACCTGCAGGTCTGTTAGTTTACCTTTACCAAAGCAAGAGACTTTATCAAGGCACTCGTTTTTAGGCCCAAATGGTTTCCGGGGCCAATGGTCAGGACCGAGTGCAGAGATAAAGGTAAAATTGTTGGCTGCTTCTTTTGTTTGCTTTTTGCACATGTGTGTGCTTTCAATAAAACATGCAAAATCCATGGACTAATCGGTTTATTTTTATATGCAGGTTCAGTACCCTAGCAATGCTGACTTAACCTCTACTGAAAATTCAAGGTGAGGACTTTACCTAATCTGTTTAAACCTTCAAATATGTTTTTCTTTTCTGAAATTTTGGATTATTTTTGTTATATGTTGTGACGAATTTAAAATATTGAATGTGTTTCATAATACTTAGTAAGGTTTTCCCAAAAAAAATTGGGACTACTTGTAACATTGTGTTTTATTATGGTTATGATAGCCTGAATCAAGCTGGACAATATGATGCTATGGCAGTAAAAGATGCCAATTCTGCGGCTGTTGAATCTACAATGGAATCAGTTCTATCCTTAGATGATGGTAGATGGCCACGTCTGGCTGAGGACACATGCCCAACATTAATTAATGAAGCAAGGGAGGATCCTTTTCAGTTTGTTGGCATCAGGCAACCCTCCCCTCCTCCTGTTCTTGCTAAAGTGCAGCAGGAATCTACCCCGATTCCTTCATCTAAAGTTGCTGATCCAAGACCTGGACCAGCAAAACCTTCTGATGATGGATTGCCAAGCTCTAATTCCTATCAACATTTACATGTTGTAGGTGTCCAAATCTTTTTAATGTTTGAAAATTCATATTTAGGGGAGTTCCACTATCTTCTTTTTTTTTAAAAAAAAAAGTTATCATGGTCCTTTAATCTTTCACTTTAATTCTAGATTCTTGATCATTAGTACTTCTATCTTATTATCACCTTTTGACTGTCACTGCAGCCTGTAAATTTGATGGAAGACTTCTTGAGATTGGCTCGGGCAAATACAGAGAAAAATTTAGAAACATGTGGTGTTCTTGCTGGTTCACTGGTAAGGGGAGCCAAATTTTTGTACAACAAAAAAATGTATTTTTTCTCTCAAAGCCTTTAAAGTTCCTTATCTAATTCACTTCATGTGTTGTAGAAAAACAAGGTTTTTCACATTACTACGCTTATAATCCCAAAGCAAGAGTCAACTTCAGATTCGGTATGAGAACATTTTTTTCTCAACTTAGCCTTTTATTTTATGTACTGTTTTTAACTAATGTTTTTTTCAAAATTATGAAGTTCCTTATCTATATGCTTCCTGCTCTACTACTTTCAACCAGTAAATCATTGAAGGGCAATTGTTGATGATTTCGAGTTATGAAATCTGTTAACTCTAGAGACATCAGGAGATTAGTTGACATTAAGATTATATCCACTAGAGCACATTGTATTCCCTCTTTGAGAGCATCCTCTTTTCCGTGTCTCAATATATTTTGACTTATGCATATAAATACATATGCGCACATGCATGAGTGTTTATCATCCCTCCAAATGGAAAGTGGAACTATTCTTCAGTTTAATTTCCATTAGCATTATAGTCAAATCAAACAAGACTGCAATATACTAAGAACGCAGTCTAAGGTTCTTTGTTTCTTGTTTCTTTGGAAGATCCATGCCCACATTTTTGGACTCTAAATGTACTATATGATGGAATGCAATTCAACATTATCACCTTAATTATGTGCATCTGACTTTGAAATATCATCTATCATAATTTCTTATTTTTAGGCCCCCTTTTTCTTCATGTCCATGCTTTTAGTAACATCACCTGAAACAATTGCTAATGTGCAGTGCCAGACATTAAATGAAGAAGAAATATTTGAAGTTCAAGACAAACTATCACTTTTTCCCCTTGGATGGATTCATGTAAGTATCTCAATAATGGCAAGTTAGTGTCAGATTTTTTTTTTGACTTGGTTGTGTTAGTATTTTTTCATATTTGTTGTCCTGTTAGAAAGTATTTGGCTAGATGTTAAAGTTCTGTTTCCATCATTCTGGTTAATTTTTTTAGTCTGCATATTGTTGGTCTTGTTTTTGTTGGTATCATCCATAACTGCCTTCACATTTTGAGTAACTTGCTATCAGCCATTGGTATATAAAAGAGTTAAGTATTTCTGTAGTGTTTGATTTTGTGCTTTATGTGTTACCTTATTCGAGTTTCTTGCATGACTTTTCAGACACATCCATCACAGACTTGTTTCATGTCTTCAGTTGATCTGCACACTCACTACTCGTATCAGGTAAGCTATCTTTTTTGCTGCCTTTGGAGTTTGCACTAATACATCCCTGACTCTTCTTTGTGGGATGTCATTATTTCTAGTTCATTGGGTTGTTCTCTTTGAGCTTGCATATATGCAGCTAACTATGTGTGAAGTTTTTGAAAATTTTAAAGCTCTTGTGCGCTGCCTTTTCTTATTATAGATCACTGCTTAATCACATGTAACAATTATCACTTAAGAAGTGGTTTCTACGACACCTTTTATCTCACCAATGCCCTAATTCTCCAATTATTTATGAACATACTAAAAATTGAAAAGAATATCAATATTTTCAGTTTTCGTTATCTTGTTTGATCTATTATCCAGTTGTTTTGAAATATAATGTGTATTGCTGATCGGCCTTTTTGCTTCCTGTTTTTTAGATCATGTTGCCTGAAGCAATTGCAATTGTTATGGCCCCGACAGATGAATCAAGGTGGGCTTATTTCCCCCCCAATTTTTCACTTCACTAAATCTAGTTTATATAAATTGATTAAAAAATGTATGTTTAAAAGCTATAAAGAATAAATGCATTCACTACTTGAACCTTATATTTGTAGATGTATTGTCATGAGGTTGCCTATTATTTGTGAGGTGTCGGTCAAGTTTTGAAATTGTAATCACAGCTTGAACCACATGGGCTGGACCATGGTCCATATCTTATCCTATAGTTCCAACTGCCCAGTCGGTGATGTGAAGATGTCAGAAAATATGATAATGCAGGGTTTTAGTATGAGATTAAAGATGACTTATGAAAGTATGCAGTTCAAATACCTATTAGGATCTACATGGGGCTGATTCAAGTGGTTAAGTTGATGCTGATACTCTTATAAGAGGTGTAGGATACGACACCTACTAGCCACAAAATCCCATCTTGGCCACTTGCTTGAGCCATAAGGGCTGCAACTGTTGGTGTTGTTTCATTTAGGGGAGCTCTAGCCTAATGAATGTCTTGGACAAATGACCCAGATAACCCCTTGCTGAACCCCCCCCCCCCCTCTCTATTTCAGGCCGCTAACAAATATATTCTGCTAGTGCAGTCCACATGGAATTTTTCATCTATCTGATCCAAGTGGTGTGTCAGTGATTCGTAATTGCCAGCAGAGAGGGTTTCATCCCCATGAGGAGTCTTTGGATGGGAGCCCGATTTATGAGCACTGTTCTCATGTTTACATGAATTCCATTATGAAGTTTGATGTTGTTGATCTTCGGTAAGCTTGCAAATCTCTTGCAGGAAGAGTCTCGATGGAAGTTTTTTCCTTCAGAACAAGTATGTATGTCAACATGTTGTAAATTCAACTGTTTCAATGAATAGATTGTTGTTGAAATAGAGCGTATACATTTGTTTCTTAACCACTGGATAGAGTTTCTGGCCTCCATGTCCAAGATGCACAGATATTACCGCACTGTATAAGATAATTTTTTTTGCAATTGATTGTATTATTGTCAACATGAGGAATCCGGCATTGTGTAAATAATTACAATCGCTAGATGAAAGGTTGTGATCAAATATGTCAGTAATTGGACGAAGCTATTTATTGTTTGGCTTCTGAATGCTAGCTTTTGTGTTGTTGACTTGTATTTGAGTGTGTTCACTTTCCAACAAGCATTCCAGAATGGAAGGCGCTGGTTCAAGGAGCAACGCACTGAACGTTACAAGGGTTCATAACCTTCTCTCTCAATGTATTTGATTAGAAATATGATCGTGCACACTCTATAAACAAACGAGTGTTATTATGCATATCGTTTGGAGAAGGAAGCTGTATCTTTGCTTGTGCTTGATTTGAGGGAGCTTGAGAACACGTAGCCTGTAGGCCAATAATCTATGAGTTTGCATGGTACAAAACGCTGGTTACAGATATCACGGTCATGGCGAGGATCTGGACCGCCTCTGTGTCATGAAGATTTTATATGGGGAATTTTTATGATCTGCCGTGCTGCAAGTTGTCAGGGAAGGGGAGAGATGGCCTGCAAGAGCAGTTATACTGGAAACCTCAATCCTTGGTTTCACGTTTGGCATAATTCCTCGTATTCTTCGTTCTACCGTTGCTATGATGAACATCAATAAGCTGAGACTTTCGAGGATACTATTAAATTATAGGAGAAAACTAGGAAGAAAAACTAGAGACCACCTCTCTGATGAGACTCTGGTTGGAGCAAAGAAAAAGGATTGGTGATCTAACAATCATGATACGAGTGTTCAATTGAACGAGCCTTCTTGCAAGCGTTGGTGGGCACGAATGCTTTGCAGTACAACTGTTACAGTCATCGGTTAAATCTTAAGACAATCTATGGCCTCGCTTCTCCAGCCTTGCATGTGACCTGCATCAATGTTCGCACACAATGATATTGACTTTTAGTTAGATGGTCCCAGTTTCTTCTGTTTGGGAACTTGCAACTTCTGAATACCTTTTCAATGAATTGACGCATTTCTTTTCTCAATACCCGACAAAAAAAGAGCAAGGGCATAGGTTTGTTTTTTTCCTTCCTTTCTTTTCTTCATTATTGTTTGATGGGTGAGTGCGAAAGTGTGGATGTTCATCTACGACAAAATACTTCTTCTTCTCCTTCTTCCTCTTTTTTTTTTTTTTAAGAGAGTGTTATAGGCTAGTTTGATAGTTTGCGCTCATCATACTAAATTCTCTATTCTCGAACAAGGCTTTTAATAACAGGGCATGCCCTAAAATGTGTGACTAGGCAAAAAAATTGGAAGCGGAAATCATAGAAGAAGCATATCTCTTGACCCAGCTTTTTACCAACTCATGGTTAACCATGAAAAAATCTTTCTAAAAGGATTAGTGCTAAGGGAAAGTACTAACGAGCAACCATGATCGATGCATCCCGGGAGGTAGAGTACCGCAGCAAATATCAATTGTGACAAGAATGAATGGCAATTGAATACTTTTCTTTTTCTTTTTTTTTTAATTTTTTTAATAGAACAGGAGAACTGGTAGGGCAGCGACGACACCTCTATTAAACCTAGCACAAGCCTTTACTCCGAGGAGAGGCTCAACGGAGCAGATCGCGATGTGGCCAAGATGGGGCAAAAGGAATGTAGGAGAGCATTAACATGGGAGATCCGACTCCTGCTCGTCCGCACCCGTCACAGAGCTTTCCACACCTTTTTGGGCTGCTGAGCCTTGATGAACCTCCACATCCGAACCATCAGATGTAAGAAATCCAGCTGTTTTCAGAATTTTAATTAATTATATATTTAATAAAATTAACTGCCCAACCAAAAGGCTTGAATTAATCGACAAGACATTGGGTTGCTGGTTGACATTCTCAAATTTGTTAAATCCATAGAAGCACGAATTTGTGTGTCGAATTTAAATACTCTTATTAAACTTTAATAATTTCTGATAAATCCATATTTTCAACTATTTCCTTCGAATGAAAGACCTTGCCTAAACACAAAGTTAGTAAAAAAAAAAACTACAACATAAATATGTATCTGCCAAAATCTCTTTCCTTTTCACCCTCTCCTTCACCTCTCAGCTCAACTGTTTCATATATACACCTCTGTTAGCCCATCACCCACTTGAAAAAAAAAAACATAAATTTTAGAATTTTAACAATTATAGTCAGTCAAAGAAGAGGAAAAAGAGAGAATAAGTGAGTTAGGTATCCTATAAACCCTAGAATTCTAACAATCATAAAAAGTCAGCAGAAAAACAGAGAAAGAAAGGGAAGAGCAGTAAAGGGAAGGCATGAAACAAAGAAAGAAGAGGAGGGATAAAACGTGCTAGGGAAAAGAAGGTACAATTAATGGACTGTGTTAAAAAACCATCCCATAAAAACTAAACCTTCTAGTTAATAGGATATTTAAAAGCACCGTTATTTTTTAAAATATTTTTTTATTTAAAAAGTATTAAAATAATTTTTTTTTTAAATTTATAATAAAAAACATTAAAAAAATTTAATAAAACAAAATATTTTTTAAATTTTAACTAAAAAAAAGGGTTAAAATTCACTCCTAAACAATGTTAAATAAATGGAAAAACCATAAACACAACGATTAAAGTTCACAATGAAACAGTCCACCGTATTTACTTGAAGGCTTTTAGGTATTTTTTGGGTTAATAATGTCTCAGCTCAGCTAACCTCTGGCCATGCTTTTATTGGCTTTAATGGTGAGAATATTTTGAGCCAAATTTAGTGCATCGACATAATTTTTTTTTTCTTCAAATAAATCTTAAATATGTTATCCACACTCCAACTGAATACATGTATTATTCATAAAAATAAAATGGTTCAATAACTATAAACTTTCTGTTTCTCTAGCTCATATATATTATTATATCTGCTAGTTATTAATTCAACTGAATCAGTAGTTCTAATTATATATATTCTTTTGTGTTTTTCAAATGAAAAATTAAAGATTATTTACCATTTTGTATTGATGAACTAGAAAAAAGTCAATGCTTTTAAAGTTTAATATAGATCCGCGTATCTTCTTAAATTGTCTTCGGCATGGTTAAAATACCTAATATTCTTAAATTTGGGTAGTTCAGTTATTTTATAGATCCACCATTAATTTTTCTTACATATAGTTAAAGGAGATATATAAAATGTCTATTTGTCAAGAAAAACTGAATGTTTTCTTGGTAAATGATAAGAAAAAAAAAGAATCTTAAAAGAAAAGAAAAGAAAATTATTTAAGAATTCTTAAAGGAAGAAAATAAAACAAGGAAAATTTGTAATTAAATAAATATTTATTAATTCACTAACTAGCTTTTTTTCATGAAAAAAACTATTTATAATATTAATTCGAATAAATATTTTATATCATTATACTATAAAATAACTAAATTAACATAGCACATGCTAAAATTCTAAAACTTGTAAAATATATCGATTATTAAATTTTTATGTGCTCACTAAACCTATTAAAATCTTTATCCGGTCAACCTATTAAAATTTATATTATTTGCGTTCGGATAGAAATATTTTTTTTTTTAAAATAAAGAAGAGGAGAATAAAAAAGATAGAAGAAAAGTAAATTTGTGTTTAAAATGGAAAAAATGAAGAATTTATTAGCAAAACGAAATCACTATTTCACTTTTAAAAAAAAAAGAAGAAAAGAAACGAAATCACTGTAACAAACTGACAAGGTAAATTGCATAACTTATGAGGGGTAAAACTGGAAATAGAAAGCAAACCTCAGTCTCATAGACTCATGGCACAGTCCTACCAAAACTTGGCACTTCTTGCAACAGACAGCTTCATCTGTTTCCAACAGCCCACCCTTCAGGCTTGAATTCTTCCTTAGATTATAGATATTCCTTCTTTTATTTTATTTTTTTGAGAATACAGACATTCCTTTTGGAGCAGTGGCTTTTTTTTAATATTAAAAAATTATTTCAATTAAAAAATTTAAGTGTGAAATAAAATTTTAAAATAAAATTTATATTATTCTTTAATATACTTTACTTTTTCAAGTGAAAGTTTTTTGCATTTGAAATTTGCACGGATTTATATTGTATTATGCTTAATTTTTATCAAATAAATAAAAATAATAAAATTTAAAATCATGATCGCTTGGTCATCATAACTTTGATACCATGTTAAAAAGTTAATTTAATAAAAAATTTAAATTATTAAATAAAATTTTAAAATATAATTTATATTATTCTAACTTATACCAATAATAATAATAATAATAATAATATAATTCCCATGATAGTACAACGCATGAATTGTATCACGAATTAAGTTAAGAAATTTGCCTTGGTCATTGCTGTTTTTTTCTTTTCCGTTTTGCTCTCTAAATCCTAGTTTGATCCTTAATGCTTAAAAAAAATGTATATCGAGATTTGACTATAAATTAGTCATTGATCGACGCACGTGGCACGTTCTTTCACCGTTCATGTATCTACATCACCATTAATTTCTCCCTCCACCAAACTTGCTTCTATATACAACAAAAGCTTTGGAAAAAAGACGAGCCTATACAAATCAGTTCTCTCCCTTTTCTCGAAAAGAAACGATCGAACAAGTCTCCTTCTCCAACTCTCAACAGGAGGAACTAACGCAGGAAGTGATCAGTAGTTCGTCAGGAAAGCCTGAAGGGTGAGTAGACATGGGAAGAGCACCATGCTGTGAGAAAGTAGGGCTAAAGAAAGGGAGATGGACAGCTGAAGAGGATGAAGTCTTAACCAAATACATTCTAGCCAACGGTGAAGGCTCGTGGAAATCACTACCTAAAAATGCAGGTAAGAAATGATTGTCTTCTACATGAATCACGTACGTATCTCAAATGGCTTTGCCCCCCTTCTTTGTTCCATATTGATGATTGATAGAGTTTGGTTTTTTGAAGGGTTATTAAGGTGCGGTAAGAGCTGTAGACTAAGATGGATTAACTACTTAAGAGCTGACTTGAAGAGAGGGAACATAACCAAAGAAGAGGAAGAGACCATTGTTAAGTTGCATACTGCTTTGGGTAATAGGTAATCTTGCCTCTATATTTGCTTCTGCGCATATCCACATTACCACTAATTTTTATTTTCTCAATTCATCAGCTCAATTCTTGGTTAGGCGAGTTTAAATTTTTTTATCAACCGTTCCACTTCTTTTTCAAAGAAAAGCAATGGCCGATTGCTCGACATCTTTTTTTTTTTTTTTTAATCAACGTTCACAATTTTATCTTCATTGTTACGATTGTTCTCTCTACGAGAAAAGACTTGGAAAATTCTTATTTTTCCCTCTCTTTTTTTCCACCTTACCACGCACTTGGTTTTGGCTCAAGCGACAAAATGGTCGAGTGAAATATTTAGCATGGTGTTTAACATGATTAGGTTCTTGTTAAAGCAAGCAAATGTTGTCCCTATACAAATCAGAACTGGTCTTGAATGTAAGAAATGTGGAATTCTTGTGCAAGAATTTAAGGGTAAGGCTAGGAATAATTAGGGGAAGAACTCCAGGAAGGCTAGGCTCTATCTACTGGTCTCTTTTTTCCATTACTTCTTCCAATTAAGGATGTATTCTGATACATTTCAGAAAAGTCATTCTGTCGTCAATTTGATAGTAGACTAGCACTTTTGATTTTTCTCTTTTCGGAACTCATAACAATCTCTGGAAAATAAAAACATCTTTAGCTTTGTATTTGGCAAAAACAAAATCCAAATAGATATATGACCAAATGCAAAAATTAATGGTTAATTATATCATTTTATATTTATAACTTTTTTCTTTATTTAAAACAATGACAGACAACAGCAATTATATAGAAATTTGAAAAAAGAAATCCTCCAAAACCCTCTTAACATGTAGACTTTTTTTTTCCTTCGATTTCAAGTGGCATGTTTTACTGCCGCTGAGAATGTTTGTAGATTTTTTTTTTTAAAAAAAAAAACATATTAAAATAATATTTTTTTAATTTTAAAAATTTCCTTAATGCCACCACATCAAAACAAACAATTCAAAAATTTAAAATATATATATTAATTTGAAACTAAACAAAAGAGAGTTGGCTATACCGCATTGTTGTCCAGAAATCCCGTTTCAAAAATTTTGATTAGATGTTGCTATATTTGATAACTAAAGCACCTTGTCTTTTTGGTAACGACACCAAGAGAAAGTAGCTTGATTTCACAGGGAAAATAATTTACTGTCGACCAATCCAGTGCAGCGTATTAATTATACCTGCTGCTTGCTTTATAGCCATCCTGGGGCAATTTTTGCATGGACCATGTTTGGTCCGAGCATCAAATGGACCAATGACCTCAGTTTCGATCACGTTTCGTGGTTTTCTAGCGGGCCGAGAGTATTTGACCCCTAGCTCCCAGATCATTGCGATGATAACAGAGATGGCGACTTAATGAGAGCACCTAATGTTCAAAGTTCAAACGATCCACCGTTCAATTTTTATGAAGAAACAAACAATCTGAAAGTCAAATGTTTAAGAACCAATATTACTGAAGTCAAGACGTTGAGCTTAATTAATAAAAAAATTACTCTAAATATTATTGTACTGAAGAGTTCATCTATTCGTTATATTTTGACTTCAATAGTCGTTTTGCGCATTAATGAGTTAACAGTGGTTGATTTTGATCGTTCCAGATGGTCTTTCATTGCTGCTCAATTACCAGGACGAACAGACAATGAGATAAAGAACTACTGGAATTCTCATTTAAGCAGAAAAATTTACAGCTTCAATCGGTATAAAAATGATGATTCTCTACCAAGCATCATGGATATCACCGATGTAGCAGCTGGGCCATACAAGGGTAGAGGTGGTAGAACAAGCCGGTCATCCATGAAAAAGCACAAGGCCACATTAATGTCATTAGGTAAGCCTAAGAGTCCTAAAGCCATAGCTCATGAGGTAACTGAACCAGCGAGCAAAGAAACAGCAGCGATCTCACCCAAAGGTACAAACAGCTCATTAAAGAGTTCGGCCACTGAAGGTCCACAGAAGGAACCAGAAAATAGAAAGAATCTTGGTGTGCAAGTCCAAGAATCTTGCATAGACATTGCTAAAAGAATTAATGCAGCTGGAATATCTCATTGCCCTATTAATGACGAGAAAGAGACTGAAACTTTAGGACCATATGAATGGCTAGACAGTGAAATAAAGCGCCTTGAATATGCACTGCAACGTCAAGTTGCAGATCCTTTTGGAAATAATACAGTTGTGACATTAGAGACAGACAATGAGGCACCGAGTATGAGCAAGGAGAGCGAAAATTATAATGGGGTAATGGGACCAAAAAGGGTGGCCGTCCATTACCTGAAAAAACAAAACAACAGCAGCAATGGTTGTAGCTCAAATGAAGAGAGTAACGGGGAATGGTACAATAGCTTTTCACCTATGAATCCAAGGTTTGATGAGGAATGGCTTGATTGGGACTGGACAATAGCTGGGGATCTTGGTGGGTGGGGATTGTTATAATATGAAGAGGACAACTTGCTGACTAGCGTTTCTGGTAATGACAATCAAGAAGGAGTAGATTTAAGATCGATTTTATGGCCAGCTAAGAATGTTTTAATGTTTTGTCAAGTTTTCGTGGACGTGAAGGTTCCACCATAATGTTCCTCTATATATATATATATATAATTTTTTTTTTCCTTATTATATCTTAGATAGATTATATATACGTATTTTAGATATATATTATATATATGCTTTTATGTTGACCACAAATTCTGGGCAACGACTCTAACTAATGCCAGTTGCTGGATTTATCATTAAACAAAAAACACTATGATTTTATTGTTTAGTGGTAGCACAAATACACCCTCTTTTTCTTACCCTCTCACTCACGGCAGCACACGCACTTGCACTCGGACACTTCTCTCTTGCACACCCCTCTTTTCTACCCTTATTCTTCTTTTTCTCTCTTGCTGCTAACCCTAACACTAATGCTTCCTTACTAGGGCGGTTGTGCTAGGATTTGTCTTCTTGTATGGCTAGATTTTTTTCTGAAGAAAATCCTATAGCTAGCTAGACGAAAGCCTCCTGGACCTTTTAGAGATAATTTATAGAGAAACCTAGAGATTGCCTACAATACAATATCGAGGTACTGCTATAAAGAAATCTAGATTGATGTTCAACATTTTAAACTCATACATTCATTAAGAAAACAGAACGTAATCTGTCATAATCTTCTATCAAATTCAAACTCGAGACAAGGAAGATAAATCTATTTACCATTCCAACAAGAGTGTTGCTAAATTCACTGTAGAATTTGTTATTCCCACTATTTGATTTTTATAAAACTACCAACACACCCTTCTTCGTTAATGTTTATAATGTTACAGCTTAAAATGCTTTTTATCAAATACCAAAAAGCCCATTTACATTAGACACTCATCTCCTAATTCCTCTTCTAATATAGAAACACAAAACAAAAAAAGTTCTGCAGTCGATTTTTGCATCATGTATAAAAGAAAAGGGAATTACGGGCCAACAAGGAGACAAAGAAGAAATAGAAGGGTTGACTCGGTATAAAGATCTCTATTCTAATTTGGAGTCGCCAGAGTTCTACGAATCTGACTGCATACTAATTTGGAGTCGCCAGAGTTCTACGAATCTGACTGTATAGATGGTATGTACCTTTTTTTAATCTTTTATATCTCTCACCATGACTTTTCTTTTAGGCTTTTCCTGTGCTCATCTTTCTTTACTTGACAAATTATATGATTAGACAGTGCTTTTGCAAGATTTATAAAGTGGTGTTGACTATGCTCAGCAAATTCTTGGGTGTTGATAATTATCCATGAGTTATTGTCACTAACAGAGAGCTGACTACTGAATGCAATGAAGTGGTTTTTCCAACAACTGCTAATATTTTATGCATTTGGCATATTGGAAAATATATATTGGCCAACTACAAGTGTCATTTCGAGGGAGCAGATGATTGAGACGCATTTTTATCCACTTCGACTGATTTGATCTCCTGGTGAGTTATATTTGGTGAATCTTGGCATCGTCTTGAAGACCAATTAATATCAGAGATACGCTATTGTGATGGATGACATCAAAAGTACTTGGTTTCCTTCAAAAATTGTTTTTTGTTATTGCATCGATAAAAACTGTGCCCGAACTAAGACTCGAGTGAGTTCAAGAGTCGAAGATATGCGCATGCAATAATCCTAAAGAAATACCTTCGAAGTCGTGCAGTGGACGAACACGTCTTGCTGTTGAAATTCAATTCCAAGAGATTAAGGTAAGACTTTCTTGAAAAATACCGTGCTGAACAGAGCATGAAGAACAAAAGTTCAGATAATTCCAAACAAACAAACAAACAAGAAAGAAAACTCATTGTTAAGAAAATAATTGTAAATGTCGCATCAGTAAATAGTTGGCAAATCCTTTTCTGATTTCAATTATATCGAGTCTCTTGTCAAGTACATGTTGTTTGGGTCAGCACGAATTACTGAAATCAAATGTATTGGGTAATTCATTTGGTTAAATCTAAAAAAAAAAAAAGATTATTATTATCTTGACCGAGCAAAAAAATAAAGTTACTTTCTTAATCATTTCCAAAAAAGATAGGCATTTTCTTGACCATGCTTAAGATAAATGACATCATTTTCTTAACCATGTCCAATAAAAAAAGGATTATTCTTTTGACTATACATTTATATTTTAAAAAAATAATTATTTTTTTAATCGAGCCTAGAAAAAATAAATTCTTAAAGATTTTTAAACCTTTTAAATTTAAATTTATCTTTTATATATAATGCGAAAATAGCTGAATAAAACACGAGAATAAAATATTAAAAACACTAGTTAGTAAAATAAGATGTGAATTTTTTGACAAGCTAAATTAAGTAAAGTTCATTGTGAAATCTTATTAAGTATACGGTTGAATCTCAAAAATGAGAAAAAG
>Ga0307517_10007284_pt1 | contig 16166 bp, 12 predicted proteins | sample 23_EM_MG_FD_194515 | JGI IMG/M metagenome (GOLD analysis project Ga0307517, IMG submission 194515) | Populus trichocarpa ectomycorrhiza microbial communities from riparian zone in the Pacific Northwest, United States - 23_EM | ecosystem: Host-associated > Plants > Roots > Unclassified | place... | reverse complement strand
GATGGTAGTGAGCAATGATAAGTAAATAAATAAATAAAGAAAAAATAAAGAAAATGTTCTTTGTCATTTATATATAATTAATGCTTATAATATACATGCTTACACAAAGCTGTCCCTGTTTCTGTGCTGCTTCTTCTTCTTCCCCCTCCCTCCCCCCCTCCCCCTCCCCCTCCTTTCTCTTTCTTTCTTTTTTCTCTTTTTGTTCTGCAGTTTGTTGTTATTGGGGCATTAGCTAGCCAGACTTTGTTTTCTTTGCTCCCTTTTTGGTTAACACTGCTGAAGAAGAAGAAGAAGAAGAAGTTGTGAGTTCTTCACGAAGATGCCAGTAAGTACGTTTCTTTTATATATCTGCGTTTCTTTCTCCTTTTCTCTTCCTGCAAATCTGGAAAGCTTGGAATCTTGATTGGTTTTGTGATATATTTTTGTTTTTTTAAAGTATTTTTTGACTGCCTTTCTGGGATTCTCATGTTTTGTTGTATAGTGCATCAGTGTTTCACAGCAATGGCTATGGCTGTGAATTCAGTTCATTTTTGCTCTATCTTGGCTCATGGGCATTCTATGCTTCTATCTTTTCTAAATATGGTGATAGTAAAGTTCCATTTTTGCTTGAACCGATGCTTTTAATTTGGATATTATTTGTGTGATAGATTTTTTTTTTCCTTTTTTGCTTCTTCCATCTCGTCTCTTTTCTAAATTTAGTTGTGTCTTGAATATCTGGTCTTTCTGTGTTGCTGTTACTCTGAGCAGTTCTGCTCTCATTGGAGTTTTTTTTTTTTACCGTTTATACTTTTGATTAGTTGATTTGTTTACTGCATTGCTTTCCTTTCTTTTGGATTCACCAAACCACAGTTCAGCTTCCACATCACAAGGAGGCTAATTTGTTTTACTAGAAAATACAGTATAATTATTTTTATTTTATTTTTTATAAATTGCTTTCCATTATGATCTCATGTATTTCATTGCTTCACTTGAAGGCATCCTCTTGTCAACTAAAATCTAATAGTTGCCTGCTATACTTCATCATAATAGGATTTTCCAATATTTTTTGGGGTGTAAAGGGAATTGTTAGCTTGCGAAATTCTTACATAATATGAAGAATACTCTTTGTCTCCATATGGCATCTTTTTTTGTGATAAAATGGACAGCCTGGTTTTTGCTTTTCTTTGTTCTTATTCTGTTGTTGGTTTTGTGAGCTTTGTACAACTCACTAGATTCTAAGAATCCAATAGAGGAGGTTAGAGTCTGCTTGTTCCTGTTTCAATGAATTTTCAATGGAATTCATGATTGCTTTGAATTTTTTATTGCTCTCTTGTTTAATTGACTGTTGCGCAAAATGAATCTTTATTCTACGAATCTGTTCTTAGATTTGGTTGTTTTGTGAGCTTTGTACAACTCACTAGATTCTAAGAATCCAATAGAGGAGGTTAGAGTCTGCTTGTTCCTGTTTCAATGAATTTTCAATGGAATTCATGATTGCTTTGAATTTTTTATTGCTCTCTTGTTTAATTGACTGTTGCGCAAAATGAATCTTTATTCTACGAATCTGTTCTTAGATTTGGTTGTTTTTGCTCTTGTTTTTCAGGTGGCATTACTCTTGCTACTGGCACTGAGCATTGCCATTAGAATTGATGCAGAAGAGAGTAGCGGAGTGTGTGACTTTAAGCCAGGTTTAAAACCGAGGCCACATAGTGTGTCGATCTTGGAGTTTGGTGCAGTTGGAGATGGGAAAACATTGAATACTCTTGCTTTTCAGAATGCCATTTTCTATCTAAAGTCATTTACTGACAAGGGCGGTGCTCAGCTTTATGTCCCACCCGGAAAATGGCTTACTGGAAGTTTCAGTCTTACCAGCCATCTCACACTCTTCCTGGAAAAAGGTGCTGTCATTCTAGGATCTCAGGTACTTTTTCACTGTTTGCTTTCTCGTATTTGTTTTCCCTCATTTGTTTTGTTTGACCTGTTTCTAGTGAAGAGATAGATGCAGAAAAATCTTCTAACAATGCAAAATTTTGGTTTGTTGTGTTCAATCCTTGGGATTCTTACGCATGCTTTCCTTGCTTGTCAGGATCCATCCCATTGGGATCTTGTTGATCCCTTACCCTCATATGGTCGTGGGATTGAACTTCCTGGAAAAAGATATCGAAGTTTAATAAATGGAGATATGCTAACTGATGTGGTAGTTACTGGTAAAAGCACTTGCATTTTCATTTGTTTCTCTTTCAATAACCGATTGTTTGGTCTTGATTGCTGCTTACCTAACATTTATTTGCTGGTCTAGGTGATAATGGGACCATTGATGGTCAGGGTTCAGTTTGGTGGGATTGGTTCGAGTCCCATTCCTTGAACTACAGCCGCCCTCACCTTGTGGAATTTACATCATCTGATCTTGTAGTAGTTTCAAATCTTACCTTCTTGAATGCTCCTGCATATAACATTCATCCTGTATATTGCAGGTAAGTTTTCTAAGATCCAGGTGATTGCTAATTTAATAAACAGCTTAATATTAGATGGAGTGACTTAGTTTTGTGTGCAAATTGTCTCTGATGCAGTAATGTGCTTGTTCAAAATATTTCAGTCTCTGCTCCTGGAGAATCCCCTTACACCATCGGCATAGTTCCAGGTTTGTGGAACTTGTGTTTGTGTAATTAACATGTTTTCCACTAATTTCCCTCAGTACGAATACTAACTCTATTTCATCCTCAAAATTTTAAGTTGTATAATTTGCTCGAACTAAGAATGCTTTATTAATATAATGAGCGAAGAGATTAGGTGTGGATGAACTGCCTTGATTGTGTTTTGTAATCATTGTTGGACAAGAATTCAGCTGACTCGGTTTTTATAACATTTTCAGATTCTTCCAATAATGTGTGCATAGAGGACAGCCTCATCAAGGTTGGTTATGATGCGATTTCCCTCAAGAGTGGTTGGGATGAATATGGCATTGCCTATGATAGGCCAACACAAGATGTACACATAAGAAGGGTCTACCTTCAATCATCTTCAGGCTCGTCCATAGCCTTTGGTAGTGAGATGTCCGGTGGCATTTCTAATGTGTATGTTGAGCAGGTCTACCTATACAACTCATTTAGTGGCATTGAGTTTAGAACAACTAAGGGCAGAGGTGGTTATATCAAACGGATCATCATATCAAATGTTGAATTGAAAAATATCAACATGGCGTTTGGTGCCATTGGTGATTGTGGGTCACATCCGGATGACAGTTTCGATCCTAATGCCATCCCAATTCTTGATCAAATCACTTTGCAAAATGTGACTGGTTCAAACATCACTATGGCTGGCAACTTCACGGGACTTGCAGAATCTCCTTTCACCTCTATTTGTCTATTTAATGTCTCCTTAACAATTCCCGCCACCTCAACTTCTTGGACATGTTCAAACGTTATTGGCTTTTCAGAGTTTGTTTCCCCGGAACCATGTCCTGAACTCAACAGCTCATATTCAAATTCTTCCTCGGTTTGCTATTCCATCCTGAAATCCTATGGTAAATCCGCAAACTTATGAATACCGTTCCTTCAAAAGTACAGTCATATGGGGTAAAAAGGGATTCTTCCACAGCTTATGGTCTCCAAAGTATGTCAGATTCTTTTCAATAAGACACATGTCTACAGTATTTGTTCCTTCATTCCCTTGGTTTTGCATTCCTCCTGTTCAATTCTGCAGATTATTTGTACAGCTTCATATCTTCATTCATGTGTAAGAAAATTTTTGGTAGTTATTGCAACAAACCACAAAAGTGACATGAATATTCTTAGTATTGCTACCTGTATTCTATTAAACCCCTTACCTTGTTCACAGAATCAGATGCATGCAATGCAGTTTCCTTGTGAAATCTTCATTGGATATGAATCAATATACCAGCAGTATTAGTTGACATGAATTGCATGAATTCAGTATTTTGTAGTCAAGGAAAAGAGCATCTTATAAAGTTTAGGAGCTTCTGCTTCAAGGTCTAGGACATGACTGCTACGAGGATTCTGATAAAGATTTGCACTTCTGGTTTTATGTGATGGACATGGTTGTCAGGAAAATAATTGCAGTGTTTTAATCTCGAGCCCCCCCTGAAAACAGCATGGCATGGTACAGATTTGTTTCCTTCTGCAAAATGTTCCTGCTACAAATTTGTTTACACCAGAGCTTTGAGGTTTGATTAAAAAATGAGGCATAAATCCCTTCTCTCACAGCCTAATTAAATCACTAAATCATTGATCTGCTGAAGGAAGATTATGGATCATATAAAAGGAAGAGCTCAGTAATTGCTTGATTCTAAATCAAAGTTGTGCTATGCCTAGTCGATAAACAATAATAAAGAAGGATTTTTTACACACACACACTGAAGTCAGCTGTCACCCCAATAAACCACATCCTACTCCACAATTTTCATCAAGCTGGTAACATCTGCAAGCAAATTATTGTTATAATAAAGTAAGGAACAACAAGTCTTTGACATTAAAATAATCTCTTTTTTTCTTCAAGAAACCACAATTTAATCGGGCAACTAGTTTATATATATATATATATATATAGATTTTCGTCAAACCTTTTTTTAGTTGAAACTCCATTTTTTTGTTATTGTATTTTTCTTATAAAAAGATATATTTTCAATTCATAGAATGATTTTTTTACTAAAATCTACTTTATTCAAGAAGAACTAATTAACACTAAAATTGATATTTTTTTTTATCGAAATGTGATCGGCCAAAACTTTTCTGCCTTTCCTTTTTATCCTTCAAGAATTGAAACACGCCTTTCCTTTTTATCCCTCGACATCCAAGAGGAAAATAAAGTTTTAGAACTGAAATGTAAATATAAAAAAATATAAGGACTAAAGTGTACATTTACATGCCTCAAGAACAATAAAACGAGTATTTTTTATTTTATTTTTCTGGTAATGATTCTGTTTTTTCACTCATTAATCCACTAATATGGCGGACATGCATTGTAGCTCCTGATTTGTTATTGCATTTGAAATAGGGTTGGTCAAATTTCAATTTTTTTTTTTAAAAAAATTTCTTTTATTTTTCAAATCATTTTAACTTGATATAAAAAATAATTTTAAAAAAATAAAATAAAATTTATTATTTTAATATATTTCTAAATAAAAATACTTTAAAAAACAATTACTAATTTGCGACTGGAATCTCAAACACCACCCAGGTTTATTCCACCCACCAGGAGCACAAAAAATCAAAATCAAAGCCAGCCTAATAAACTTGTTTTGACTTTCTAATTTTTTCTTTCAAAACAATGTATTTTTGGCTTAAAAAATAAAGAAAATTGAAACCGGTTGACCCATAGTTGTTGTATTTGGAATTTGTTTGACATCAAGGCCAACATAATTTATCTATGGAACCAAACTATTCACATTACAAGGATTAATTATAAGCTTATTGTAATAAAGTTTTATTACTAAAATTTACTACAACAATCAATCAGACAGATTTGGATTGTGTTTGATGTGTTTTTTTTGGATTTTGATTTAAATTAGTTTTTAATTTTTTATTAAATAAATCTAAAATAAATCTGTTAAGAATAATTCAAAAAAAATTTAATTTTTTTGAAAGGAGATAGTACAGGTTAGAATTCATAAATTAAGAGTTAAGAAATGTAGCATTAAAAAAACTTTTAAATAGAGATTTTTTTAACTTTTTTTTTACCACGTGTTACTATTTATATAGATTAAGTATAAGCTAAAAGGTTTTTCAAACACTCATTAGCACTATAAATTACAATAGCAATTCATAATATTTTTTTATATATATTTTTAACACTTTTTTTCCTTTCAATTATTAATTATTTTTTTAAATTTAATCCTTATATATGATATGTGTATAGGAATTTAGAGTTAATAATTTATTTTAATTTATTTTTTATATGGTTATCACTATATCAAAAAACATCACAACATCATGTTGGTGTTAGAAAAATATTCCAATATCACGATATGGTTTATTTTTTAAAGAAGTTTATTAAAATAAAAAAATGATTTTGATAAAAACTAGTTTATTCAACCTTCTAGAGTAAATGACCTAGTTTGCGAGTTTGGTCAAGTAACCTTGGTTGTCCTGGTTCGCGGGTTTAGCTGAGTATTTTTTTTATTGAACTCGATTATGTAATCGTCTATTTTTTTTTATCATATAGTTAAAAACATAGTTTTGAAAAAAAAACATTTTATTAAATTTTAGAAAGTTCATAGGCATGTTGACGGGTTTAACTTTTTTTTTTTAATTTCATCTTTTGATATTGGACTGATTGAGAATTGAGATTTATAATTTGTTTTGTTTTGTTTTTTATAAGGTTATCATAATATTTTAAAACAAGTTTCGGTAGTGGTTTGATGCTCAATTTGACGATTGTCTATTTTTATTATCATATAGTTAAATAAACAATAGTTTTTTTTTAAAAAAAGTTATTAATCCCAATGAAGTCCATTACCTAATTTGCAGGTTTGATGTGTTAAATCAGGTTACCCGATTCATGGGTTTAACAGGTTCACCCATCAAACATGTTATGTTTTTTTATATATAAAGTTTTTGTTCATTTAATTTTTCTAATTGTTTTTTTTATTTCACTCTCATTCAGTATTAGATTGGTTAGAAAATGAAATTCATGGTTTATTTTTTTTATTATTTTCTCTAGGGTTATCATGATCTCAATAATGTTTTTCTTAGGTTTGGTGCTCGATTTTGTAAGCATCTAATTTTATTATAAAATAAAATAAAAATAATTTACAAAGACAACAAAGCTATTAAACCCATGACCCAGGTCGCAGGGTAACTGAGGTCAATCCAATATGTCATTGTCTTAGAATTTTAAAAAAATTGTTGTCTTAAAGTTTTTTTTTAAAGCTATGCCATGTTTTTAATAGCTATCCAAGTTATTTTTAGACCTATTAAATTGAATGATTCTCTTTGGATTAATTTCAATGCGATTTAATTTAAAACTCAAGTTAGGCAAAGAACCGGTTAATAGATTTTAAGATCAAATCGCTCGATTGAATTTAATAATACTATTAAAAATATCTCTATACTCTTAATATTTTTTTTTAAATTCAGAAAAAAAATAATCTAACATGCGACATGTACCAATGTACTAGTAAATTTTAAACTATAACTCCAAATTTTAAAATTTATTTTTCATAAGTCACGTCTAATATTTATAGTATTGAAAAAAAAAACATATAAAGATAATGGGCCAACCCATCACCTTAGTAGCCCATTAAGTTGAATTTGGATCCAAAATTGGCATTTGGCCACATTAGGACATATTCATCTATTATCATCTCTAACAAGACCAAAACCCTCAAAAAACCCCTCAAAGACCAACCGAAAAGCACGAGAGCGACTAAAAGCTCTAAGCTTGTACTTCAATGGCGGCGAAGAAACAAGAGAGTAACAACCAATCAAAGAAGAGAAAGCAAAACCCAGATGCTAAGACAAATACATATAGCTCATTTTCTAAAAGACCGAAGCTTGTCAGCTCAAAACCTGAAAACAAGCAAGAAAAGAAGCCTTTCAAGCCATTTAAGAAGCAGAATTTTGGCAAATTGAAGTCGCAATCTGGTGAAGAGAAGAACACCCCTTTATCAAAAAGAGAGCGTAGGCTACATGCAAAGGTTATTTCTTTTCTAGTTTTTTTTTTATTATTTCTTTTGTATAGTTTTAGTGTTATTATGTATAGTTGTTTTTTGCGTACTGAGTGTTTTTGTTTGTTTGTTTGATGATAGGAATTGACGGAGGCTAGGAAGAAGAGAAGGAAGCAACATTACACTCTTGAACAAGTATGCGTATTCTTTTAATTTGTTTTTACATCCAATTTGATTCATTGAAGTCAAACATTTGTCTCTGAGTCGTGGTTTAAGGAGTTATCTGGGACTAACATGTCCTTTTAGGAATCAACTTATCATTTTTGGAAAAGATAAGTTGAAGTTCAAGGCTTGGTGTTTTTTTTTCTTAAGGAAATCTGAAGTGTGTATTGGCTATAGTTTATGTTGTAAGTTTTGTTTATTGTGATTATTGGTTTGAGCAATTATCTTTTATTTTCACACAGGAGCTTGCACGTCTTTGGGAAAAGATGAGGCAGCGTAATATTGTCAAAGAAGAGAGATCCAAGTACCTTTTTTTTTTGTTAAGCTTAACTCCAAGATTACATGTGCATGGGATTTTTCTTTCATTCTCTCTCTTAACCATTTTTTCCCTTTTAAATTATCTTAAAAGGATTATTGCTGAAGCTATACTAAAGATGAAGGGGAAGATTCCGGAAATTGCAAGCTCCCATGTTTCGTCTCGTGTTCTGCAGGTGATTTTCTGCTTCCTTTTTGTTTGTCCATGATATGGGTTTTCCTAAGTTTACTGGTTTGTAAATGTTTGCTGTATCCCTCATTTATGCTGTTTTATTTCATTTTCAGACTTGTGTGAAGTATTGTACACAAGCTGAAAGGGATACCGTATTTGACGAGCTCAAGCCACATTTTCTGACCTTTGCGACCAACAAGTATGCAATTCATCTTGTGATGAAAATGCTAGATAATGGTACGTTTTGAGTTGAAAGAATCAAAAGAGAAACTAGAGGGACAATCAAAATGCCAGTTCCTATACATTATATTTATTCTTGTAAGTAAGACCCTTTTACTTTCATCATCTAAACTTCTTTATCTTGTTTGCAGCTTCTAAAAAACAGCTAGCAGAGTTCATCAGCTCCCTCCGTGGGCATGCTGCTTCTCTTCTTCGACACACTGTTGGATCTGTTGGTATGTTATACACTTGGGTTTGTGTTTGCTTTTTTTAAGGAGTGGTGGATCTCTTGGATACTCTGATTAAAGATATATTGATTCTGCTTAATTGTCTGTTACTCACTCTAAATCTCTCAATTTTCATTGAACTTAATTCTGGTGGTTTGTCAGTTCTGGAGACTCAATAGTTGATCTAAACCTGATCCATCCCTATACTTGATGCAAAACATTACCTTGTTAGAGGCTATTCCCTTGAATTTTTCTTTAGATTATGGTTTCCTTTGGTTTTTCCTATCCTTTTCAGGAAAATATTGTTTCTATACTACTGTTTCTCAAGTTTGATGAATTGGATAAAGGTTTCCTATTGAAGATAGAATGCAACTGATTACTTTTTTAAAAAAATTCTTTTTCAGTTATCGAGCATGCATACCAGCTGGCAAATGCAACTAAAAAACAAGAGCTTCTGATGGAGTTGTATTCCACTGAACTTCAATTGTTCAAGGATCTTTCATCAATGAAAGAAAGCAGGTGACTCATTTTCTGTTTCTAGTACTTTGCCATGCAAGAGTGTTCCCTATTGTAATATTTTCTAACAGTCCATGGTCATGCTGCTGTCTTGATTTTGTTGAATATTTATCTATGCCTTGGTTATCTTTCAGGTTACCGGATGTTATCCTGAAGCTGAACCTACAGAAAGGTTCAGTCTTACGACACATGGCTTCTGTCATTCAACCAATTCTGGAGAAAGGAATTGTTGATCACTCTATTATACACAGGGTGCTAATAGAGTACCTCAGCATAGCTGGCAAGGTTAAACAACATTTTAATGCCCTAAACAATTTCAAAAGAACAAATTTTGAAGCATTTTATTTTCTACAGTAGTAGTTTCTCTTTGCAACTTTGTTGTCTTTCTAAATTAAGTTTGTTTTTAGACCTCAGCAGCAGAAATAATTCAACAATTGTCAGGCCCACTTCTTGTTCGAATGATCCATACAAGGGATGGATCTCGGATTGGGATACTGTGTGTCAAACATGGGAGTGCTAAGGTTTGTTGCATTTTTTTTGATCTTTAATATCGACAAAGATTTAAAAATAGTTGTTTATTTATTCAACCATGTGAAAAGGGTTATTCTGATTTCCATCGGTTGTCCATTGCCCTTTAATCTTTCTTTCCTTTTCCTTTTGTGATAATATCCAGGAGCGAAAGAAGATTGTCAAAGGACTGAAAGGCACAGTAGGCAAAACAGCTCATTTTCAATATGGAAGTTTGGTAAGGATTTCATTTTTCATCTGTACCTGCTCTGTAGCTTGATGTATTTATTGTTCTTGTGGCTGGAGAAAAAAGTTACAGTCACCTTCCTGACATTGTCTTCTGACTTAAAAAGTTTCATTTAAGTATTTGATGTTGTGTTTTACCAATTGAGTTCACTCTTATGTTTCCTGTATTTCCTTGGGTAGGTCCTGCACCACATAATTTCCTCCAGATCTGCATATATTGCTGAATTGTTTTCTGTAGTTGTAAATGGATTCTTTGCTGTGTTTTTTTTTTCCAGTGGTGGTGGGGGGTGGGGTGGGGTGGGGGGGGGGTGGTATGGTTCAAATTGTAAAGATTAGTGACTGAAGGTTATGTATATGCTTTAGACTATATCTCAGTATTTTGAATTTTTATGCCCATTTGCATTATCTTCAGCTTCATCTGTTTCCTTGCTTGTGTCATCATATTTTTGTTCTGTGGTATTCTCTGACTATTAACTTTTTGTGTATCGGATGTTTTAAGGTACTTGCCTGCATTGTCTCAACTATTGACGACACAAAGCTCGTAACAAAGGTTGTTTCTAGTTGTGATGCTTATTACTGTTATTTTTTAGAATTTTCTTTTGAATGTCTCTCTGATTGAGTTTCTATTAAACTCTTCTGATTGCAGACTGTCATTCGCGAGCTTCAGTCGATCTTAAAGGAGCTTGTTTTGGATAAGGTTTCTACTCTTCTTGCACCTTGGAAGTCATTTTGGTTACATATATAATGGGAAAAGGTGTTGTGTAGCTTTAACTGTAAAACATGGATGGTCACCAAGTGTTTATTAAAATTTGGAATGCCACAAACAGGACTGGCTATTAATTATTAATTGATTCAACATATCATCAAACCCCCTGGGCACCTCTGCTAACAAAATTTGGGAAACTGGTTCTTACAACGTATTTATTTATCAATTAATTTTGTGGGATCTCTTATCTCAGTTTTTTTATATTGACAGATTTTTAGCTGTCTGGTTTTACCCTTACAAAACTTGTTCCTGATTCTTTTCACTGTTTATTAGAATGGAAGACGTCCTTTGTTGCAGTTGCTTAATCCAAATTGTACGCGATATTTCAGTCCTGATGAAATGGCTTCTCTTAGCCTATCTATTTCCTCTCTCAATGCCATGGTAACGTGATATTCATTTATCATTTATCTGGACCCTGAACGATCTTAGATCACTGATGCAATAATGCTTGAATGTACTATTTTTCTTTTCCATTTGCAGGGTGAATTGGAAGTAATTTCTGAAACTAAGTCTTTAAAGGACGAGGAATCTAGTGACAAGGACAACTATGGGAGAGAAGTTACAATGGCAAAGCCTGATGGAAGCACAAGTCCTGAAACTCTTCAACTCATTGAGGGTGGCAAAAAAGATCCTTCTATTAGAAGGCAAGAGCTGTTGGTGGGCAGTGGCCTTGCTGAGGTTTGTTACATTAAGATCTCTAAAATTCCTTTTGTTGTTCCTTTCTATGGTGTCTCTGTATCAGAAAGACTTCTGGCTTTGATACTACTGTGCTTTGCAGAGCCTCATTGACATATGTATCGAGAATGCAGAAGAGTTGCTAAGATCAAATTTTGGTAAAGAAGTCATATATGAGGTTAGTCCCTGCATCTGATATTTTATTGTAGTAATTATTTACTTCAACCTCCAGAAGTTCAGTTGCTGAAACTTGCTATGATATTTTCACCTCTCTTCTGAAGTCTATGTTAGTGTGAACTTGCTATTTTGCTAGATTATTGGGTTTAGGAGGCACATACATGCCCCTATTAAGAGTGCATTTGATAATGTGTTGCAGGTGCTTCTGAAAAGGCATCAAATTGGGATGCTTTTTTTGTGGTTTCGACATCTTCATGTCACAATCATCCTAAAGCTCTCAAAAAATACCAATCTGATGCCTTTTCAGTTCAAAATCAATTTGAAACGCACTTTAAAAAACAAAGAGCAATTGCACTACCAAACAGGCACTAGATGTCTTTGTAAATACCTGGCTTAACCCATCAGATCATTTGATTTGATCTATCTTGGTGATGAATGAAGGTTGCAACTGGGGGTTCTGGTGGTATTCTTCAAGAAACTTTGGGTGACAAGATGAACACCTTGCATGAAGCTATAGCATCACTTGCAGCAGAATCTAAATTTGAGGAATCAGATAAGGATCATGTCCTTGAAAATTTCCACTCCAGTCGGACCATTAGGAAATTAGTTATGGAAAGCTCCATGTTTGCCACCACTCTATGGAAGAAAGCTTTGAAAGGAAAGTGTGAGCAGTGGACACAAGGTCACAGGTTAGGCTAACATTCAAGTCTCTCTTGCAAGTAGAATGCATTTAGCCAAAGCATAATTTTGATATCTGACGTTAATGTCTTTCGTAACGTTCTGCAGTTCTAAGGTAATATGTGCATTCTTGGAATCGTCTGACGCCAAGATCAGTAAACTAGCCAAGGAAGAACTGCAGCCCTTAATAGACAGGGGTATTCTCAAATTACCTGAAAAGAAGCAACCAGCAAACAAATGAAGGTAAAATCGTTTGCAGCTGACGGTCACTATAATGACACTATCTCAAAGTACAGGCGCAGCAGCTCCTGGATCACTGGTTGAATTGAATTTGAACTCAACCACGACAAGACAAGCATAGAGTGGATCCAAATCTGAAATGAGGTCCAAGGAAAAGGTGTTATAGCATGTACTGTAGCCTATCTATCTTTCTCTTCCATGAATCATATCAACGTGCACAACATCTGTACATTAGAGAAATCACTTTGTTGCCGATCTGTGTCACAGCAGAATCATGTTTTTGTTCCTCCTATCAAGCTTGAAATTTTGTTATGTTACGACTTACCAAGTTGTAGAAGCATTTGATCAAATATATGACTTCAACAATTTTGACGTTACATCATGTTAAGATTGCCATGACAGTCACGTCAGCTTCATCTCTTCCTTTGTTTTTCTCCCTTGAAAATTACCAGCTGTAAAATATCGACTGCATAAAACCATGAATCTAGTGAGACAGAAAAGATTAAGATAATGGGACAGAGGCCTGCTCTTCGAAAGGATAGATTTACTGTTATAAAAACATATTTATTTATATGAATATCTCTATTTTTTTGGACATTAATCAAAAGCAATTTAGATGCATCAGCTGCATTTTTCTTCTAGAATATCAACTTAAATGATTGGAATCACAAAAAAACGCTTATAGTAAGGGAAAAAAACACCTTAATTAAGAGATTTTCTGCTGTTTCGTAAAGAAATATACAGAGGAGAGCTTCTATTCTATGCTGTTTCATAAAGAAATATCTTAATTAATTAACTCTGTTCTGTTTGGTTAAGTGTGATCGAAGCCATGTTTTACACCAATTATAGTGTTAAAAGTGTTTGTTTGTTGAATACACAATAGTTTTGTATAAATTCCACTGAAAGCTTTATTTTAAAATCTTAATTACGAAAAAACTATAATTCATTGTTTTTCTTGAACTGTAATTATAAAAGCTATCAAGATACAGAGCATGGTTGCCAAAAATGTTACTAGCTCCCTCCCTACACACTACTACTCCTTGTAGTTCTATGTCCAGTGAAAATCAATGCCAATAATATATATTATTATGTTTTTTTTAAAAAAATTAACATCGAGAAATGCCACAGCTCCATAGAACATATATTTTCTACTGAACCCTACGCCCTTACCAATGGATCTGTGATTCCCAATATTATTTCATGGCACGATAGATGCTATTTGACTGAAAAATGTTTTGTTTGACTCCAGGAGTATAGCATTTTGTGGTTGTCTCCTTCCTCTTGCTTTCTAGATTCTTAGGCATATGATTGAATCTCATTTCTTTTCCTTTTTCAAAATCCAATTTCTTGGTAATTGAGAATTTATTTTTTCTTTCCTTTTAGGCTTGCTCCAATTTTCTTCAGTAAATGTTTTTTTTTTTTTTTTTTATATATATAGAAAAAATGCTTTAAATATCCCCATAACTGAGTATCTACCATAAATTCAAGGGATCGGTCTAGTGGATAGTGAGATTTACTCAGTTTCCTAACCTTTTATATTCAAATTTTAAGATGAACACTTGGTAGAACTTATTAAATTCCATTTAATGCATGAAAATATCATTAAAGATCAATGGACGTGATCTCAATTGATATACTAACTGATTCGAAACAAGTCTTTCAAGGCACATAACATTATTTTTGAATACAGGTGAGCTGACACATGACAATGGCTGCTCTCTTAATTTCTCGTGAAGAAGATAAAAGAATGGCCTCTAAGCTCTCAAAATCCAACCTCTAGATTTGATTTTAAAATTGAAATCAACCCAACTAATAGGGATTGAGGGATGGATATTGGAGCCAAAATCCATACATTAACTTTTTTTTTTTTTTATTAATCTGAATGTCCGAGCCAGTTTACGTCTACTTTGATTAATTCTACGGGTCCTAAAGTTAACGACCATATAAGTCTCGAGTAACCCTAAAGTTTTTAAAACTTGATCCGGTAATATGTAAAAAACAAACTTAAAAACTGATAATTAAGCTCATATCTTATGGTTAATCCAAATATTAACCTTGTCAAACATTAACGTTAACCTCTCCATCTCTTCTCTTCCCACCAACCGATCCACTTTGAAAAATCTCTCCCGCAAACTTTGCTCTCTTTTCTTAACTGCTCCACCATTGCAATCACTCCCTCTCCTTAAAGACCAACGAAACGTACACCAACATTAATACAATACACATTTAGCAACAATAGGAGTATATATAACAGTTCCATTCTTCATTTTTCCCCTCTTCTCTCTAAAATGGGACTAGAATTAGAAACCAAGAAATCCCAGTTAGTGTTTGAGATTTGTTCTCTGTCAGCCCTATTGGTTTCCTGTGTTCACAGGCATCGTAGTAGCAGCTGTGATCCTGTAGAATCGCATTTTATTGATTGGTATCGCATTCTGGGAGTACGTAATGTGTTAATCTTCTTGATCTTGATTACTTCTCAAGGTTTCTTTATGTTTTATTTCAATTTAATTCAATGTGTTCTTGGACTTGTTCGCAGGTAGATGAAAATGCAGGCTTAGAAGTTATAAAGAAGAGGTATCATAAACTTGGTAAGTACGTTTTGTTGATGTTGTTGTGTGTTTTTGTTTATATATATATATATATAAAATGTTGATGTGCTTTTCCTTCCGTTTGTGGTGAGGATTGTTAATTTCTTGCGGCAGCTTTGCAACTTCACCCAGACAAGAACAACCATCCTAAAGCTGACGTTGCCTTCAAGCTTGTCTTGGAGGTTAGATAGACTATTCTCTTCTTATTTATTGATACGGGTAGAACTTGGCATGTATAGTTACATGGATTACTACTATTTCAATGAAGATTTATTGCTTAAATTGGTTTATGTAATCAATCAGATGAGATAGATATTAGATAATTCTTATGGATTAATGATGGAGATAGTCATTTGAATCAAATTGAATTTAAGAAATATAGAATATGGATAGATGACACAAAGTCATTTGCATTTTGGGACCATCTGTAGGCACTGACTGAACTTGGTTATTTAATTTCAAACCAAGATTTAGATAACTACCATTAGATTCTACTGTTAGAGTAGATAAACTCGCACCAGTAATCACATCAAAGCTAGCAGCCTGTAAAATAAATGCTCACGAGGATGAAATGCAATATTTGATGAGTAGTAATGGTTCTGTACTATGAGAGTTGCCCTGTGTGACATAGCCATAAAGCCATGGCAGAGTTTGGGTGACAGAAAGGGGCCCTGGCTGGTTTCCCCTGTAAAAAGAAAAATTCACCAAACTTTGTTTTCTTCTTGTTAGTTTTTCCATCTTTTGATAGTTCTCTCCTTTTTCTTCCACCTTTAATACACCAAGCTTTGTTACTTCACTTTGCTTCATTTCTTTCTGGGATAGCTTTCCATCAGTCTTGTTCCGTTTTCCAGAATCCATGGCTGCCTTGAATGTTCTTGCCGCAATGGCAGCAATGGCATTTGAATATCCCTGATTGCGGCCATGACATTCGTGGAAGTCATAAACTGGCCGATTGGAGGAATATGGGGCAAGATTGATGAACTTTTTCAAAAAAAATCACAACACCCTTCATCAT
>Ga0307517_10007283_pt1 | contig 16167 bp, 11 predicted proteins | sample 23_EM_MG_FD_194515 | JGI IMG/M metagenome (GOLD analysis project Ga0307517, IMG submission 194515) | Populus trichocarpa ectomycorrhiza microbial communities from riparian zone in the Pacific Northwest, United States - 23_EM | ecosystem: Host-associated > Plants > Roots > Unclassified | place... | reverse complement strand
CAACTTAACTCTATCTCCTTTCTTCAACCCTTTCTCATGAGCATAGCTCCCCCATTGGCCAGACATCCAAGGCTTCTTATATTTTCCCTCGTTGCGAGTGGAGACCTTGAATTCCCATGGCTGGTCTACCGTGTCCATTGCAACAAATTCGAAATAATTTTGACCATCAGGGATGGGGAAATTTCCAAGGCTTTCCATCGGAAGTTCCATTCGATTATTTGTTGCATCACTCCTGGACAATGATTTTTCCATTGCCACCTGCTCCATTTCTAGCAAATTAAAAGGGCTGAGAAAAATTTATAATAGAAAATTAGAAATCTATTTGCCAAATGATATGGAATCTTTTGTAGGGATTTTGGTATGAAAATAGAAGAGCTAGTGTCGTTATTTATACTGATCAGTGGGCAATGTTGGAGGTCTAAGTCCTCATCTGGCCGCATTCACTTGTGTTTTTGGGTTGCTTGTCGAGCTTGTTCTCTGGATATCGTTCGAAAATCCCCAAATAATCCGAAGGGAAAAAAGAAGAAGAAAGAATAAAAAAAAAATCCAAGTTCGGAAATGACATTGATGGATTCTCGTTTAATTGTTTTATAATTACACTAGGACTGCATTGACAATGATTGATCCAATGTTGAAAATGGTATCCTAAATACTTTTTTATTGTGGAAGCCAGTGCTATATCTTGAATTATATTTTAATTAAAATAGAATAAGATGATAGGATTTATAACTAGTTGACTTAAAAAACATTGTTACTAAGACAAATTACCATTCAAGTAAAAAACTCAAGATTAAATAAGGTTAAAAAATAGTTTTATTCTATTCAATGTACTTAAGATGGTAACAAAGAAATAAAATATCTTTGCTATTGTCTTCTTCTTCTTCTTCTTTGATAGTTAAGGAAGACATTGAATTGAGAAAATGATCTCAATGTATTCTCCGATTAAAATATTTTCCCAATTGAATTAAAAGCCTAATGTAGCTAAATTTGTAGCTAGACATGTGATTTGACCAATGTTTCTCTTTTTAATTTATTTGAAGAACGACTAATTTATTAATTATTTGTATACTCGTGATTAAGATTACTTTCAGTCCAACTGATATAAAACAATTCAAAGAGAGTCTGACACATTATGCTCACAAACTTACGAAATCGATTAAGTTCTCGTGGTGGGTGAAGATTCTCTCTCTCTCTCTCTCTAATTTTCTCTTTGAATACGGGGATTTTCGAACGATGTCCATGGTATAATCTAACACACACCACATTTCGGACAGGGATTTGAAGCTGCCAACATCTAAACGATAACGAGGATTAATTTTTTTTAAAAGAGAAGGTTGATGAATTCTCTTTAGAACTCCAATCAACAAAGCTGGTCGGTCGCCAGCTGGATATAGGCCTTGGTCGTAAGTAAGCGCATGGGATTGAGAGAGAAAAAGATACAAGTGTTTGTAAACTTATCTTCTGATATTAGGGTGATTGTCGCCCGTTTACAGGTAACTTTTCTTAATTTTCGAGCGACGATGGCCTTCTATGTTGTATTCAGTACTGTGAAAGATCAGAAATAATCGATTACATTAGCTTACCACTATATTATGGTTCGACATATAATACATAGACAAGTCACATCTTCGACTAACTTTTTGACCATTCAATATCTTGTCACTCAATATATTACAAAGTGTGAAACATTTTTAATTCCATCACAAGACAAAAACAAAAAAACCCCTTTTAAAACAATTTAGGATGAAAAAGATTAATTCAAACAATTTAGGATGCTGTAATTTTATTAAACAATACCAAATGAACAATTGAATCGAATTAAAAATAATATTTTACAAATTAAAGAAAAATTCTCTACAAATAATTTTGAGATACATTCTTCTATCAATCTCCATATCCGTACAGGGATCGAAGCTAATATTTCTAAAACATTGAGATATTTTTTATTCAAATTAAAAAAAAACAAAAAATTAACTTTATTGAGTATGCTAAATGCATGGCCAATTTATAAGGGTGGGATGACACCTTATAAAATAAACTAAATAGAAACAATGCTGGTCAATTCTTAGGCCAAAAATAATAATATATAAAAGGCAAAACTGCACAAAATCAATAAAAAAAGGTAAAAAAAACTTGATTCAACTCATTTAACTCAACAAACTGATAATATAATATTGAATAATAAAATTAAAATTAAAAATTAAAAAAACCTAAGTTAAAAGGGTAAAATCTTCTAAACTCGTGTCTCGAATCATGAGACCGGGTTATCCCATAGAAGATAGATGCAAAAAAATCACAAAGCAAAATTCTCAACCATCAAAAATAAAAAAAAATAGCGATCAAATGAATGAGGATCAAATCTGGTACAAAAATCAATTGAAATAAATAATAAAGGGTAACATTGAAAAATAGTAGTAGTCAAAAGAATGAAGAATTAATCTAGTATTAATATTAAATGAAATAATAGAATGAGGGATTAATTGAAAAATAAAATAAATGAAGAAAATGATTAAAAAAAAATAGCAATTAAAAAAATAAGGACTAAGTTTAAGGTGAAAAAAAATAAAAGAATGATGAAATTGAAAAAACATTTCAATTTTATAAATTATTTTAAATAAAACAAATAGTAACTAAAAAATAGAGATTAAATTCAGAGAAAAACTAAGTTGAATGGTTGGTCTGAAAAATAAAAAGGTTTATCACACGACAAACCTGCAGTCTATTAGTCACACGCATCGCGCAAATATGAAGCAGGGGCCAAGCACTTTTCAACGACACTTTGAAATCTAGGGTATTTGGCCAAAGGGTTATGTCATACACGCAGTCCAAAACTTGCAGACACACCCAAGGCTGATGTGTGCAACGAACGTGATAATTATTTTTTAATAATATTTAAATTTGGTAAATAATCAACCTATATGATAATAACAGAAAAAAAATAATCTTGACAATAAGTTAAGGGGTTTTTACTTTCAAGATAATTTTGTTATTTTATTGGTTTTTTTTAAGTTAAAAGACCATGCAAGAGTCGTTTTTTTTTTTGGGGTTAATTTAGATTTTTTACTCTTAAAAAATAAGATAGCTGATTTAACCACGATAAATTTAGTAATGCCAAATGAACCTAATTAAAAGATGAATTTGGCCCCCTAATTAATGCTTCATTGGCTTATACTGTGGAGAACAAAAATATCAACATACATTGAATTTTGTTTCACAATGAATCACCGATGCCTCTTATAGTTTTGATAATTTATAATCAATATACGAAGAAAGAAAAATAGATCAAATATATTATTATATAATAAATAAATCATTTCCTTGAATTGTTTTAAAAAATCTTGTGATTTTTATAATTTTAAAAAGTTAGTACACATTTCAACAATTACAACTACATCCAATTTCTAAGCTAAAAATGATTTGCTTATAATGAGATCTCTAATAATATTCTTCTTTTAAAAAGTTAAAAAGATTTAAAATTAAAACGTTTATGCAACTTCCAAATCAACTGGGATTGCACATTGGACAAATGATTACCAAGAAACTCAAATCATTGCATTTGTCGTAATTTGTCAAAGATCAGAAATAATCACATCTTCGATTAACTTTTTGACCATGGAATACCTTGCCAACCATACCACCTAATGTGACAAAAAAAACACAATCTAGGATGATGTTATCGAACGATAATGAACAAGAGTTGCCTGTGAACGTGCAATCACTACACCTATAAAAATGCTCTAATTGCTAGCCCTCCAACATTCATCTGTTTCTCAGCCTGTTAAAAAACCTGATTAGTGCTCTTGAAATCCATTTCTAGCATCAATGGCGGAGCTCATAAATAAAATCCTAACGCGCACAGACCTAGAAAACCGTCTAGCTTATCCAACCCAGAGTCTTTGGGCCTTTCCACTATTGTCCGAGGGCCAAACTTCAATACGTTTTGATGCACGAGATACTCTTGGGAAAGTCTGGAATCTTAAGCTTTCTACTCGGACTCAAGGCCATCCAAAACCAGCCATCACTGGAGAGTGGTTGTCACTTGTGAAAGAGAAGGGCCTTAGAGTCGGAGACAGGATCGTTCTGACTAGGGAAGTAGATGAAGATGATGAAGTGAGCTACGAAATCAGAACTGAACGCAAGATATTCAATGTTTGGGCCCCTGTCCAACAGGGGACTTATCTTTGCCAATTGGTAAAATATATGCTTGGAGTATGCGGGTTACCAGGGGCGGAACCAGAAAATAAAATTAAGAGGTTAAGATTTCAATTGTTTTAGCAGCCCCCCACCCCGCGTGTTAGTGACTGTTTTTCTAGCAAGGTGTTCGTAGTAGTGTGCTAGGTGTTTTTAATTCTCCTGTGTTGTGTGATTTACATATTATGTTTTTGTTCCTTGTATTTGCTTTTTTATGCAGCGTACCCTCTCATACGGATTAATCCTTTCTAGCTCATGGCTCCATGGGTAGCAAGAGAGGAGTGTAGAGGCTGCTAGCTAGCTTTTTATACATGTATGGAGCTTTCATTTTGACAGTAGTACTGGTGTGTTATATATTTGATGTATCTTCAACTTCTCAATCTAAGCCTCGTTTAGTTTATTATGAATTTGGTCCTTACCAAGACCAGGTGAAAATACTTTATGTCTGACACTTGACTGCCGCGAAATTATCCTTAAAACACCCAAAGTACCATTTTCTGACCTTGTGATATCATTTCAATCAGTATTGAAGACAAATTCTAAACGATTAAGCTTTAAAACCTTTTTGTGGCGGACAAACAGGGCAAGAGAATTGGGGTGTTTATACTATTGGAAATTTTAATGTTAGGCTGAGCTAGCTGCCAAAAAAGGCAAGCATCAAGGTCAAAATGTGAAGATCCACACCCCAACATTCGCAGGCTGTCTAGACTCTTGCATTTAGCCTTCCATCGATCGTTCGCATATTGCTAGATTGAAGACATAAAATGCAGATAGCAAGAAACTGTAAGTGATCTTGGAAACAAATTGTGAATCTCATAAAGTTTGACGAAGATAACCTGAAATTAAGGTCGTTGCCAAAAAGAATGTCCCATGATGGCCAAAAGTGCAACCGATTTGTCATTTGTCATGTGGAGGGAGTGTTTGAAAATATAAATCAATCCGTGTTTTTAAAAGAATTAATTTTTTTATTAAAAATTATTTTTTTATATATATCTTGATTCGTCTTAATACGTTAATATTAAAAATAATTTTTAAAAAATAAAAAAATTATTTTAATATAATTCAGAATAAAAAAATATTTTAAAAAACATCTACACCTCAAAAAAAAAAAAATTAAAAAGATAGAGATAGAAGAGTTTGCATACTTATCCTGTCATGATAAAGTGATTGTCGCTCGTACACATCCAACTTTTCTTAATTGTTGCGTGACAATGGGCCTTCTATATTGTATTTAGAAAGTTGAAAGAAAAGAAAAGCAAAGGTAATTTGAAATATCAGACCACCTAGCTCAGCAGTCTGTGTAATGTGCTCCAGCTTAGAAAAACAATTAGATTATACTGAATATTTGTAAAAATTTCTCTAAAATTAACTTAAAAATTCAATTTGAGAAATTAAATTATTAAAAAATCATTTCAATTCAATAATTTAAATTGTTAATTAAAATTTTAAAATATAATTTATATTATTCTTTAATACATCCCCTCAAGTAAAAGTCCATCTAACTTAAAATTTGCACAGACTCATATTATATTATATTTAATTTTTATCAAATAAATAAGAATAGTTAGATTTAAACTCATTACCGCTTGGTTATTAAGGCTCTGTTATCATATTAAAAAAATTATAATTCAATAACTTAAACTATTAGGTAAGATTTTAAAATATAATTTATATTATTCTCTAATATAAACTAAAAAATAATTAAAAAAAACATTCAAGTAATTTCTAATTTGAAGATATTATAAGTTATATTTCTTGCACTAATAAAGTATAACAAAGACTGAAAACTAACCTGAAAATGTCATTGCCAAAAAGAATCTCATGTATTGTCGGCTAATCAAACATTAATTTTTTTTTTTTTTTTATGAGACAAAAGAGCAACCGACTCCTGTCAAATTCTAGTATCTGTTCAAACTAAGATTTTAGATAAGAAGGTGGCCACATTTTGAATTAATACTATTTTCTAAACATTCCATTACATAAAAATATTTGTACTTAAAATTTACATAAATTCAAATATCAAATTAAAATGAACATACCTCGAATAATATTTATAAACAAAAAAATGTATATAAGAACACGAATTATCCCACAAAAATCAAAGTTAAAAAAAAAAACCAAAGTAATGTATTTTATTTATTTATATTTTTTGTTGGCTCCGGAGCAAATTATTATACTAAATTATAATACTCTCAACCACACTTTAACTATTTTCCAGAGCCATTGTCAGTCTCAAATACCTTACGGTAGGCTGTGCTAGCTGCCAAAAAAGACAAGCATCAAGGTCAAAATGTGAAGAACCACACGCCAACACTCGCAGGCTGTCTAGACTCTTTCATTTTAGCCTTTCATCGATCGTTCGCATGTTGCAAGATTCGAGACATTCAGTGCAGATAGCAATAAATTGTATTTAATTTATAGGTTACATAGGTAAATTCCTTTTTCTAGTGAGACCGGTGGATATATTATCTACACTAAAATGTATTTAATTTTCTTTAACTATTGATCAAAGTGTCATCAATCTTTAAACAAAGATTTCATGGCATTGATCTTTGAAAAGTTACTTGATTTGATTAGTTAATTTTGAATTAATTCGGTTCCATTGAACCTCTCAGATTCATTGATTATGCAAATTCAATGAATTTTCTTAAATTAGTTCTACATAATTTTGAATTAATTATGTATTCCTAACCCTATGTATAAATAAAGTGCCTCCATTCTCACAGGTAGAAACCAGAAAAATCAATATATATATACATTCTATTTCGGCCTTTAAAATATGCTTTTTTTTTTCTTACCCGGGTATCCTCATATCCTTTTAAAAGATGAGACTAGTTCCGTTCGAGATTTGTGACTGTTCTTTCCAATAAGTGCGTTTCCTGAAGAAATATGCTCTCTTTATGTATTAATTATGTATACTCTCTTATGTATTAATTATGTATTCCTAACCTTATGTATACTTATCTTTGATTTCATATTTTTTGTTATATTTTTATATTGATGAGTGGAAAGAAAAGAGCTCGGATAGCTTACGAGGAAGTGCCCTTTCTAAGATTTCAGCCACCCTATAAATACATAATTGATTTTAATAAGCAATTTCTTTTGGGAAACCAACTGGTAAACGATTACATTTAATTGGATTATATATAATTATTGAACTTCATGATAAAATCTGATGAAATTTAAAAGACAAGTGACAATTCAAATCAACTTGCTTTTCATTTCTTTCAACTTCTCGAAGAAAAAAAAAATAGAGATGGAGATGGATAATAGTTTTCTAGCTCTGTTTTTCTAATTTCATAGCATGTGATATGCATAAGCCTCGAAGACTAAAGCCCAATAACATAACTATCTATAGTCCATGCGAAGTTGCAAGCCATTGCATAGGGCTTATAGTCCAGGAAACTCTAAAAGCAAGCAATGAAGCCCACAAAAATAAGACAACCTCGTTCTCGGTTAGGTCTCCTTCCCTGTGCAGCCTCTCTACTGGTTATCTTGCTAGGGTTTAACAGTTGCTTTCATGGAATGATCTTCAAGCAGAGGTAAGTAGCATTTCATTTCCTAGTTCTTCTTCAAACGTCAGCTCCCAATGTTTAGGTTTCTCTGCAAAAGCTTGGGGTTAGGATGCTCCATTAGACCTAGTTCATCAGTTCATCAAGAATTACACTATTTTCTTGAAAACCCTTCAATATTATCATGCCTCAGAAACATTTCATCTGTGAATTCAGATGATGTAAAAGAACACTCCTTTACAGTATCATACCTTATGAACATTTGTGGGTTCTCTCTAAAACCTGCTTTAGAAGTTTCTAAACAGGTTCATTTTGAAACCCCAGGTAATGCTGATTCTGTTCTTGAGATTTTCAAGAACCATGGCTTCTCAAAGGCCCATATTTTGAACCTTGTGAGGAGATGGCCTAGAGTGCTTTTGTGTAAACCTCACAGAACACTCTTGCCCAAGCTTGGATTTTTCCATTCTAAAGGGTTTTCAAGCCCTGATGTTGTCAAAATTATATCAACCTATCCGTGGATTTTGAGAATTAGCTTTGAAAACAAGTTAGTCCCTGCTTTTGATTTCTTTGAAAATTTGCTCCAATCTGATGCCATGGCTATCAAAGCAGTCAAACTTGACCCGCGCCTTCTAGATGCTGGTCTTGAAAAGGCCGCACGTATTGTTGATATTTTGTTAGAAAATGGAGTCCCTATGAAGAATATTGCTCTATCAGTTCGGATAAAGCCTGGTATTATGCTTTCGAATCTGGAGAATTTCAAAAGGCTTGTTCAGAAAGCAAGTCTAATGGGATTTCATCCTTCCAAGAGTCAATTTGTTGTAGCAATTGTGTTGCTGAGGTCCATGACCACATCCACATGGGAAAAAAAGCTTGATGTGTATAGGAGATGGGGTTTGTCTCAAGAAGAAATTCTTGCAGCATTTGTAAAGAATCCTTGGTTTATGAGCTTATCTGAAGAGAAGATCACGGCAGTGATGGATCTTTTTGTCAACCAATTGGGTTGGGAGTCTTCCTATCTTGCCAAAAACCCAACTATACCATCATATAGCCTGGACAAAAGGCTTGTTCCAAGGGCTTTGTTATTGCAATTTCTAGTTTCTAAAGGCTTGGTTGAGAAGAGTTTCAGAAGCACTGCGTTCTTCTACACACCTGAAAATAAGTTCCGGCAGATGTTCATAAATCACCATTCTGAATCTACCCAGATATTGAAATTTTACAATGAAAAACTGAATCTTTCATCAGTTGTAAACTCTTCTACATTTTAAATCACAATGGCTCTGCATTTTCATTTGTTTTTTTATTGTCTTCTCTGCCTTAGAATTTCCATAAGTTAGGCATTGTGCATTGGAATTACCTGTTCTTTTTGCAATTTAGTTTCTCTATTCTCTGATTTTTCTCGATTAAACCTTGAACCTTGTGCTTTGTGATGTTTTTACAGCCATCTGGCATACCAGGAGCTGCACTTTCCTTGCCTTCCATGATATATACAACTTACACTGTCTTGTTAACTTGTGAATGATGTTCTTTCACTATGAGAGATGATCTAATCCAAGTTAGGTTTTACTTGGTAATTGCATTCATGAAACAGAGAGGTTCAGACTTCATTCTGCATTGGGACTGCCTAGAAATGCATGTTAATTCTGCTTTGCATATGAGATCTTTTCCCTTCTACAGTTAGTTTATAACTAATCGAAGTATTCATTCAAAACACAAAAGTTTGCCCTAGTATGGATTGTTGCAGGGTTTGGAATGTTTAAATGACTTGAGATTCTTCCTATCTTAAAACAAAGAGGAACATTTATGGTATGAAAGACAGATTTGAACACTACAAATCCTGATGCAAGGAAGGTGTCGAGACATAGTAAGTTCAAGGATTTAATATCAAGAGATATATATAGTTTCGAAGTTCAAGGATTTAATATCAAGAGATATATATATAGTTTCATTTGCTGTTGAAGGTATGATCATATGCTGCTGGCATAATCCCTAGAAACAATCCATTTCTTGAAGTATAATTAGGGATTTTGCAAGATCTTCCATGGGACCTGAACAAGATATGAACGGTTTGGAAGTGTGGTAAATATTGTTTTTCAAAGTATTTTTTCTTAGAAATGCTTTAAAATAATTTATTTTATTTTTTAAAATTTATTTTTAATATCAGCACATCAAAACGATCAAAAAAATATATATAAAAAATAATCTTTAAAACTTAAAAAATCTTAATAGTAAGGTTGGACTATAATATCAAGTTTTTCAGGGTAGTGGAGCAGATTTGAATGGATCAATGAGGTAAGAGACTGTGAAGGAGTAATCTTGCGGGTTTGCAGCATTGCTACTTCCACTTGACAAGAATTGGTGCTGGGCATGGACTAAAATATGAAAAATTAGAAGTTTCCTTGTTGTCATGAGCAAGAATGAGACCGTGTAGGATATTTTCCAAAAAAAAAAAAAAATGCTTGATATATGTCTTCTCAAAATGGAAGATGAAGATGGCCTCCCATTTAAATTTGATTTATATGCCTTCTCAAGATTGCGTCGGATATAGGAAAACAGCTTCCTTCTCTGTTGTGTTAAACAAAAACAAATAGCCAACAAAACTGGCTGACACATCCAAAAGACGGTGTCAGCCATCAAGCAATCCATTTGCTTTGAAATAGAAACTCTGTTCTACAAGGATGCAGCTACTAGCAAGTCGTACCAGTGATTAAAAAGTTAGAAGCCTTCCAGATTGTTGGAACTCTAAACTTCTTATAAATCCGACTAGCAATTGCTACATTAGATTAGTAAAAGTTGGAGAATAAAATCTAGATTTTGCTTGTCCGTATTCTTACTCCGGTTGAGACATCAGGATATCACATTCCATCCATTTCTTTACGACTAAGCATTGCCCTCTTTTTCTCAATTTCATGGGGTTAAGGATATGCTTTCTCCCTTCGTTGTGCACCAAATATTACACAGTTTGCACCAATATCTCAGCTGTGCTATCTCACTGCATCTGCCACCTTTCTTGGCAAGTTTTGACTTCATCGTCCTGCTTTTGATCTTCTAAGTGGTCCTTGAATTTCAGCTCCTGCAGTTTGACCCGGTGTTTTCCACCCCTCATGTGCTTCCTGTAGTTGGAAAGACTCTGGGAAGGCACTTGGCAAACTTTGCAAAAAGTGTAACCCATCTGATTTCCAGGTTCATGAGGTTGTGGAGATGATGGGAATTCAAGGCTGTTTGCTGGTGTTTCCCGCTTTATTCCAGAAAGCACGGGATTGATTGGGAGTTAAACTTGAAGATTGCACCTGATATGAGTGATATTTTAGTTGCCATATTCATTCTAACCTTATATGTGCAGCTTGCGGTAACCATATTGGATAGGAACTTAGCAAACCTTGTAAAAAGTGTAGCCTTCTCGGATTGTCATGTTCATGCAGCTGCATAGGTGGTGAGAATCTGATGCTGTTAGCTGGTGATAGCCTTCTTGTTCCTGAAAGTATAGGACTTGGACTTGAACAAGACCTTGGGCTGGGATTTGCACCTGATATGAGTGACATTTAGTCTAGAAAGAGAATAGGACATTCCCAAGCTACTGTCCCACAAGGGTGGTCCGGGGAACAAAAACTTGGGGAAAGTTTTACTCTTCTGCATTTTTGCATAAGTTGGCTATTCTCAAGGCTCAAGCTGTTTCAGAAGTATAAAAAACATAAACATTTTCCAGAGAAACCCAGTTTAACGGTCTGTCTTTGGTTGAAAGCCACAGCAGATTGGCATGGCAATAACCCACTGTTAAAACTAGGAAAGGCCACCCCAAAAGAAATGAAATCCTCTCCACACCCCAGCAGCCAAGCTCAACAGCAATGTTTTCATGTTGAGTTAATGTTCTGATATCTTCCAGAACCCTAATTTTACTGTCTCAAAACCAGTGAGACAATCAAAACTTTGCGTTGATTTGGGTTACCAAGACAGGTGACGCCAATAAATTTCAGAGGTATCAAACCCTAATGCTTTTTGCATAGAGCAACTGCAATTTTTCCCGATTCAAAACCCTCTATATCTCAGAAATAAACCCAGTAAATGGATCCATACTTGTTCATCACTTCATGACCCATACACACCTAAAAATCTAAACCTTTCCCGATTCCTCAAGCCCAATAGAACCCATTTTATTGATATATTATTAAAACAAGATTAGGGGTGGCAAAGTTCATGCATTTGCATCATTAGGACAGAAAAGAAAAAAAGTTAAATAAATAATATAACCCCCTAAAAAAAAAAAAAGCAAAATCGTTCTAAATCACGTGACACTATCAACTCCACTAAATTTAGAATCTCTCATGTTGTCCGTACTCTGACAATCCAGCTGTCCACCACTAACCTGACAGCCACACGTCCTTAAGACAGACCCAACCCATCACGTGCAAACACCAACAACATGACACAGTAACAGCCCCGTCATTCTAAACAAACGTGATCCTCGTGCCTTTAAAAACCCGTCCAGGTTCGTTCCACAGTTATTCCTTAAAAGCCCGCCCCGGTTCATTTTCACAGTGATCACTTGAGCACCCCTACTCTCTCTGGTCTCTTTCTCTCTCATTATTTCTAAAATTAGGGTTTCGAAACCCCAAATTTTTCATGATGATTTTCTGTAATTTGTGAATAGAGACGAAGCTGAATTTCTGATTTCAAGTATTACGGAATGGCTGAGGAGGCAGCGAAAGCAGTGGAGCCTAATGCGGAGTTGCTAGAATGGCCGAAGAAGGACAAGCGTAGGTTATTTCATGCTGTGTATCGCGTCGGTGATCTTGAACGTACCATTAAGTGAGTGAGGTTTTGTTTTTGTATTTCTTTTTCGATTTTCTTAATGTTTTGTAATTTATGTGATTTTCTTCATATTTTGTTATTTATTTTTGTGAATTTATTTGTAATTAACTTTGCGTTTATTATGAAGTTTCAGTTTTTATTTTTATTTTTGTTTGTTTTGGAATTTATGTGATTTTTACTAAATTCATAGTTATTTTTTTTAATGTTTTCTTTTGCAATTTGTGTGATTTTCTGCATATTTTGTGATTTGTTTTTTAAATTTTGGTGTAATTACTGTGCATTAGTTTTTTTTTCTCCTTTTTACAATTTGTGTGATTTTTCATATATATACATTAAATTTGGGTGTTTTCTAATTTAGGTAGAATTAAATACGCACATGTAGGAAGTCTGAAGTTTTATGTCCTGGTTTGTTTGTTTTCTGCAATTTAAACCTAAGAGTTTGAAATGCTTGGGAGTTTTGTCATGTGTGATTTTGCAAATATGTATTTGCGATTTAGTACTCAATGGTGTTATATTGTGGCATTCAGTAGGCATTTAATATAAAGTTTGGATTTTGATTTGTTTGTTTTTGTGCTGTTGGTGAAGGTTTTATACAGAAGGATTTGGAATGAAGTTATTGAGGCAAAGGGATATACCAGAAGAGAAATACTCCAATGCATTTCTTGGGTTTGGACCTGAAGAGTCAAATTTTGTTGTCGAGTTGACTTACAGTATGTTCCTCTCAAAATCGTATCCCTTTTTCTTTAATTTTGTTTTCGTTTGTGAATTCACTGGTTATTTGCGTATTGTTTAGTTGGTGAATGGTAATCACATAGGAAAAAATGGATCAATGGTAGACATTGGTATCGTGTAGTATAATAAAAGGGGTTATGCTGCAGAGAATCTCTTTATGTTGTTTAATGAATAGTGGATTCTTCAGATTCAAATGGGTCATTGTTTCTGTTTTTCAAACTTTTTATAAATTTTATTCTTTTATAATTGAAATTTATGTTTTTTGTACGTGTTGTTCACTAATTACTTGTGTATTTGCTTGCTACCTTTCACCTTTATTATTTTCTAGCATGTTGATCTTCTTTGAGGAAGATGATAATAAGCTAAGAATTTTTGTGGTGTGGAATGAGATCTACGTGTAATGGTTATACATATTAGATCTCTTTGTGCTATTGGATAGGGATTGATTTCTGTATCCAAGGAGTGAAGCATTACTGTTACTGTGATGGTTATATGGATTTTACTTCCATGCCACAATTGTTAATGTGTTTGTGATGTTGGAAAGTAGTGAAGGGGTTAGAAATGAGTAGGTTTTGCATGAAAAATCTTTTTAATCATATCATTGCGCAACAAAAAATCGACTGAAATCTTTCAATCCTCTCCCTTGTGTGGCACTGGGAATTTATGTACTTGGTTGATAATTTACAGATTATGGAGTCACTTCATATGATATTGGAACTGGCTTTGGGCATTTTGCAATTGCAACTGAGGATGTAAGTGTAATGCTATGTTTGTAGGTTTTTAAGCTGATGTTTTTTTATCCCCTCCTTGGTGCCATGAATAAATTGTGTTTCATGGTCTTTTAGGTTTACAAGCTGGTGGAGAAACTTCGGGCCATTGGTGGCAACATTACTAGGGAGCCTGGTCCTGTCAAAGGTGGTACATCTGTCATCGCCTTTGTGAAGGATCCTGATGGTTACATTTTTGAGCTTATCCAAAGAGGTCCAACTCCTGAGCCCCTGTGCCAAGTAATGCTTCGTGTAGGAGATCTTGATCGCTCTATCAAGTTCTATGAAAAGGTAGTACTGATCGTATGTGTGAATTTTGTTTGATCTGAGATGGTAATGGCAGGAGCATTTATTAAGTAGGCAGGAGCAATTATTTAATGACAGAATATTTTAGCATCTGCAGAAAAGAACCCGTTTTATCTGGGCTATTAATTGGTTTCCATGTAATTAGCGATCAGGTGAGAGCTCATCTTCAGGATGGTTATAAAGAAAATAACTATAGGCAAGAATTGATTTGGTAGAAGCAAAAACTGAAGAACTTGGAACAGTTGAACTTAAACCGAATACCATTTTTGGGTTGATATGATTGGTTGTTTTAAAATCTCAAATTGATTAATTTGAACCTGACTCTTCAATAACAGAACTTGGTTGAATTTTAAACTTGTCTGGTCTTTAGGAATTTATGATTGCCCCTTCTGTTCAGTAAATCAGTCAAGTCTAGTTCTATATGTTTGTGAGGCTACAATGTTGCGGGCATCATGGAACTAGCAATGACCGAAAACAACATATTTGAACTAAGCTTTGGTTTTTCCTTCTGTGCAGGCCTTGGGGATGAAGCTATTAAGGAAGATTGACAGACCTGAGCACAAGGTGAAATGTTCTCTTTAATGATTTGATTCATATATTTAGTTTTAGGTGTACTAATATTCTTTGAGATATAGATGAGGCTATTGAGTTCCCTCACCTTGTTGATTGCACATCACAGTACACTCTGGCCATGATTGGCTATGATGATGAAGACAAGACGACTGTCCTAGAATTGACGTACAATTATGGAGTGACTGAATACACCAAAGGAAATGCATATGCGCAGGTGAGTTAAATTCATTCTTTCAACTATCGTATCACCGTGACATTTCCTCTGCTTGAACACTGATGGATCTGGTATTCATTATAGGTTGCAATCGGTACTGATGATGTGTACAAAAGTGGTGAGGTTGTCAACCTTGTAATACAAGAGCTCGGTGGCAAGATAACCCGTCAACCTGGACCAATTCCAGGAATCAACACCAAAATTACCTCTTTTCTAGATCCAGATGGCTGGAAAACTGTAAGTTTTCTCTAATAAATTTTGGGTTCTAAGTTAAATAAGATGTTGCATACTTCTCTGCTTTCTAGTATTCTAATACATTTGTCTAATTGTTAAAATTGTCTGGAAAGGGATATCTGATTTCATTTTTGTTTTCAATTTATTAACTAAAATGTTATATACAATCAGAAAAATTCTGGACAAAATGGTATCTTATCCACACTAAAATTTTCTGACTGATAATCTGCTTGCCCTTTGAGTTGAGAAAACAAGACTTTCGAGTCATAAAAGAATCAAGTGTAACTGCACGTGGGAAAATTAATTTAGTTTATATCCCTTCGAGTTTCAAAAGCTAGACTTGCTAGTCTTACCGGGCGATAGGAGAAATAGATATTGTTGGCCAAAGGATGTGTTAAATAGATCTGTTAAATATAGATTCTGCATTTCTGAGTTTGCCTCCTAAGCATCCTAGTTATTATTGCTGTTTACTCTGTAACTGCAGGTTCTGGTTGACAATGAAGACTTTCTCAAAGAACTGCACGGGTAATTGCTCAAACAGAGGATTCTGGGCCCTTTAGCTACCGATATATGAAGAATAAGTAATTCGGTGTTTGTATTTTTATCCATAGCAGCCAGTAATCCCTGTTTCGATGTGGCTGTTGCTTGTGTCCACTTGAGATGAATGAATCTGCTGCTACTTCGAACTGAGAGAAAATGTTGTGTTTTTGAGTGGCATTTCTGACTTGCATGGTTATTATCAGTTTCCTGCCTCCTCTGGTTCCTCTTCAGCCTTGTGCTAATAATAATCATAGTTATAAGATCCGTACTGGGTTCTGTGTTCTGGCTTGGG
>Ga0307517_10007282_pt1 | contig 16170 bp, 14 predicted proteins | sample 23_EM_MG_FD_194515 | JGI IMG/M metagenome (GOLD analysis project Ga0307517, IMG submission 194515) | Populus trichocarpa ectomycorrhiza microbial communities from riparian zone in the Pacific Northwest, United States - 23_EM | ecosystem: Host-associated > Plants > Roots > Unclassified | place... | reverse complement strand
ACTTGGCATGTGAGAGTGGCTCATCGCCGGTAATTTAATGCTCTAGTCCATGTTCAATGACAAAATTTCCTGCAAATTGTGGAATGTCATATCCAATAGTAATGTTCTGGGACTGGATATCCAATTTGTGAACAACACCGGAGCCCAAAAAGCCGGTGAAGGCTTGTTAATACATCCACAGTAACCGGTGATCTCTTACAAGGCTCTGGACCGGTCAAAAAAATTAAAAAATGTGGAGTTTGGGAGCCTATATAGTGTTCTACCTAATAGTAGGTTCCGGGACTGGATATTCACTTGTGAGGAACACCGGAGCCCAAAAAGCCGGTGAAGGCTTGTTGATACATTCACAATGGCCGGTTCAATTTTACAATGCGCTGGACCGGTCAAAAAAGTTAAAAATGTGAAACTTAGAGTATATGCAGCATCCTGCTCAATATTGATGTTCCGGGATTGGATGTGCAAATTTTTTGCAGAATATCAGAGCTCACAAACCTGGTGGAGGCTTGGTGATACACCCACATTGGCCGGTTATTTTTTACAAGGCCCTGGACCGGTCAAAAATCCGGAGTTTACAGCCCATGTAGTATTCTACCCTATAGTAGGGGCCGGGACCGGATATCCAATTTTTTGAAGAAGACCGGACCTCAAAAACCGGTGAATGCTTGTTGAGACATCCACAGTGACCAGTCATTTTTTGAAAGGCTCAGGACCGGCCAAAGAGATCAAAAAAAGCTAATTTTACAGCCTATATAGTTTTCTACTCTATAGTAGGTGCCAGGACCGGATATCCAATTTTTTAAAGACGACCGGACCTCAAAAACCGGTGAATGCTTGTTGAGACATCCACAGTGACCAGTCATTTTTTGAAAGGCTCGGGACTGGCCAAAAGGATCAAAAAATGCTGATTTTACAGCTTATATAGTTTTCTACTCTATAGTAGGTGCTGGGACCGGATATCCAATTTTTTGAAGAAGGCCGGACCTCAAAAACCGGTGAATGCTTGTTGAAACATCCACAGTGACCGGTCATTTTTTACAAGGCTCTGGACTGGTCAAAAAAATTAAAAAATGATGATTTTACAGCCTATATAGTTTTCTACTTAGTAGTAGGCTCTGAGACCGGATGTCCAATTTTTTGAGGAAGACCGGACCTCACAAACCGGTGAATGCTTGTTCAGACACCCACAGTGACCGGTCATCTTTTACAAGGCTCTGGACCGGCTAAAAAAATTAAAAAATGATGATTTTACAGCCTATATAGTTTCCTACCTAATAGTAGGCTCCGAGACTGGATGGCCAATTTTTTGAGGAAGACCGGACCTCAAAAACCGGTGAATGCCTGTTGAGACACCCACAGTGACCGGTCATCTTTTACAAGGCTCTGGACCGGCCAAAAAAATTAAAAAATGTTGATTTTACAGCCTATATAGTTTACTACCTAATAGTCGGCTCCGAGACTGGATGTCCAATTTTTTGAGGAAGACCGGACCTCAAAAACCGGTGAATGCTTGTTGAGACATCCACAGTGACCGGTCATTTTTTACAAGGCTCTGGACCGGTCAAAAAGTGAAATAAAATCAATAGTTTATAGCCTATATAGTGTCCCACCCACTGGTAACATTCTGGCATTGGATTTACAATGTTTTACACCATCCCAGAGGTCAAAAACCCGGAGGAGGTACATTTTGAGCCCGGAAATTTAAAATTACAATGCACCGGTGGGCCGGCGGTAGTGGGGAAAATTTCCGCAGTGCACAGGGCATCACATTTGGGGTACCGGCATTGATTCCGGCCACCACATTTATGCCCCACCCCAGTAATATTAATGCACCGGTGCCGGAGGGATTTTACAAATACCGGTGCCGGTGTATTTTACAAGCGCTGGGGCCCAGCAATATTCTAGTGGTATTCTATTGTCCGCTGCTCTGTCATAGACATGATGTGTGGTGTCAGCTCATTGGTCAATAACAGTACATTGTGCCGGTGTGCGCGCAGTCCGCTGGGCCGGTCTCATATGGAACATTGTCAACATCAACTACTCGGTCATATACAGTACAATTGGACTATCATATGTGAGTGTTGTGCAAAATAGGCTGGTGAAATTTGCACCTGCAAATTAGCCCCGCAAATTAGCCGCTAATTTGCCGGTCCGGGTGGGATCCCAAAAACGGAGGTGCAAATTAGGGCAAATTAGCTCAGTGGGTAGGGAAAATTAAATTGATGAACGGGTAGCTAGATACACCCGTATTGGTACAATAGAATGGAGCTACAATACATTATTTGAACCTTCAAAAAGCGTAGAGAGCTCAGAGAAACTGAGAGAGCCCAATTTATAATTTATTTACACATTGTCAAATTTCAAATTAACGGAAATCTCAATACCAATACCAGGCACCGAGGGGCCTTCATCACGAATCAACACCGATGAGCTCAGGAAACTTCAGAGAGCTGAAGACATACTTGGCAGCCCTTCCCGAAACCCTTCCACTACCGCAGCGAACGCTCTGGCGCCAGCAGAGGAGGAGTGGGGAAAATGGTAGTAGATAGGAAAGAAAGACAGCGACACTTAATTCACCCTAATTCCCGTGCAAATTAGCAAATTTTTGTATTTCACACGGCTAATTTGCGCAAATTTCCCCGGGGCGCAGCCCCGGAACCCAACTGCAAATTAGCCCTATTTTGCAGGGGCAAATTTGGGCCTTCTGCCAGGTCCGGGAAATTTGCCCAGCGAATTAGGTCCGGGGCCTATTTTGCACAACACTACAGCGGAGGGTATATAACTCCCTGGAATTGAGCCTGTGAAAATGAAACATCCCAGTGGACGTTGCCATGCGTAAGTGACTTCCGATCTGACCTGAGTCGCGGTTCTCCACTCATACAACTTTCAGGACTTGCTCAACTATTCGTCATCGCCGTCATTTTTGGATTCGCCCCAATCTCCTCTGCGGTTAACTTCACGCAATGTCTTGATTCTATCAACAATAATTCGACCATCATGGGAAAAGTGGACTACCGCGGTAAACCCCTGCCTCTATCGACATCAAATGCGACAGCCATAACGTACAATTTGTGCGTCGCGCAGTGTGGCACCAGTCAGAAGCCCTTTCGATGGACGGTATTCTCTCAACAGTTCGTTTGCTGGCTGCTTCCTTGGCTGGCTTTGATTTCCCAATTACCATTCGGATCAAATGACAAGCTCGATAATTTTGAGAGCATGTTGCTTACATTGGGATCTCCGACTCTCGCAGCATATTCCCTCACTTTGACAGTCCTCAATCGCCGATGGGTCGCCCGGTTGTTCTCAAAATATAGGAGCAAAAAGGTGAAAAATGCCGTGCGGATATTGAGCAGCTTGCAGCAGTTCCCCCTCCAAGTCGACACAGACGATGTGCTCCTCGGATCGCTCATCATGCTCCCACAAAACGACAAGTGGTGGGAAGAACTGGTGTTTTGGCTTGAGTACTACCCGCATACCTGGTCCATATCCGCAGCCTCGTCCATCGCATGGGCGACCCTCGCGTTTATATTCACTATCGTTCACTACTTTACACAAGACGCCCAGAGTGCCTTCAATCCCAACGGAGACAGAGTGGGATCCATAGGACCTCTATGGCTTTGGCTGTTGCCAATAGTCATCGGGTGGCTCCAACTCTCGCCAAAATGCGATTCATTTCGACTCCATCAAGCGGTGGATAGAGCTAACTCCCTTGCTTATGTCGCCAACCAAACTTCCCAACCAATCAAAGCCGCAGATGTCTCCAGAAAGCGTGCCATTGATATTGAACTATCCGAATTCGACGAATCGCGGCGGGATGAACACTCTACACCTCCCATATACAATTATGCACGATTTCTTCCATGGGTTCAAGCCATCATCGTTTTGTCCAATAAATTCGGGATCATCTACGAGCGGGACCATCACCACGATCCAGTTGACCCCGAGACTGAGTGGCGGGATCGGAATTCTCAAGGTGGCAATTCTCTAACAGCTTCCCAGGTCGAAAAATATCTCCTCCCGAGACCAGGGAGTGTATATCAACATCCAAGGAGTAACTGGGGCCCAGTGCTATGCCATATGTTCATTGCCTCAGTAGCGGCGCTTACTTTGCAGTGGGGCACAACGGGTGGGGCCGTCATTATTATTTGGTTCACATCAGCCTTCGGTGAGTACATTGTAACTTTATCATCACTTATCTGGTGCTGAACTCTTCGTTACTTAGGTCTAGGCTGCCGGTCAGTGTCATACATCATATATGGCGCACTCTCTACTGTCGTCTGGATGATGCTTCTCACGTCCAGTATCCTGACATATTGTTCGACCATCTCATATAAGGGACATTCCATCCGACTGCTACGCCAGGTCACTCGCTGGCTTTCGATCTTCCTTCGTCGTTTAGCAAAGCTAATAGCAGGATATAACGCTATATGGATCGTGGTCATAGGGATTTTCCACTTCAGCGGCTTTTACGACCGGTGTTTCTGTAATAGCAACATTATGGGAGTCGGTAAAGAGGCCGCACACGTTATTATCTCTCTCGTATCGGTTGATATGGGGAGTATGCTCGCTGCACAGATAGGTGGTTTCTTTCTTGCTGCCGTAGTCGCGACGATCTTCGTCGTATTTGTGGCTCTTTTCATTGACCCACCACTCCCACCGTAACTAGGGAATAGGTCTTACATTTCCATTCTCCTTATTCAAGTGTTGCGATGAAAAGTAAACCGAGACATGGTCATTCTATGGATAAATTGCGCCTCGTCAGAGTCGTCACACCCAGACGATGTCTAACTTCGGGATAATTTGGGGTTCTATAACCTTGGATGAACAAATCAAATTCCGAGTTGATTCCGAGTTCGAAGGAACTCAAAAAGCCGAACCTCTCCCGGCGACTCGGACAAGTCTCAGTAACTACCATTAGCACCCAAACCATTCATAAATCCTCTAGGGACGTTTGAGACACCGAGACCGAAGGACTCGGATGGGTGATTTCCGCTACCCCGGCTTTCGGCAGCATACTCGAAGGAGATTGTTGCTGCGCACCAAGTGATGTTTTGATCGAAGGAGCGATATGCCATTCTAGAGGCGACTTCTACTGAACCTTGGTCTTTGCTCGGGTGTAGATGGAAGAGACGAGAGACTATGACGCAATACAATTAACCCATTTTCGGAAGTTGGACGTGCAATTAACGGCGCCTTCGTGCCGTCTCCCAATTTGTCTGTGTCAATGGCTACGGAAATGTGATTAGGATGTAATCGGAGCGATTTCATACAGCGTGAAAAAGCCTCACTTAACGATGAAACACAAACTCCGACGTATGCCATCCCAACATGGCACGCTCTTGAAATCGCGAGTGACTGTATATCGATATGGATGCAACGTTTTCCGCGGTCGACGCTAATTGTGCCTCCACCTTCTTATGTCGCCGAATTCAACAGCCTCGTTGCTAGTCTTTGGAACTGTGATATTTTCCATGCCTATTGGCATATTGACTATCAAGGTTTTTTTGTCTGATTCAGTAGGCCTGGATATGGAGATGAGCAAAAGGGATGTTCAGAAGGGTACTTACAAAAATGGGTTGAATGTACAAACACACCTCTTTAACGGTTAACTGTTGAAAACCTCGAAGCCACCTTCACTCTTTTCCACTTTTCCACTCCCATAACCGCCTTGCCACCTCGAGCTCGACGCGGCCCTCGGCTCGGACTTTCCCATGTTAGATTTGACGGCCTTCAGTTCCTCGATCTTACGGCACTGTCTTTTTTTGGGGTCCTTGGGTGAAGCAAGGTCTTCTACGTGGGTAGGAAATGGACAAACGCGATCATGGAACGTGAATCGAAGACATGCCTCAGCTTTCAAGTACTACACCATTTGGGGATTAAACGGATGAAACGAGACGTCCTCATCGATAAATCGCCCCATACATTAAGTTAAGATGAAATCCGGGCGACGGAAGCACATCCGACTATGAATAATTATTCCAATGAATATGGTCAGCGGTCTCTGAGTGGTGAATTCGAAGTCGTGAGTGTGAATATGACTGATTGGCCGCCAGTGGGAATGTGAACGTGGGTATGAGTGTGTGAAGCGAGTCTGACCGTAACGGTGTCGCACTTGCCAGTTGCTCGGTGTTTCGAATGTAAATGGAAGAAGTCGTGAGGGAAGAAATCGAGTATAGTAAACGCTTTACATAATTCTCAGACTTTCTTTCTCAGAGCTGAATATCGGTAACATTATTTCTCAATTTACGCAAGTACCATCTAATCATCAGACACGTACGAACAATATAAGCGCCCAAGCCCAGAAAAAAAACAACATCACCGGATCCTTCAATCCGAATCACCATCATCATACGTATCAACATCCATCCTGTCCTCCTCGTCCCACTCCTCCCTTTCTGAATAAGGTCGCCACACCCCACCCTTCAAGTCCCCAATCCCAACACCCAACCCATCGCCCCCAAACCCAAAATCATTCATATATCTTACCAACTTCCTATACCCAAGCTCTCCCCCTGCCTCCCCCTCCTCATGATCAAACATGTCCTCAAACATCCCATCCCCAAGACACGACTGCTCTCTAGCAATATCCACCGTCGAATCAAGCAAACTCCACCCTACCCCCTTCCCTAGATAAAAATGGACGGCACTGGCATTAATCATCGCGGCTTGCATGACTGCCTGGTGCGTCGGTATACCCCCGAGGACTTTGAGAAGGTGGCTGATGGCGTCGAAGATGGTGTAAAACCCGATGTAGAAGGTTTTGTATAGTTCGCACCGGACGGTGGAGGCGATGTAATCAAGGATGTAATCGAGTGCGGAGTGGAGGACTTTGGATATGGAGAGGGGTTGGCGGGGTTTGAAGGAGGAGAGCTCCATTTTGGAGCATGTCGTGTTGAATTTCTGCTTGGGTTGGATACGAACGAACGAATAAAAAAAAAGTTAGTTCAAGTATAATAACTTATCTCTTAATTGACGCCCACCTAGAAGCTGGAATCTCATCCTAGGTGACAGCCACCCATCCCCCGACCGCCACCATCGGCAACCCCATCGCCTACTCAACGCCTCATCCGAGTAACTCCACACACACACCAACGTCTCCACAGGCTCCTTCATCGAGCGCATCACGGACTCTAACTCCTCAAGAGGGGTTATACCGTCCTTATTCTTCCTGTCTTTTAAATTCTCTGCGATACCACGAGGGTCGAGGCACAACATTGTACGGAGAGCGAGCACGTTCTCGCTTGCAGTAGCTATGTGCACCGGCGGGAGCCCATGGATATTAAGCATGCGCACGTTTCCGGAGTCGGCGTGGTGCGTAGCGAGGATAATCGGAGCAATAGAGGCAGTTCTAGTGATGCCGACTGCACAGTGCAGGGGGTGCTGTAGGCGTATTTCAGCTGCGCTGAGATTTGGAGCGGCGGGGTTGGTGGATTCAAAGTCTGTGGACGGAGTTTCGGGGTCGGATGCGACGGCGAGTTTGCGCGAGGGGTGGGATGGGTCGGGGGAGTAGGCGAGGAATGTGATGAGTCAGATGCGGCGGAAGCCGTGCTGGGGAAGAGGAGATAATTGTAAAACCAAGCGGGGCGACTTGAGGGAGGGAATAACGTACTTTGCGATAACAGGCAGTAATAGCGGCTTGTTTTTTCATCCATTAGGCCTTGTCCGCAGTAAGTCCAATTGGAATTGGCCAACAGAAAGGATGGCCATATGAGACGAATTCAAGATTTTCTGAAGCAGCCACAAGCCAAGACCATGCCTTCTGAACTAGATAGAAAGCCAAACGATCGACATCAACCAACCCACAAAAAAAGAAAAAAAGAACACACCTCAGGCCTTAACGTTTAACCGTCGCATCTTGGACATCCGACACATTCCCAACACTCAACTGTGTGCCCCAACACCCCGAGCCGCTTTTCGCTCCACCATCAACGAGTCACGGATGGATATTGCTGTACTGATCAAGCAGGCCTACGGAGAACTCGTGCAACTTGTCGTGTAATCCCTGGCTTTCTTCATCCATAATCTCGAGAAGTCGCCGGTGTTCTTGAACCGCATGCGCCCGAGGATTTTCAGGTAGTGGCGAGTTGGCCGAGGACAGGATGCGTCACTGTGGCATTGAGGTACTGCATCCTTTCTGGGTTTTCAAAGTTTTTTTTTGTGGTGAATTTTGGAGTGCATTCGGCGAGGTTGAGCGAAGTAGCCATTTTTTGGATGGTGGTGGTGGTTGGTGACAATGAAGGAGGGGTTTTGTTTTTGTTTTTGCGTTTTATACGCCAGTGTGCCGGGATAAACAATTGTGAAGGGTTGATGTATGTACGGTGACTTTTCGAGACCACCAACGTCAGGCGTCAAACTAGGACGTTAGCGGTTCAGGGATGTTGGAAAAGCGTCATTTTATGGAAAGCCGGAGTATCAAGGTCACATGTTAGCCTACTCTATTCCGCGTCGGTCCGCGTTAATGATGAGGCTAGAGACACCAATAGTATTGGCTCATCTTTAATCGTATCCCCAGCCTCCACACTCGCTTTTTGAGGCCGAAAGTCTCCTTCTGCCCCTTTCTCGGACTTTCACGCAAATCCTGCTTCTCGTGCCAACAACAAACGACACTCCCCCTCAGCGGCTACGCCCTCCTCGTGCTCGGAAAAACAAATGAGCGGTTGCGAATCGTAACGCAGGCATGGTGCAAACCACCCACAACCTTCGTTCGCGCATTGATGGCGATTTCCACATCACGGTGGAGTATCTGCCCTGACAAGCTGTTGACGCGTCACCACCTGTCGTTCAGCTTATACTCGGACTCCCTGGATTTTAACCCCTCAATATCCCGAGATCCACTGTTTCAAGGTGGCAGTTCTCCCCCGCTTGTCCTTTTCGCTCGTCCTCCAATTTTCGACGGAAGAGTATGCCCAGCGCCCTCACTATGAATATTTTGTCCCAGTTCTCGAGGATAGACGTACCTCGTCCTCTCCACGCCCCTTTGTCTCTGCATTGCGTCCAGCATAGGAACTCCGTGGACTACAGAACCCAATGGCCATGCTAAGGTGTATATTGGTCCCTCACCGCAGACATGAGAGCTCGCATGTCCACCTACTCACCTCCAATTGCAGTCCGCTTTGGTACTGCACGTTCTCCATCCCACCACTCGCAACTACCACCTCGTCTCCTCTTTCTAAACACTTTTGGATGTCTACAGTTTCGGTTTGGACAGTGTATGCAATCTCGGCACCTCAACTTACAAACGCCGTCCCGTTCGGAGCTGGATAACCACCGTGTTATGAATCACCGTACTATCTACGTCCGCACAGTCAGCTTGTCATATCTATCAAGGCAAACCCTCAACCCAGCAAAGGAGGCAATAGTTGAATCTAGGGTAATGATATCGTATTTAGTGCACGCTAAATATACCTATATCGGGACGATCTTTGGCAGTACTAACTTAACTTGGTGGAATCCTGTGTTTTTGCGTTTAATCTCCGAGCGTTCATTCACACAGCTTACACATGAGCACTTCGGAAACTACAAATTCACTCCTGAAAAGTAGTTTGCGGACTCGTCCTTCTAGCGTCGAGGCCTTATTACCCATCTCCATTGATTTACTTTCGTCTTCGTCCTTACTGTCCTGGCACAATGTCCAACATTGCAGACAGGTAAGCTCCGCAGTCGGTCAGCTATCTATTATACTGATATCCATATCAGAAAATTATGTATCAAGAGTAGGTGTACGAAGCGAACTACGTTTTGCTATCGCTTACTGTTCATTAGATGTCACAGTTACATGTTCTCTCTACGATTTTATGAATGTAGAACTGGACGGACTTACGCTTACGCTTCTGGACCTACCGAATGGCTCATTGAAGCTCGCGCAAAAGTCAGTGACAACATGGAAACATTACGGCGATTTCGAGATGTAAGTCGCAAATTAGTGCCTTTCATACAATGAACGTTGATCATATCAAATAATAGACCTTCCTCAGTCAATGAACTAACAGTTGTCGTCTCCACTGATGCTACAGGATATATTGGTCATGTCTCTGTTTCGGTGCAGCATTTGGTGAGAATGGTCGATGATGATGAAAAAGAGTACTGTAAGGATCTAGGATAATTTTGGACTCACACGTAGCTCAAGATGATTTTGCAGTTTTGAGAACGATCTTTAAACAAGCAGTAGATGGGGAGCCGAAGTTGACTGTGAGATTTCAGGTGTATTTCTTAAAACCTGATATAAAAAGACAGGAGATACCAATCGGTGAGCACTGCTTTTATTGTTGAGGGAATATTAGATGGAATGCCTGTTTTCCAGGTCAATTGGCGATGTTGCAGCTTTCTGATGACCATTCGAAAAACGCTGACAAGCGTAATTCGTCTGGCGATGAGTTGCTTGAAGCTTTCGAATTTACACAGGACATAGAAAAACTGCTTCGCGCCATCGGTTCCTATGAAGAGGCAGCTGCTTGCCTTTCAGCAGATGATCCGCGATTTGCAGGATTTCTGTACGACTTGGGAGTTGTACATCTGAAACTTTTCGAGATTCGAGGGCATATGGAGGATATCCAGAGAGCAATTAGCACATTCCAAATGTCAGTTGCAATGACGCCAGATGGAGATGAAGATTTGCCAGGCTATCTTGACAGCCTCGGTTCCTCATTTCGTTTTCGCTATGAACGCACTGGAGACATTGCAGATCTTTCTGAAGGCATACAAATTCAGCGACGCGGTGTCCAGCTCATTCCAGATGGAGATTCAGAGTCGTCAGCTGTGTCGAACAACAACCTTGGAATCTCACTTCTCCGTCGTTTTGAACGCAATGGAGATCTCGCAGATATTTCTGAAGCGATCCAAATTCTGCAACAGGCCGTCCGGCTCACAGATGGAAATAGTACAGATTTGTCAGCCCGACTCAACAACCTCGCACTCCCATTTCTACGTCGTTTCGAATGCACTGGAGAACTTGCAGATATTTCTCAAGCGATCCAACTTCAGCAACATGGCCTCCAACTCACTCCAGATGGAGATGCAACATTGCCTACCTGCCTCAACAACCTTGGGCTCTCATTTTTCCGTCGTTATGAGCGCACTGGAGACCTTGCAGATCTTTCTAAAGCAATCCCACTTCAACAACGTGCTGTTCAGCTCAATCCAGAGGGACATCCTTTTTTACCAACCTCGCTCAACGGCCTAGGACTCTCATTTTTCCGTCGCTTTGAACGCACTAGCGACCTTGCAGACCTTTCTGAAGCAATCCAACTTCAACAACGTGCTATCCAACTCACTCCAGAGGGACATACATCTTTGCCAACCTGGCTCAACAATCTCGGAACCTACATTTTCCGTCGTTATGAACGCACTGCAGACCTGGCAGACCTTTCTGAAGCGATCGAAATTCAGCAACGTGCTGTCCAGCTCACTCCAGATGGACATGCAGATTTACCAGCCTGGCTCAACAACCTTGGAAATTCAGTTTTCCGTCGTTTTGGACGCACTGGAGACGTTACAGACCTTTCTGAGGCAATCCATAACCAGGAAAGTGCCATCCGGCTCACTCCGAATGGGCATGCTTCTTTGCCATTGTTCCTCAACAACCTTGGAAACTCGTTTCGGAGTCGTTTTGAACACACAGGAGATGTTGCAGATATTTCCAAGGCGATCCAAATTCAGCAACGTGCTATCCCGCTCACTCCTGATGGACATGCTATTTTGCCAAGCCTGCTCATCAACATCGGAAACTCATTTCAAAATCGCTTTCAACACACTGGAGACCTTGCCGACATTTCTGAGGCAATTCAAATTCAGCAACATGCTGTCCAGCTCCTTCCAGATGGACATGCAGATTTGCCAACATGGCTAAACATCTTGGGACGGTCATTTCTGAGTCGCTTCGAACACACTGGGGATGTTAAAGATGTTTCTGAAGCGATCCAAGTTCATCAACATTCTGTCCAACTCACTCCAGATGGACATATGGATTTGGGACCCCGGTTCAGTAACCTTGGTTTATCATTTTTTCGTCGTTTTGAGCGCACTGAAGTTCTTGCCGATATTTCTGAAGCAATCAAAAGTCTGCAACAAGCTGTCCAGCTCATTCCAGATGGGCACGCTTTTTTACCCATCCCACTTAACAACCTTGGACTGTCATTGCTTCGTCGTTTTGAAAGCACTGGAGACCATACAGATCTTTCTGAAGCCATCCAAGTTCAGCAGCGTGCTGTCTGGCTCACTCCAGATGGACGTGCTCTTTTACCAGCTTGTCTCAGCCACCTTGGACTCATTTATTTCTGTCGTTTTGGACATAATGGAGACACTGCAGACCTTTCTGAAGCGATCCGACTTCAGCGACGTGCTGTCAAGCTCACCCCAGATGAACATGCTGCTTTGCCAACATTTCTCAACAACCTCGGAAACTCATTACAAAGTCATTTTGAGCACACCAGAGACCTGGCTGACATATCTGAAGGAATCCAAATTCACCAGCGTGCTGTCCAGCTCACTCCAGAGGGTCATGCATCTTTGCCAGCCTGGCTCAACAATCTTGCAAACTCATTTCTTACTCGTTTTGAACATATTGGAGATTCAGATGATGAATTTCTTATTTCAGCACTGTCAAGTTTCCGCCTCTCTGCCATTTCTTCCTTTGGTTCTGCCCAAGTTCGCCTGGAAGCTGCAAAGAAATGGGCTGAGCTATCTGCAATACTGAAGGTCTCATCTGCTGATTTACTGGAAGCCCATCATCGCATCATTTTCCTTCTATCCCTCATCGCCGGCCTGGAAAACACAGTCCAATATCGCTATGAATCTCTTGTAAAATCCTCTCAGTTATCTATTGCTGCTTCTGCAGCAGCATTTTCGGTTGGTCAACCTGATAAAGCACTGGAATGGCTAGAGCAGGGCCGGTCAATCATATGGAACCAAATAAACCAGCTACGCACACCTGTTCAAAATCTTCATGAACATGACCCAACACTTGCTAGTCGTTTTTCAAACTTGTCAAATCAGTTGGAAAATGCTGGCTCTCGTACAGATCCACGCATTGTAGGAGAAGAACTTTCAATGGACATGAAGATTTCATTACAAGATGAGGCGCATAATCACATCAAGCTTGCTCAACAATGGGAAAAGCTTCTCACCGATATTCGAAACATTTCTAAATTCAAAGACTTTCTCCAACCGAGGAAATGTGCAGATATCATGCATGGACTCTCATCCGATGGCCCAATTGTAATAATCAATGTACATGAAGATCGCTGTGATGCTCTTGCTCTCATGGCTGGCACTGACCATCCTACACATATCCCTTTGCCAGACTTTTCCTATAAACAAGCCATGCAACTAGCTAAAGACTTGCACAATTACTTGTCTGGCCATGGTGTTCGTTTATACTGCTCACTCTCTGATCTTCGCATGCCGCTTCGTATTTCTTCTGTCTCCTCTAATAAGCTTCTGGTAATCCTTCATCAATTATGGACTGATGTTGTCCAACCCATTTTGAAGGTTCTCAATTTCTCAGTGTGTTTTCATTTATTTCCTCAATTAACATCCAAGCTAATTATGTTGATCATTTTTAGATTCCCACTGGTGGTGCTCCCTTGCCCCGGATTTGGTGGTGCCCAACAGGTCCTCTCGCTTTCCTTCCAATTCATGCAGCTGGCATTTATGACAGCAGCAAGGGTACTGCTAATAATTGCTTGTCTGATTTTGCTGTTTCTTCATACATTCCAACTGTAAACATGCTCAACAGTCTCAGGTCCCGTAATATTGGGATTACACACTCCAAACTGCTAATTGTTGGTCAACCAAACACACCTGGGCTTTCACATATTCCATTTGTAATTGATGAAATTGCCAAAACACAGGAACAACTTGTTACTCAAGGAATTTCATCTTTGTTGCTCAACAACCATGCTGCAACCGTTGAAAGTGTTTTGCAGTCTATGGAATTGTATCCCTCTATCCACCTGGCATGCCATGCTTCTCAGAACCTCAAAAAGCCCCTTAGCAGCGGAATTCACCTTCACAATGGCATTCTTGAACTTTCAGCTATTACAAAGAAGAATCTTCCCAATGCTAATTTTGCATTCTTGTCTGCATGTCAGACTAGCACAGGCGATGAAAATCTTCCTGAAGAGGCGGTTCACCTGGCTGCTGGAATGCTGGCAGCAGGCTACCGAAGTGTTGTAGCGACGATGTGGTCCATCTTTGATGTCCATGCACCACGTGTTGCTGAATCTTTCTATGAAAGTCTCTTGGGTGATGGTCAGGATGAAGGAAGACAAAGGCTGGATGGGATTTCTGCGGCTCGAGCCCTCCATTATGCGACTCAGCAATTGCAAGAAAAAGTTGGTAATGAGCCTGATTTTCTGCTGGCATGGGTCCCATATATTCATGTTGGAATTTAATGGACACAATAACCAGGATCTACATGAGCTTAGTGGTAATACATATATATGATTCGATAGTAGGCTGGGTGAGATTCTTGGTATGATTTCACATATCTCATCTCATCTTATCACATGGGCACTCTTTTTCCTTTATCACAGACATTTTTTCCTTCAACACAGCCTTAACACAGCTTGTGTGCTTCCTCCATCATTTCCTCTTGTCATCATGCTTTGCATCATCCATGTCTATTTATATCTCTGACTCTATTCTTGACTTGTTCTATTCATGACTCGTTCCAATTATAGATACAGCTTTGTACTTACCATGACTCTTTCTTCAACTCCTTTACATTTCGTTTGACTCTTATGACTTACTTTCCCTAGTCATAGTTGAAAGCTGTGGATGGGCTGTGCACAGAACATTGTAGTATAAAAGCCTAGACACTTTCTCGATTGTACTTTAGCTAGTTCTCGTTAAATCTACTTGGTTTAGATGATTCTTCTAGTCCATGAATCCCCTTGAAATCAAACTTGAACTCCAATCTCAACCTTTGAACTAGACTGTTGATATATCTGTCTGTCTCTAAGACAATATATTCGAAGTCTTAACAGAAGAACTAGCTCACCTGACGGCATCAGCCTCTGCCCTGCAAGCTGATCACTTCCATCTTGAATCGGACTGACGAATGATACAAGGGAAGACCCCTTTATGGAACTAAATTATGATCCAACAGAAGAACATTGATTTGTGAGTGGGAAGACCCCAGCTCCTCGACCGACATCAGCCAAGATGTCTTTCAGAGCTAACAGTGACTCTGACAAAGAATGACCAAAGAAACTGACCTACAATCTGCTAGCCAGCCAATTTATGAACCCATATCCACGAGTAGAAAGAACCTCTCAACCCAAATCAAAATCCACGACACCGAAACCAGAACCATTGACATCAAGATTACCAGACCCAATCCCAGTGCTTAAACCTGCATCAGTATTAGGATCTGACTGCTACGAAAGTGCAGAAGAACCCAACAAACAAACCAGAGCCGCTTGCTCAATCATTAATCCTTAACGACCCCGTCTTTGAACCAAGACCAACCCAGTTTGAATCCTTTGGATTACTTGAATACCAACTGATCCCAGAACCTGAACTGTTTATAGGACCACCATCTCCTATTGAATTATCAGACAAAGAACTACCAATTGAACCCAAACCCAAACTCGAATTAACAATGCCACTGAAACAAGAAGATGACAAAATGGCAGTTGACCATGAAGGAAAGAGTTACCTCAAGAAGCGCAAACCATTCTCTGGAGACCGATGCAAAGTTGACAGCTTCATCTATGAATGCAACCTCTTCTTTGAAGGAAGTTCTCCCAAAGACTTTCCTGTCAACAAACAGAAGATCATCTTTATACTCTCATATATGAGCAAAGGAGAAGCTCTACAATAGAGAAAGAATTATATCAAAACCAAAGTCTGACAAACCGACAGAACCTATGATTGGCCCACAAAGTGGAAACCCAGCATACAGAAACATGCTGGGAAACACTGACTCACGCATAAAGAATATGACTAGAGTATATTTGAGTTTCGGTAGACGATACGTGAGAGTAAGAGTGGGAAAGAAGTAAGTAATGGAAACTTCTAGCAGTTTCTTATATATGCATCACATCAGGAAAAGGCCACCTAGATCTGGCTGTCTTTAGATGCTTTAGCAGTCCTAGGGCATCCTGAGACATCCCAAGACATCCCAGGATGTCTCAGGATGCTCTAGGACAGCTAAAGCATTTAAAGACAGCC
>Ga0307517_10007281_pt1 | contig 16172 bp, 10 predicted proteins | sample 23_EM_MG_FD_194515 | JGI IMG/M metagenome (GOLD analysis project Ga0307517, IMG submission 194515) | Populus trichocarpa ectomycorrhiza microbial communities from riparian zone in the Pacific Northwest, United States - 23_EM | ecosystem: Host-associated > Plants > Roots > Unclassified | place... | reverse complement strand
TAATTCAAAATAAAAAAAAATACAAAAATACTTTAAAACACAAAAATAAATGTGTTTCTAATCTCACTAGGTAAGGTTTGCAAGTAATGATGGGATAACTCCACAAAATTTGCAGCCACTCAGGTCTTAGATTCTCAAGGATTTGAGATTGCTAATTGAGCCTGGCAATTTCCCATTAAAGTTTGTTCCCCAAAGTGCCAAGACCTGAATAGAACTGTTCAAAGGAAATTCTGGCAACTGAGCTGAAAGAAGTGAGTTTTCTGACATGTATGATATTGGAGTGGCAAGAAAAAATGATATTGCAAACACAACTGAAGGCTTCTTCGTAGGTGGGAATGCACACTCTCCTAATCCCTGCCAATTTCATGCCTAGTGATAGGCATGTTACTTGGCAGTTAATTTGTACAGTAAAACGCATTCTCCATCTGGATACAGAAGTCAATGTTGAGTAGGATTTAAAGAGTTAGATCATTCATTCAGCAAGAACAAGCACTTTAATGGTTCCTTGACTATTTGCGGTTAGCATTGTAGGGCTATCACTCTTCCAACACACAGCGCTAATGAAATACGATCCAGCATCATCCTCACCGTTCTCCAAATCCGTACTAAATCTATGCCAAGCTGCGGGTTTAGAGATAGCCTGCAATTGTTGGCAAAACTGTGTTATTAAAGGATTTTTTTATGCCAAAGAAACCAATTCAAATGTTTTCTAACCTTGTGATACACAAACACTTCGTTTGTCTCGCTGCCGCAAGCAATGTATTCGCTGTTCACTGTGAGACCCACAAAATTCTTCTCATTTGTATGGCCTCTAAATGTCCGCAACTGAAAAAATAAAAGGATCATGGAAATCTGGAAGTTAGTTGAAATAGGTTCAAGATCAAAGCGCCATGGTGAGAAATGGAAAATAGTACAACACAGATGCAATCACATTTCCATAGAAAGCAATGAAACTAGTGCTATGTTCAGAGGACTGTATTTTCTTTCTTGGAAAGTACCATCATAACTTACTGCTAAATTATCCTTTACATCCCATAAGCGCAATGTGCTGTCCGTAGATGCAGAAGCCAGTTCGTTGCTAGACAGGAATTTCACATATGAAACAGCTTTCCGATGCCCACTAAATACATAAAGCGGTTGGCTAATGTTTCTCAAGTCATAGTAGTGAATATGATGATCAGCAGATCCCACCTGCAGATTATCAAGTGTCATTTCTCTTAAGCATGAATTCATTCAGAAGAATATCTAATGTGTTCCATCCTGTTAGATTTTCAACATAAACTGGATGATTGAAAAGGCGCTGGAAAGTTTCTTGCTTGCTCTCTAATTAGAAAAGAAGAAAAAGGAGTTTTATTTCTTTGCTTTTATTTTAATGGAAAATATGATATTAGTGGATCTTTCTAGGCCACGGGCTTTCAAAGGAAAAAATTCAGGCATAAGATTTTCATTTTGTGCTAGAAAAGATCATAAGGAACACGAATCATTTAGCGAGAATCTTACAGAGACATACCGCCACATGAATGCTGGATCCAGGATTATACTTGACAGAACAAATATTTGCTTTCATATCAATGTTAAGAACACTTGCTTCTTGCTGTGTGCACCAAATTTTGACCTGTTCAACATAGAATCATATCTAAGCAGCAGGGATGCATAATGAAACCAGTCTTCAGTCTATAACCAACAAGAAAAATAGTTTCTGGATCACTTCAATAATACCTTGCAGTCATCGCTGCCAGATACAAGCATTGAAGGTTCAGTCCGTGAAAAATCAACACTCCAAGCTCGCTTTTCATGCTCCTCGTATTCCATTATGCTCTGGTGGGAAGAGTCTTTGTTAAGTGTAATTTAGCACCTCGATCCAAAAAAAAAAATTAGGGAAATGACAGGTTTATGGAACTTTAAGGCCATTTTACAAAGCAACGGAAAAATCATAAATTTGCATTCCAGCTTTGCAGGTCTCAGGCCTGAGAACAACATCGATTTCATATTAGAACATTAAAGCGTAGGACTATATCCAGAGTTTCCTTCACTGGTGTCAGTCTGTCATGAGCATATATGGCGGAACAACAAAAATAAAGTATCATGATGTACCTGGCGAGTAGTTACATCCCAAACAGTTACTATACCCTCATAATCACTGCTAGCGATATGATTTTTAGTATACTTGTTCCAACTTAAGCAACTAAGTTTAGATCGCGTGGACATTTCCACAACAGGACAATGCACATCTGCCGGTTCGTTCATCACCTAGAAAGAAATGAAACAAAAAATCTCATTACACAACAACAAACTTGTAAAATGCTGGCTAGGTTACAGCATACTTGCATTCTTTAATATTATACACATCCTCAATAACATCTTAGCCACATCACAAAGGTTGAATGACAAGAGTTCGAGTCCATAAATTTTCACTGGTCTACAAACTAGAAGAAGAATGAACTTCACGACTCAATTCTATAACCCTCTTTCCCACACTTACCGAGGAAAACTCAAAAATCTTAATGCGCCTAGAAACTCCAGCAGTAGCAAACAGTTCATCATCACGATCAAATTCTATGCTGCAGCATAATGTGATTTTGCAATGATTAAGTTATTAGACTGTATATATAAAAGTGGGAAAAGAAAAACCATGGGAAATGTAAACTTTATGAGCAAAGCAGAAAACATGTGAAATTACAAGAGAGTGGTAGAAATTCTAGCTAACCTAGACACAATATTAGCAGAGTGGAAAAGGTCACCATGTCTCAGTTCAGCAACGGCCCTCAATCGACTAAAACAACAACCAACCAGAACTATAAGTGACAAAAGCAAGTTTTCAAATTGCAAGTAAAACAAAAGACACTTAGAAATCCATCCACCTGTATCGAGTAAAATTGGTCAGCACAGATTGGAAATCCTCAAGACCTTGATTATATCCTTCTCTATTCATAATATCTGTATCCTTTTCTTCCTCTTTGTATGCTTGTCTAACCCAATTTCGCCGCTTTTGCAAGTAACATTCTTGCAAATCATTGAACTGTAGCGAGAGAAGATGAATAAGGACCTATTTGGATATCCAATCAAATTAAACAGCATAGCTACTACTGCAAGAAATTCAATGATATGATCCAAGTCTGCTGCAAGCCCGGGAGGTTGGGACGGTTATTATTTTGGCCTACCAAGTGTTAAGAACAAATGGGAAACCCTTATGCAATCACACAACCACTAAAAACATGAAGAGACTAGCACATATGCAAGTTCAAAAAATCACTTACCTGTGCTTGGGCCCATTTCTTTTTAGATGCAACTGTTCCTGATTGAGTAACAAACTGAGAATTCGGATCATCAGCAAACATCCTAAGTTTTAGTGAGCATCTGTCCTTTGCCCTGCATAACTCTATCCTTTGCCTCTCTACAGCATTTATGTCCTCCTTAATGTACTGCAGGTCTGTTTGAATCTGCAAAGGGCACAAATGACTATCAACTGCAGATTAATCAAACACCAGTAAGCAATCAAACTAGTGCCGACAAGAAATATGAGACACAATCAATGTAGTTAGATATTCTCTTGTACCAAATGCATATGATTTTAAGTTTCTAATTATAGAAATGTAGCACTGCCTACAAAAATTTCTCGACTACAAGAAAAATCAGATTACAAATTAACCTAAAGCCATAAAAATTCAGGAACCTCATTGAGCTCATCAAGCTTTTGCTTCCTGAGGCAGCACAAGAAGTCAAGTAAAATCCGCATATTTCTTTCTGCTTCTTCTTGCTCCATCTTTCTCTTCTTCTCTGCAAGGAGGGTCAAAAGGCCATCTAGCTCTTTAACTGAGACTTCACAACCCTGTCTAAGAATCCCAAGAAAATCATTAAAAAATAAAGAGAAAACCAAAAGAGCAAGAAGACGTGGCCAACAATTTATCCAAGTAGATAATATTGAATCCCAATTAACCATCAAAACTACAACAAGAGACCTGTTGTAATGCCTGGCGAAGGTGTTCGTAAGGTGATGCATTCTTGGCTGCTTGACGAGCATAAGTTCTCTCCAATAACTACATCATTCAATACTTATAAAGCTGTAAACAAGCTAGCTTCACAATTGTGGACGCAAAAGCTTAGTTTTCTAAACATTTAAAACTATCATATCAAGCAGAAAATTACAAAATAAAAATAAAATTTGGCAAAGATGAGAAAGAATGAAAGAAAGAACAAACCTTATTGAGCAAAAAATTAGGAAAGATATGGTTGTTGGTGAGGTAATGAGAACAACAAGGACAATCATTCTTGTTTCTTAAATGAGTAGTAATACACAGGTAACAGAAGCTATGTCCACAGGAAGTGAGAAAAGCATCCTTAATGATCTGCATGCAAATAGGACAGAGAATATCCTTGTCTAACTCCTCCGTTGGTGGTTGCATTTTGGAGGTTGTTGCCTCAGAATTCACAGAGGGGACAAGTGCCCCCATAGAGCTCTCTCCACCCATGTTTGTTTGTTTTTTTTGTGTGTGGTGGGTGTGAGTGAGTGATGTGATCATGTGGAGGAGGAGGAGTTGTTGAAGGGTGTAAATGCTTTGCCCTTCTTTTGTGGTGAAGGAAGAAAAAGAAAAGGTGGCTGTTAGCTAACTAGAGAGAGTAAAGAATGTGCTTTGTGAGGGTGCAAACTGCCCACGTTGGGCGGGGGATAGTTTTGGTCTCAAAACGTAGAGAAGTTTCATATCAAAACGACGTGGTTGACCCTGCTTCATTCTTTCTTCTTCTTCTTCTTCTTCTTTTTTATTTTAAAAAAAGTGATACATGCTTTCTTGTCCATAAGATTAAATTTAGCTTGTCTATTATCAAGCAGTGGATCCCACTTGTCTTCTGTTAATCTTCTTGTCTTAATTTGTTTCTGCTACTGTTCTCATGTATTCCTCCACTCCACTCTAGTCTAGTTTCATTTGATTATTGTAAGTGGACTTGCAAGTTGTGACCAATTAGAGTGTTGTTGGGTTTTTTTTAGTGTCCTTGAACAATCTTAAACACACACCATTGATAAGCATTCCCCTTGGTTCTTTTCCTTTGCCACAATAGAAATCAACTCGTTGAGCGACCAGTAAGACAAGCTGTCATCACATAAACTGTTCTACAGGAACTCTTGTTTCATTTCTGATTGTTCATTTGTTTTATTTGCAACAAAATTTGCGCATGCCCGTGAGCCCCACCTAGACCAAGCAATAAGCAAAATGACGTTTTTGTGACGGCATTGGTATTGCTGTGTTGAAGATACCAGGCTTGCTGTGTCCATTTGATTTTAAAGAGATGGTTGCACAGGCTCGGTTTACTTGACCTGTGACCGTCGAGAAGCTTTAAATGTTCAGTGTTCCAGTCAATCCAACAGGGATCCGGGAAAAGCACTAGAGCCAGGTTTCTGGATTTAAATTCTATCAGAGTCTATGCCTTCTAGGCAGTTGCAATAACAGGGGACCATATCAAGTGGGCAACTCTGTTATCCAGGAAACTACTCTAAAAACGCAACTTTAAGGGGTATTGAATTTTCATATATAACTCTTAAAGGCCTGTATAATTTGTAACTTTGTTATATTTGTGTATACAATTTCTCACTATTCATCACCTAAGTGTATACTGTTTCCTTGTTCTCCTTTCCTCAAATATTTTGCTTTTGCTTTGACGGAGGAGAAGTTACAGATTTCTCTAAACAATCAGCAACACCTCCACAATCTGCTTGGCGAAGCTCACTGCCAGTATCATCTTCGAAAGCATCCTCTGGATATGAATGTGGAGAGCGGAGATTTCCATGAGTTTGGCAGGCCCCCATGGTCTTACAATGTTCAGCCTCATCATCTCTGATGTTCAGAAATACATCATACAAATTCTCTGGAAAGAAAAGGAAAATTTTAAAAACAGAGAACAAAAGTTCTGTTAGTCTATATGTAAATTTAAAATCCCCCCCCCCCCCCCAAAAAAAAAAAAATCCTCTTTAAAATAAAAATTCTCGAAAAATGAAATTTATTTTACCTATTTTTGGCCTACGAGAATGGGGAGCTCTGGAAGTTTGAAATTCATCTGGAAGAGATCATAATAGAGTTGTTATGCCATGCTCTCACATCATATATGATGCAACTGTAGTTTGTTACATAAAAACTTACCAAACAAGTACAAATCACCCTCAGTGTAATATTTTACAGCAACCTCAGGTGCAGGCATTTTTCTCAAATCCTCTACAACGAAGCAAAGCAACCAGAATAACTCAGAATAAGTCCATTGATTTTGGACGAAATAGAATCTATATTCCATAATGTTAAGCATATGATAGAGATCCTTCATCAAACTGTTCTGCATCCTGATAGATTTTTGGGGTGCCCCATGGCCTGAATGCATTTGCATACATATAAAGGTTTTTAAGTATCATCAACCCATGGATTAATAGCATCCAGAGGTGTCATAACTCCCAAGTGATTGATCATATTACACTATTCACATAAAAGGTCATCTTATGGGTTAGGCAACACTATTCACATAATTCCTCTCAAAAAATAAGAAAAGGAAACATGTACAAGACGAACAAATGAAGTGATAGTGGCCAACTGACCAGCAAAAAGTGAGAGCTAGATAATGACAAAATGTTTTTTTTTCTCAACATTTATACTCGCAGATGATGGATGTGCAAGAAACTACTCTAATATCATCTACGAACATATGAAAGTCATAGCATACCTCCTTGTGCCTTGATAAATTTGTCATAAGTTTCAAATGCGTGGTTCTCAACACATTCAGAGAAGTGATCTGAAAAAATGATCAAAATGAATTTATCAAAATCACCATTTTGAGATAAATGACTTGTGGGTTATTCTGCAATGGAATTGTCTATTAGACAATTTATTTTGGGTGTTTTTCCTATGGGAATAAAGCAATACAAGCAAATTAAAGTTACCAAAATCAGAAATTTTGAAATAAGTATCAAGTTTTTTTGACATATAAATTCTCTGCTCCCCCATCTAACTAGTTCAGGGTTCGAGTCCCAAACAACCCATTACTCACCAATCTGAGATAAACGACTGAGGGTGGGCTTATTCAGCAATAATTCTGTCTACAAGATGATTTATTTAAGGTGCTTTTCCAGTGGGCTTGAAGCAACATAAAGAAAAACAGTAAAAAAGAAAAAAAATTAAAAGTAGCTATAAAGCAAATGAAGTTTATCCTCTTCCAAACTAAAAAAAATCCAAAACAATAGAAATCAACAAATATGGGACTTTTTTGAGCTCTATGAATTCAAATAATGGTTGCAAGAGTTCCAAAAATATGTCAGAATTGAAAATTTTATACAGGAACACCTGGTTCATCATTTTTTTCAGTTATGTTCTCATTAAATGATAAACTCTCATATCATTTAATCTCTCATGACTCAAGAGGATCGAATGAGTGGGATGTTATAATGCAAGACAGTTCATAACCAGCAAAATCCAGATGCAAGTACTTACATGCCATTCTTGGGCTTAATGCATACATTAAGACTGTCATGATGTAATAAAAAAATGCCATGTGCTGAGCAAGAAAGCGGTCAAACCACAAAGAATTGCCACCCAATTCCTGCAACCAAATTACAAGGCCATCAGAATCATGAGGATTTTGGTATGGTATTTTTTTACTTGGAGCCACTGTACCGCATATAAATAGATTGGACCTGCAAAGGTTTGTACTTGCACATGCATGCATGCATGGTTATGACTCATGAGTGTGCCATAGGTTGAGTTTGTGTATTCTGTATTTACAACCAATCTTCATTGGAAAAGGAGCAGTTTCTATTTTCTTCTTCAATTTACTATAGACTATTCTCATGCTAACTTTACTTTATCTATATTAAATTTACAGACCATTCATTATTCAAATGCCATCCCATGGAAGGAATCACAAACTGAAACAGTGAAGGGTTTGAAAATAACAACATTTAGTGAACTTGAGACCATGACCAACAGGAAAAAAGAAAAAATGTCCTCCTAACAGAATCGATAAAAGAAACAAGTAACCAGTAAAACTACGAAAACTACTTACTTCCATAATAAGCAAGTGATGCATTTCATTCCAGCTCTCAGCAAAATGCACTTTGATATAATCAGATCTTCTCCACCACCCAAAACTCTCATACAAATGAAGAACAGATATAAAGGCTGCCATAGTTCAGAAATTGGCAGTTACCATCAAATTCAATATATCTATAGCATAAAGAGAGCAACTCAATAAACCTCAAAACCAAGTCCAATTTTGATGAACTGCAATGATTTCTTATTGCATTTTGGAAGTGAAGTATGATGTCTATATGAATCAATGGGGAGTCAAATTCTCTCTTGTCGAAAGTAGACCACATCAAAAAGATCATTTTATCAGTAACTAGCATGACCATCCAAATTCTAACCCATCAAAAAACTTAGTTCTAACATTTAAGAACATAAACTTGTTTAGTCAAACTACTAAACCCTTGATGGGTTTAATTAAAATTGAAAGAGAAATCAATAAATATGAGCAGTACTCACCAAAATAAGGAACTCTAGCAATAGTTTCCAAAACATAGAACCTAGCATAATCACGGCCATGATACAATGCATCAAGAATCGTTACCACCGAGTCCTGACATAAAAGAAATCAAGAAACGAAAACAACAGTCAAATACATACTTGATACTCTACAGCCCCAAGTGTTTTCTCCTATAATAATAATAATTAAAAAAAATACTAGAAATAAAAATGGGAACAATTAAATCAATTATGCCAAGAACAAACTAGAAGCCCTTGTAATATGGAAACAAATTCAGGAAATCTTACAGTGAGAAAGACATTGACAGATTGTTCAAGCTTGACAACCCACTTGTCTAATTCAGTAGGGGATGAAGGTTGTGGTGAGTTCTCCGGGCCATGAGTGAAAGTGCTGGGTCTAAATGATTCCTCTACAACAACTTTCTCATCTTCATTTTCCTTGAATACAGTTGCTTGAACTCTACAAAACTTTGCACTAGAAAAGATAAAAACTTTTTATTAGTAAGGTAAATAAAGATGAAGAATTTGATGATTATTGTAGTTGATTAACAATAAAATAATAAAAGAATACCTCCTTGTGGAAGGAGGGAATGGAAGTGAAGTGGGGTTGAAGTTGCGTTTGAAAAGAAAAGGGCTTTGTGGGGTTTTAGCAATATATCTCCTGGTTTTAGTAGTAGAGGAAGAGGATGAGATTGTGAATACCGTAGCAGAAGAAGAAGAAGAAGAGAGAATCATATTTTTTTTTTTTTTTGGGGGGGGGGGGGGGGGGGTTTTAAAATTGTTAAAAGACAAGAAAAGGGAGAGAAGAAAAGTGTGCGTTGATTTGATTTTATTATTTTAAGGTAAGGAAATGGAAATGGAAATGGAAATGGGATGGGAACTGTGAAATTGAGAAACATAGTAATGGTGATGTTTGTGGTTGGATTCGGACAGGCTCCGTTTGGTATCTAGTTGTGTGTTTTGAGATATTTTTGGTTTGACTATAATTTTAAAAATTATTTAATTTATTGTTTAAACTTAGGATAAAAATTTAGATATGAAAAAAATTAATATTTGTTAATGCATTGTATGGTATTTTTATAAAATAAAATATATTTAGTACAACAACGGCCCAAAATATTTATGACATGGTAATTGATTTGTCAAACTCTTAACCATTCAAAGATTGTATTCTTATACTAGTTTTTGTTATAAGCTTGATTAATTTTTTAAAATGTAAAAAAAATTATTAAGGGTGTGGTAATTTTTTAAAATGTAAAAAAGATGGTTAAGAGTGTGATATTTTTTTTATTGTGTTAGTAACTCTGACTTAATAGATGAATTTTAAGATCTCATAACCTAGTTCTTTGTCTAACTTGAGTTTCAAACGAAATCACATGGTAGTTGACTCGAATTAAATTGATTGATTTCAGAGACCAACATGCAATTTGAATTAATAGTAAAAACATGGCTTAATTTTTAACAAAATTTCAAGATGATAACTTTTTTCACAAAAACTATTAAGATAATGACAGATCGATTTCAGTTCCTAAGCAAACTGTGTTATGTACTCCATTGAGTTTAATAATTTTTTTTATATAATATTTTTTTAATTATATGATTACAAAATTGAGCACCAACTTAAAAATAAAAAATTATTTGAAATAGTGATAGCCCTAAAGAAAGCAAAAAAAAAAAATCATGCAGTTTATTTTCCAATCAATCCAATATTTTAAGATAAAATTTAGAAAGAACTATTAAAAATAATTAACAAACCAAAAACTAAAAAAACATATTTGGTTAGCGGGTGAACTCCCCAAACTTATGAACCGGGTAACCCGGACTAACACACTAAATCTGTCAACCGGGTTATGGACTTCAGTGAGATTATATTTTTTTTTCAAAATTATTTTTTACTTAACTACATGATATAAAAAAAAATATACGATCGCAAAATAAAATACCAATTTAATACTGAGATGTTTTTAAAAATTAAATGATAAATAAAGATCAAAATATTTAACATCGCAACACAAGTAATTTATTATGTTGTGTTTAATGAATTTTTCTGTCAAAATAAATTTGTAATAGAAAAACACATAAAATTTGTAATAGAAACAGACACATACATAAAATTTATTAAAAAAAACAAAAAAAATATACAAGGATGCATATAAGAAAAATCTTATAAAAATCAATATTAAAAAAACAAATTTAATATATATAAAATTAAAAAAAAAATCACAAATAAATCATACCTACATCTTTATTTATCGTCACGCCTAAGTATGAAGGAAGGAGAAACAGGTGGGATCTCCTCTAAAAGTTGAAGTCCCACCCCGCCATACGAATCCCCTATTCATACCAAGCAACCATTGAGTTACTGGATGCCGCTTGAGAAATCGCTTACGCGAGTTAGCTCAGGCACCATTCCCGTAGTACAGGGGAACTGGGCTCAGTAAGGTTCAATGGTCACTTGTGCAATTCAAAAAGAACCCCTGAGTAGTTTAATGCATTAGCTGACCTCAGTAAGGTTCACCCTTTCTTATGCAATTCCAACTACTCAGTATCATTAAAAAAAATTCATCATCAACTAATGCATTATTTTTTTAAAAAAATAATTTGGCTACGCAATATCTGGCCTAATTAAACAACGGTCCATATGCGAGCCTATATTATTTTTAAGTTTAATGGGGTGGACAATACATCATCCGCCCCATGCATCAGGAAAAAAAAAATGATGCATTTTATGTTCATTTCCAGAATCCGGCCACTATAGTGGCCAGAAAAATAGGGTCTTTTTTTTAGCAAAAAACTTATTTTTAATCTATTTTTGATCCAAAACACCTAGAAAACACCTCAGAGACTCTTTTAAACGAATCCATAACCACAAAAAACATAAAAAAAACAACCATAAAATCCCGAAATCCACCCAAAATAAAAAACAATTCCTAATCTCATATACGATTTTTAGGTGTTTTCAAGGTAAAAAAAAATACATAATCTTAACTCCCATCATCATATGGAACCATTTGACACAAAAAACTAACTGTTTTAATGGCTGAATTCCTCACCAATAGACACTTTCTCTCTAAGTCAAAATTCGGCGACATCCTCTCTCTCTTCCAACGAAAAAAAGATTGAAAATAAGTAAAATAAAGTTCGGTACCAAAAAACAAAGTTCCTCACCAATTTTGTAAAATCCAAGGAATTAGTCACCTAATAGCTAAGAAAGATTGGGTACTCAAATGAATTTTTGATCAAAATTTTCAATCCGCCACCTATATTACCTGTTTTTTTTCACTTCAGTCCCTTTTCTTTCAATTCAACACTCTCTTACAGAAAAACCTGCAATTAGGATCTAATTTGGTCTAAAAAAGGCTCAATTGTGAAAAAAAAAATCAGATGATCAAATTCAAAACTTTCAAAAAATGCACTATTGTAATCCATGGTAAAATGTGAGAATGTAAACAGTGTTTTTATGAATAGTAAAAACGCCACACATTTTAGCTTTATGTACTAGCCATTTAACTTGCACTTCATTGCGGGTTATAATTTTTTTTCAAAAAAAATATTGGGCATGCAGGTTGCGTCAATGTGTTTTTACATAAAAAGTTCAAAGTATAAATTAAAAAGCCTATCCAAACAAGATCAAGATATTTCATAACATAAATAAGACATGCATCCAATCATGTTTACTGAATTTATTTATTTAAATAAATAAAAAATAAATCTATACCCTAAAAAACCTATGACTTAAAAGATAAATACAAATGAAACTGACCGAATAAACCCACACCATAAAAAGTATTACGCAAGGCCGAATGCATCAATAATATAATTTAAAAACGAATGTTTCTTATTTTAAAAAACAAACTTCATTTGTATAAAAAAAAATTATAGATGAATTAAAATAATAACTTGAAAAATGAAATAGGAACATGAAAATTAAAAAAAACTTATATTAAAAAATGACATGCAAAAATGTGATCTAGTTCATGAGACCGAGATAAAACCATAGAAAAAACTTGAAGATAATCACAAAACCAATATTAAAAAAAATTAATGCAGAAGCCGAATTCCCAACAAATTAAATGTCGAAAGATGAAATCAGAAAAAAAAATTAATTACACAAAAGGATAAAAAAATGAGGGTGAGAAAAAACATTAATTAAAGAAATAAAAATTTTCAATTGGAGGGTTTAATTGAATTGAAAACCAGCTTTAATAAAAGGAAAAAAAAATCAAAAGAATGATGGTCAAACTAAAAAAAAAAAGCAACATAAAACTTAATTGAAGGATGAAATTGAAAAAAAAAAAAAACTTCAACAAAAGTGTCATTGACAAAATTAGAAATTTTAAAAAATAAAGATTGAAATGAAAAACCAAAATATGAGAAATTGCAATTGAAGAACTAAATTGAAAAGAATAAAAACTTCTATAAATAGAAAAGAAACAAAATAAGAAATTAATAAAATAAAGACTGAAATTGAAAAGTAAGAAACAAAGAGGACAACGGTGTATATTACCTGTTAGGAGAGAAAAAGGAAGGGGGGAAGTTCAAATGACCACTGGTAACAATCCGACCACCGTCAGCTGCCACAAGCCACTCCAAATGGAAGAGGACACGACGACGCATATAGAAAAATGATGAAAGGCCAATTATGTCCATTAGTTGACATCACACGCGTCGTTTGAATAACACGGATGCCACCCACGTGTTGAGCACACTCCAACAACTTTAGACATTAAAAAATTTGAGAAAAATGTGAAAATACCAAAATACCCCCCACAACCCGACAATTACACAAAATACCCATATGAAAGTAAAAACAAAATACCCCAAAATGCTAAACTTATGTTTTGTTTCTTTCAAGGTTAAAAATATAATTACACTGTACATTAAAAATCAAAAGCCCCAAAACACTCTTATTCAGCAGCACAATAGTTTTTTTACTCTAGGAGAAAATGTGATTTTTTACTTTTAAGAAGCTTATGCAAAGTCAGGAAAGTTTTTTGTCAACAATTTTGTATTTTATTATTTTTAAGGATTATTGGGAAAAAAATAATAAAAACATCAACACCCCACCCAAAAGGCTTAATTTCTTTGGACCAAAGGATACAAAGATAATTTTACTACAGCTTAAAACATATTTTACTGTAGATTGGGGTACAGTAAACGAAGCAATTTATTTTTTTAGATAATAATAATAATATCACCACTAGGCTCATGCATGCAAGTAGCATAAAGAAACAAGATAATTGAATACAAAAATAAAATAAATAAGGGAAACAAAAGGGAAGGGTCCTAATCAAAAGGCAGGAAAGGACTGTAGAGTGGAGCAGGGTGCGTGTTTATGATTCATTTATTGATTTTAGCTAGCCTCGATTGTGTGGATAAGTACACCGCTGATGCTATGCCCCAAGCCACCACTCCTTTTTTCTTCTGTTTTTGTTTTAGCATACCAGTCTCCCCTTGAATCTATGAATGAACCCTTTTAATAATACAACTGAGAAAAGAGGACCGAAAAGAAACTTTCTAAGCTTGGCCTTTACATTAGGACATGTGGCGCTGCCGATCAAATCGATTTCTCCTTTATTACTTGGTTAAATACAGAAGCTTTCACAGTAAGTGTTATAATCCATGTCGGCATCTGCCACTGTTCATTCATGTATTTGTTGTCATTGTGTATATACATTGAATCTGTGACAGGTTGGATATTCTTTAGTATCTAGAACTCAAAAGATCACAAGAAAGGAGAAGACTTGCAACCATATCATATAGATGATGATCATAATGCCCCTTTTCAGTTGTGTTTTTCCTGGGAACGTGTACTTGACAGCTTGATCCAAGATTTTCTTTTCTGGGGTGGGGGGTCATAGATTTAAATCCCAAGATCATCCCGCAATTAATTATAAGCTCAATTCAACAATCAATGTAAAAATACAACACGGCTTTTTGGCAGAATAAAGCAATGGATATGAATATCCAAAATAAAATAAAACTGGTGGCAATAACTGGCTGGCCATATCAGCCCTGAGATTGTAAGTGTCGTATACTCCAGGCCCAAAGCCAGTTATGTCAATCACACACTATATTTTATTCATGATGAAATCAAGAGAGTAGAAAGTTTAAGCCTTGCCTGATCACTGATCAATCGCACATATATGTGTTCACGCTCCCATGCAGTTACCTCCGCTATCAGATCCTGAATCTAGCAAAATTCCCAAATGAGAAACAAAGCTCTCTGTTTTAGGTTCCTCTTGGTTTTGCAGAGTATATTGACAAGAAGATCCCTCAAATGAGGTGAAGGACTGCAGTATTTATAGAAGTAAAGGGTATCCTTGATTAATCCTTGTTGGTTTTAATCCTCTCGTTAAGTCCTAGTTCATATTGATATCCACTTGGATAATTTCTCATGGTAGATGCAAAACAACATAATAATTAAGAGTTATAATGATAAATAAATAGAAAATGTTCCATTGAGCTTTGAAAATAAACCGCATTTGTACAAGTAAGATCCAAAACAAATTAGCTATAACTTCACATTGTTGTTGTGTCTGGAAAAAAAACAAAATAACTGCTGTCTGATCCCATGTGATTTCCCTCATAAATGCTGCTTTGAAAATTTGAAGGAAGTTGTGAGAATTGAGAGCTGCAAAGATTGCAGAAGCTTGTAGAAGTGCTCTAGATTTGAGGGCTGAAAGTAGACTTTACTTAGTTGCCAACATTGTAGTCTTAACTGAATGCTAACCCTTCAGTTTTCCTTTTCCTTTTGTATTTCCACCTCATCCATCAGGTGAGAAATGCAGTGTAACAAATTCACAGCAACGAAATATTCTTTCTGTAAAAAACCGATATTCTTCCCAATCCCAGCTGATATATCGAAGAGTGTTTTCTTACAGTGAATTGGAAATGAAACCACCTTGAGTTGATGGAAGCTCGATCACCTTCCTAGCTTCATAAATGAAGGGAGAAATGGAGGTGGCACATCTAATTGGAAGCAATACAATAGTCTAGGATTCAGCAGAGCATCATGTTGTATTATATAAGAAGTTTGAATCATGGAAAATTCAAGAGGGTATTTGAATTTCCATTGTAATGATTGTTTCCTTTGTTTTCAAATCCTGTCTTCTCATGTTATTGTTATCTTATATATCTGTGTGTGTGTGTATTTTTAGTTTTAATCCAATGCTACACTTTCTAGTTTATTCTTCTAAGCAAACATCTCTACTTCTTAATCAAAAGGAGGTTGGATCCTACACACACCATGGAGAAGAACAAATTAATGTGAAGATAAATTAAATTCATAAAAAAAGAAGAAGCAAAGAGACATAGTTGTTCACCTGTCACAGTCGACTTGGGGTTCGATGGGCACAGGTAAAGAGGTAATGTGACTTTGTACAAACGAGGAAGTTAAATTAATGCCTGAAATTAATTTGTTAAACCTAAGTGTATTCGTGAGCATGGAGATTAATTCAAAATAATTTTGTTTTAAAAGAAAAAAACTAAAAAATCAATCACGTTGGTTTGGCGTGGAAGAAGTAAAATTGCCAAGTTTATTTGGGCATAGGGATCAACGCCATGTGAATTGGACACAGCGTCACCATCCCATGATGAGAATATCCAAGCCCCCCAATTTATTAAAATTGAATGCCTGTCCTTTTCTTCTACACTAAG
>Ga0307517_10007280_pt1 | contig 16174 bp, 12 predicted proteins | sample 23_EM_MG_FD_194515 | JGI IMG/M metagenome (GOLD analysis project Ga0307517, IMG submission 194515) | Populus trichocarpa ectomycorrhiza microbial communities from riparian zone in the Pacific Northwest, United States - 23_EM | ecosystem: Host-associated > Plants > Roots > Unclassified | place... | reverse complement strand
TATATTAATTTGTAATCAACATTATTTACCTTTAAAACTTCATTTAATATTTTTCTTGAAACATATTCAGTTTGTAATGAATATTATTTAACTTTGTTTTTTTTTATGTTTAATATAAATTGTATTTGCATAATTGGTTTGTATTACAATTAATTTATATAGTTTTATATTATATATCCTAAATAATTTTTTAAAACCAAATTAAGAAAAAAAAATATTACCAAGGATTTTACCGACGGATGAATTCAGTCGGTATTTTAAAAACTCACCGACAGACTTACCGACGGATTTAATCCGTCGGCATTTAACAGTAGCTTCCACAATTACCGATTAATTTACAGACGGACATATTCTGTCGGTATTTCATACACTCACCGACAGATTTACTGACGGTTATTTTTCTTCGGTCAATCACAATATCCTGACGGACTAAAAATCCGTCGGTATATTTCAAGCGGGAATCTTTTTTTTTGGCGCGCAAATTCCGTCTGTAAAACCATCGGCAAATGGTTTTTTTGTTTTTCCGACCGATATAGCGACGGAAGGGGGAATCACCGACGAAGGTAAAGCCGACGGATGTAATCCGTCGGTGATGACGTCGGAAAAAAAATCACCGACGAACTTTTAATCACACACCGACGGAATTGGTCCGTCAGTAAAACTATGAAATCTTGTAGTGTTTGCTTTTGAACAATGTTTGTCATTTATTTGAATTATTTTTAACAAAAAATTATAAGTAAGTTTTGATCATAAATAACTTTTAATTCAAATAAAAAAATTGTTATAAAATTTAATAAAAAATGAGCAAGCTACTATATGCTTACTTGGACAAGATAAGTTCAACACAAGATAAAGTAGAAAAAGAAAAAGTCCACCGAAGCAAGTAAGTGTGCATGACAGGCCGATCCGTAGGGAAACAAGTCATCAAGGCATAATTAAGTAAAATACTCTTTTGACTTCGTTAGCTCACTAATTGTTTATAATTAAGATTTCAAGAGAACCACTTGCTTAAGCTTGTTTTAGTGACTTGAAGATGCATCACTGAACAGTATTAACAATATTTGATCTTTCTATAGCCCACTAATGATAATTAATCTTCTCCTTATCTTTGCAGAAAGTTAACAAGAACCTTAGACTATTCGTGACAAATGATTCAGAACACCACACGGTGATCATGGTCGGTTTTCCACGATCTACCAGTCAAAACAAGCGCACATGACTGTGATTAAACAACTTGTACAATTGAAAAAATAATTCTGACTCTAATACAGAAATAATGGTCGCCCAATTAGTAGCATATACACGACCTAATATATGCACCACAACAGGTCTCGTATGTTAGAAAATATTATAGATTTCATTTTGAAATTTTATTTAATAATTTAAGTTTTTGAGTTGAGATAATATTTTAAAATAGCAACAAAACATTGATGATCAAGCGGTTACGAGTTCGAATCTCACCATTTTTATTTATTCAAGTTTCAATCTCAAAGAGTTTTCACTTGAAAGAACGTGTTAGAGAATAATATAAATTATATCTTAAAATTTTACGTAATAATTTAAATTTTTGGGTTGAAATGGTGCATGTGATACAAGTCGCGCTATACATGCGTGACCTGTCACTCTCTGTATCAACCTATTAAAATCAGCAACAGTTAAAGCTAAACTAAAGAAACAATGCAGCTTTGGTTCGATTTCCTACCAAGTTGCTCCGTCAGGGGTGGAGGTCATGTCTGGAAAAGGCTATCAGGCCATGCAATCAAGAATACCAGTGTTTAATGAAATCATGAATGCCTTAAAAGCTGGTGAAAGAGGTCTCTCCAAACAAGCCATAGAGGATAAATTATTTGACAAGATGGTTATTGCCAGTGTAACTCGAAACCCAGACATCATGAAAATTCAAGGGCGAATTGCAGACCAGCTTGGCCTAACATTCAACGAGGAAAGTGAATGGGGAAGAGCAGGTCGATTGCGTGAGAGTTGAAGCAAGAGAAGAAGATTCTTGTCGTCCTAGATGATCTACGGAAGAGACTTGATTTAGAAGCAATTGGTATTTCATTTAAGGATATGAACAAACTAAATGCAAAATGCTGCCGACATCGAGAGAATTTGATGTTTTATCAAGTGAAATGGAAGTTGATAAAAACTTCTCAGCTAGTGGTTTAAAGGAAGATGGAGAATGGGAGTTGTTCAAGAAAACAGCAGGTGGTGATGTTGAAAGTCCAGATATGCTTCACCGTTTCATCTGTGCTAAAATGAGAATTATTTTTCCAACCATGCTAATTTAGGAAATAAATATGGAAAAAAACTCTTATATATTCTGTCAGTACCTATCAACTTCAATAATGAAAGCCAAGACAAACTCATACCAGGCATATATTCAGATGAGGTAGAGGTTTGTTCTCGAGCTCAATCTCAAATTTCTTATATTTGTCCTTCAACTTTCAAATATGTTAGGTCAAAAATATATATATATATATATATATATATATATATATATCAGGTTTCATGCAAATGACAAATCCAACCCTAGAACAGACAAAAGTCTACCTAATCATTTTGTAGCCTTGTATAAATATTTAACTTTATATTAGAGGCAATGGATGAAGTTAATTAACTTTCACTGCAAGGACAAGACATCACTATCACGTAAATTACCATTTATCATTACAACAAATGCTTCCCTGAAAAAGGTGGACATTATAACAAATCTACAGCGAGTAATTTTAGTAGAAGTCCAACAAATAACGACAATAAAGAAGTTACGGTTAGAAAGAATAAATCGTGCCTGAAGCATCCTTGGGATAACAAAGGGCATGCCATACTACGACTTAAGTGAGAATGGCAAGTACCCCGAAGAAATTGACTAATTTATTGTGCAATAAAAAAAAATTATCAAATAATTCAAACTCTATATTAGCTATTGATAGGATGAGGAATCAAATAATAACTCATCTTGAAGTAACTTCAAGTTGACATCCATTGAGAATGGCAAAGATTGCATAAATTAACTTACTTGTTGCATAACAAAAAAAAATATCAAGCTAAATAATTGTTAAATAATTCAAACTCCCTACTAGTTACTGATGCAACGAGTGACCAAATAATAGCTAGTCATCATCTTGATGTAGCTTCAAATTGACATCTATTAGTGTAGGGACTAGATTACTAGACTAAAACTAGCTAAGATAAAAAGTTTTTAAAGCCCTATTTGTTTGTTAGAAAATAATTTTGTTTTGAAAAGTGATTTCCATGAAAAGTGAATATTTAAAAAGCGGATTATTTTTTTTATTTTTAGCGATGCCATGAAAAATAAAATGAAATTTTTTTTTCAGTATTTGGTCATGTTATAGAAAATGAGCTGAAAAATAACTTATTAATGTTTTATTTTTTTTTTCAAGTTTATCTAACATATATAGAATATTAAACATAACTATTTAATCACTTACAATAAAAGAATGGGATATAAAAAGTGTAATGATGATTTTTTTAATTTCATATATTTATATATAGCTTATTTTATAAAATATATATATATATATATAATATAAATATTTTAAATATAATATTATAGATATATAACTTTGTTAAGAAAATTAAGGAAAATATATTAATATTTTTTTATTTTTAAAACCTCAATATAATTTCTTTTTGAATTATTTATCATTTGCACTTCAATCCTTGTTCTTTATTTTAATAATAGTTCAATCCCTATACATAAAACAAAGGAAATGGAGAGAAGTTAGAGAAAACTTCTACTAATCTAATTTTAGCCACTAAACTAATTGACTTTGATTTCATTAGATTTTTTTAGACGATAAGAATTTGTTGATGGTTGTTCTCGATCCTAAAATAATTAAAAAAAATGAGATCAAAATCCAAAATTATAATTAAAATTTTGAATTTCAAATGATTTTTTATCTTAAAATAGAGATGAAAACCATTTTTCTACTCAAGATTCTTTAACTCTAAAATTTCTACTTTAAAAATTATTAGAGCATCCAACTTAAGCTATGACTTTATAATCCCAACCAATGTTTTCTTTAGACATAAATGAATTTAAAGGACTTAATTGGCATAATAATTTGGGTCTGAAGAGGTTTTTCAAAAATTAACTCATCATTTACTGAGGTCTTAATTATCAAATTATGCACCACTTGCCTTTCGCTTCACATCTTTCTAAATCAAATTATTGTGGCCAAACATCTAGGTGCAAACGTCTACATAGCTTGTACTCTTGTCGCCTTTAAAACCACCAAACTGGCTTTACACCTTTCAATAGAACTATCAAATCGTAGCTTTATGGTATAGGCTTGTAGCCAAGAAGTTTGACACCATCAGAACAAGAATCACTTTTCAAGGTGTGATTGTCCTGAAGCTCTTTTACATAGCTTGTTTCTAACACATTTGAGTAGAAACATGAGAGTAAGACTTAGATACAATAATAGTATTAAAAGTAGCTTGAAGAGTTGTATGTGAGAACCCATATCCAGAAAATATGAAATCCGACAAGATCCTAATACACAATTCCTAACTTAAAACATTCAATAAAACTCGACACATCATCAAAATTAGAAAGCAAAGCTGAAGATTTATTATGAAAAGTAGAAAACCAAAAGAAATATTGATTTTCAAAGAAAACCACATTTCAAGAAATACAAAGTCTACTACTAGCAACTAAATCATAACACGCAAACCCTTTTATGAACATTACTATATCCTAGAAAAGCATACCAAACAAATTAAGCGGCAAGTTTGTATCATTCAGTGGGTTTAGTGAACGTTAACAAAATAAATGGAACCAAAGATATGAAGAGGGTTATACTTAGGAGCAACATAAAATAAATGAGAATATAGAGAATCAAAATTAAGAACCTAGAAAGGTACACGATCAATCATATAAACAGCCATATATAATTCTTTTACTTAAAATCTAGAGGGTACAGAAGAGTCAATTAATAAGGTGCGAATAACATCTAAAAGGTGACTAATTCTTACGCTCCACAATCTCATTATGTTAAGAAATGTAGATAAGAACATTGAAAGAGAATATCCTTCATTCGTAAATAAGATTGAAAATCATTGGACATATATTCCCTTTATAATCATATCTTGGAGTCTTAATACAAGTAAAAATTTAATTTTTAATAAAACCAAGAATTCTAAAAGAAAACACATCACCTTTAGAATGAAGGAAATATATCTAAACAAAACAATTATAATAATCAATAAACATCACAAAATACTTACACTAAGCATGTGACGGGATTGGCACCCCATATGTTAGCATGAATGATCTCAAAACAAGTAAAGTCTGATTGTCATGTGAAAGAAAGGGTAAGGACTTGTTTTTACCATGTTTACACGAACTACAATCAAAAGACACAATATAAAGTGAAAACAAGTCTTTTTTACTTAAAAAACTATGTTTTATAAGATAAGTAAAAACAACAAAATTAGAATGTCTCAATTTCTTGTGTCATACATGACTATTATTAACAACCGCAATACAACCAGAAGAAACAGGCCTAGGAATATGAAAAACTGAAGAGGAAATAAACGTCCCATTTTAAACCCCTTTGCTATCACTTTTCTCAATGTTTGATCTTACACACAACCATCATGATGAAAGTGATTTTTACAATTATTATCTATCAATTGGCCAACAAAAATTAAATTGGCAAATAAATCTAGAGAAAAAAATATTATTAAAGGAAAACCTCAAAGTTCCAATCGTAGGGATAAGAAAAAAGCATTGCCATTAGCTATCTGAATATGTTGCCCACCTATGTAAAGCATCTGTATTGTCGGTCATATGATTTGAATTTATAGAGTCAATCAACCAAAAGGAATTAAATAGATTCTCCTTACTTTGTATATCAAAGGCATAAAAGGAAGAAACAATTTGTTGGATCATCTCGAGTGTGAAGAGATGAAGAATACTTATAGATTGTTGATTCAAAGAATGAATAAAAAAGACAAACAAGAAATTGGATCGAACAACATTATGAGGATTAGAGCATGTCTATTTTAATGTCACACTCGATAACTTTAATGATGTACCCCTCTTTTTTGCAATAATTGCAAAATTTATTGTTGGAGTGCTTTGCAATATTTCTAAACACTTTGCAATTGTAGCACCAAGTATGTTATCTGGATCTTCCTTTGCTCTTAGCAACATATGCCACATTAACCATCTTAGACATCGTGATTTTTGAATTGAGGCCAAGCTAAGTGACTATATGTTTTTTTTTCACTTATTAATTCCCCTAAACAAACCTCCAAAGATGAAACTAGATTTCAATTGATTAAACTAGCATGTGCAGTCTCAATAGACAATTTGTAGTGCCATTAAAGCCTTCTTGTAAATGGTAGAATGAACAATACTAGAATACACTCTATAAATTAAAAGATCTAGAATAAAATTATTCAATATAAAGATTACATTGGCGATAACTGCCAATTTATAACTTTAATTAAGTAGTTAGAATAAATGGTTCAAAGATAAGTCCACATCTCCATAGAAGTAATGAATGATAAAAAATTATTCATCATATGTGGTTTAATATAACTTTGTAACCAAAAGATAATATAAGCATTCTTACTCTCCTAAGAATCAATCTTTTTTGGATCAATAGGAGCCTTAGATGACCCATCCAAGTGACCCCATAATTCTTTGTCCTTCACAAACATCTTTAATTGAAACTCTTAAATGGGTAATTCTTTTTATTAAAAAGAACAATAAAATTTTCTCCTTTCATGATAAATCAAAAGAAAAGAACTGAATTAGTGAAAAAATAGACCTTGATATCAAAAAAAACTTCAAACTAAAAATGAGAACTCCCAAAATACCCAACTATATCGTTGTAATCTCCAACCAAAATAGAATATCTTTACACCCAGAAATTGTCTATACCTCAAACCAAGCACAACTCAACTCAAAAAAATACTAGCCTAAAGAGTCATGCATAAAATCTAGAATTTAGGCTCTGATACAATGTTAAAATGATCTGAATGTCTTTTAATGGAGGATCTCTTCTCTTTAAATAGTCAAGTATTCGTATAATTTGTTAAGGTCTAACCTTAACAAAACAAGAAAGACTTAAGAAATTAAGAAAGAAGTAAAAGAAAATGAGAAAGTTGAAACTACAATTGTAGAATCTGGTTTCTTATTGCTTAGATTCTACATTTCTTACACATTTAATTATATATAATGAAATTCCCTCCAAAACAACTACTAACAATCTCCTAACTAACTTTTAACTACTAACTAACATGGATCACAACTTCCTAACTAACAAATCACATGACAATTTATGTTGGTAGTTAGTTGTTATTTATCTTCATTTCTAACTGTCAAAACTTGTCTAGTTGTTGTTCCCACATGTAACTTAACTTGCTTCCAATCCTTCCACCAGCCTCTTCCACCCTTAATCTTCATGCACGTAACAATATTCCCTTCATAAAAAGATTCTTATCCTTAAGAATCAGTACAAAAGTCAATAAATTGGCTATTGATTTCCTTTAAGTCCACTTATGTAGCATCCTTTTTAAACAAGTTGGACCATTATATAAGCCCTATAGTTACAGTTCTATTTCCCTTCTTCATCAGCTTCATATCAAGAATAGTCATTGGACTAACTCCAACTCTAACATATACATCTACTATTGGCAAATTAAAAAACACAACTGCATCATTCTCTCCATCTTAACTTGCTTATAAATGTCCCATTCTTCCACTATTTCTTGATCAACTGCTTCTTGATGGCCAATAAAACATTGTCTTCAATCTTTTGTAAGAATTTTGAATCCTTGAATGTCCCCCGTTTTAAGAGTCATAACCAGCACCTACTAATCTATTTCTTAAATTTTTATCATTATCAATCACAATTCTGTTCTTATACCTCAAAATTCCCTTTACAAAAGTGTATTTTAGCTAGTCACTAACATTGATCAATTTCCCAACTATAATGTCATGTAACTTAAGGATTATTTTTATATGAGTTAATGATCTCCTGATACCATATTGGTAAGTTGTTAAAGCTTTTAATCTTCTTTGTTCTCCTTCAATTAGCTTTTCCCTTCATGTTGAACTTTCTTCCTTATCTAGTCTCCTGGACAATGCATCTTCAAAAACATTTTCTCTTCCTTTTCTATGTTGTATAACATACCTCAGCCCTAACAATTTGGTTAGACATTTCCTTTGCATGGATCTTTTGTTCTAAAAGATATTTCAAACTTTCATGATCAATTTTAATAATGAACTGATCATGTTCAAAATAGTGATCAAAATAGCTCTCAATCCAGTAGCACATGCATCAGTTTCTAACACAAAAACATTGTTAAAATCTAGTAGTGCTAAGATTGGAGCCTCACACAAAGCCTTTTTATTCTTATCAAAAGTTGATTGAGCCTTCTCATTCCAACTAAAGTATTCTTTAACAATTCTATTAGTGGTTTGTTGATGAAGCCAAAACCTCTACTGAACTTCTTGTGATAACCTGTTAAACCTAAGAAGCCTCTCAATTCCTTTACAAAATGTGAAATAGACAAGTTCTTCATAACTTCAATCTTTTTAGGATTTGTTCCCACTCTTTCTAAAAAGACAATATACCCTAAATACTCCATTTTTTCTTTACAAAAAAACACTTCTATTGTTTTGTAAATAACATATCGTTCTTAAATGTTTCCAAAATAGTTCTATTATTACTGCTATGTAATTCTGAGGTAGAACTATATATCAGTATGTCATTAAAGAACACCAATACAAATCTTCTCAAATAAGGCTTTAATATACTATTCATTAAGGCTTGAAAGGTAGTTGATGCATTAGTTAAGCCAAAAAAGCATTATCTTGAATTCATAATGTTCATGGTCAGTTATGAATGTAGTTTTATCCATATCTTCACACATCTTTACTTAATAATACTCTGATCTTAAATCCAACTTTGAAAGAACTTAGATCCATGTAGTTCATCCATCAAATCAGTTCATATATTAGAGGAATTGAAAACTTATTTATAACAGTTAGATTATTCAATTGTATGTAATCCACATATAATCTTCATGTATTATCTTGCTTTTAACCAAGAAAACAGAAGATGCAAATGGACTACAACTATAGTGAATGATCCCATTTTGTAATATTTCCTTCATCAGCTTCTCTATCTCTTCCTTTTAAATGAACTCACTTTTGTAAGGTTTAATGTTGACTAGCTTTGCCCCTAAACTGAGTGGAATCTTGTGATCCAGCTTCCTAGTTGGTGGTAAATGTTTTGATTCTGCAAACATAAATTGATATTCCTCTAACAATGTCTTAACCTTTGAATTCTTCACATCCTTTTAACACATCTATAGAAAACAATTGTACTAGAAATCCAAAAATGGCTTCCTTCAAACTCTTGTATACCTTGATTGTGGTAATCATCTAATATTTGGCTTCTTCAACCATTCATTTTTATTCAATCATCATACCACCTTTGTTGAATGACAGTTTCATTTTAATGAATTCGAGAGTGTTTGGAAGTGTGGTTGTGATTGCTTATGAAAGTGTTTTTCGCTTGGAAATGCATCAAAATAATGTCTTTTTATTTTTTTTAAAATTAGTTTTTTATCAGCATATTAAAATGATTTAAAAAAATAAAAAAAATATTAATTTGAAATAAAAAAAAAATTTATTTTTTTTCAAAAACGCTTTTAAAATACAAAAACAAACAGAGCTGAAATCAAACAAGATAGGAGAATAAATTTTCAACCAATGTACCCTCAAAACCATGTCACACCTTCCCAATTTCAAGAACCTCAAATTAGCTTGGAATTCATACTTGGATAAATCATATGAACTTAGACAAAAGGCATTACATCTCATTATACCTCTTTAAGAACAATGTAGTAGTCTTTTCCACAATTACCTTGATTTCTTTAATGACTAATTCACTAACAAAGCTATGTGTATTGTCACTATCAATCAAGATTACAATATCCCTTCCTTGACAGGTACCTTTAATTCTAAAGGTATTATAGGCATAACTTTTTACTAGTGCATTCAAGGATAAGACATTCTTCAATTCCATTTTCCTTAACAATAATTTCATGATTGCCTCCTTTTTCCACTTCCAAGAACTCATCATCATCTTCTTTTATAGCTTTAATCATATGTATACCTTTTTGGTTATACTAATGGCCATGAATGTACTTTCCTCATTTCAAGCATTTCCCCAATCTTTTTTGTTGTTCATGTAATGTTTCAGAAAGGTCTCTCCTCATTTGAAGCATTGCCCCAATCAATTTTGTTCATGTAATGTTTTTGAAGGGTGCCTTTATCCTTGCATTACTCCAGTCTTGGCTTGATTAAAAGGCTTGAAAGACTAATTACCTGGCAATTTCCCCATGCTATTTGGAGTAGTTACATTAATGGCCAGGAATGTACTTCTCTCCTCATTTGAAGCATTACCACAATCTTCTTTGTTGTTCATGTAATGTTTCAAACAGGTATCTTGATCCTTGCATTACTCCATTCTTGGCTTGATTGAAAGGCTTAAAAGATTGATTACCTAGCAATTTTCTCATACTATTTGGAGTAGTTACATTGATGACCAGGAATGTTCTTCTCTCCTTATTTGAAGCATTATCCCAATCTCCTTTGTTGTTCATGTAATGTTTCAGAAAAGTGCCTTGATCCTTGCATTACTCCATTCTTAGCTTGATTGAAAGGCTTGAAAAACTAATTACCTAGAAATTTTCCATGCTAATTAGAGTAGCCATTCTTGTAACAAATCTGTTTCTTTTAGCTAACACAAGATTAGACTCTTCTTGTCATTTGCTTGATCAAAAGCCTGTATTAATGTGGTTGGCTTAAAAATCTTGAGCATGGGTTTAATATCTAATAAAACCGAAAATTTTGCACGATTCTAGTAATGTGTGATTCAAAGCAGTCGTTAGAAATTTGATTTCTTCAAGGCTGTGTTTGTTTCCCGGAAACTGGTTTCCGGGAAACCACTTTCCAAACTTTCCTGTGTTTATTTGCCATTAGAAAAGTTGGTAAACGGAAAACACTTTCCAATCAAATAAAAATTTGACTTGGTTTCCAGGAGAGTGTTTTCCTTTTATTTTGGGCGGAAAACACTTTCTGGAAGTTGTGAAAAATTTAGAAATGTCATATTATTTGCTGATTATATCAAATTTGATCCTCAAACTTTTGATTGCTATATATATTTTATTTTGAATATTTGTTTTTCAATTTCATCCCTTAGAATTTAATTTTTATATTAATTTTGATCTTTATTTTTATAATTGTTATTTGCTTTTCCCTTATCATTTTTTAATTTTAATTTTTTATTTATCAAATTTGGTCCTCATTCTTTTGATTGTTACTTATTTTATTTGAAATAATTTATGAAATGTTAATTATTATTATTTTAATTTCTTCATCTTTTAATTTTTTGTTTTTTAGATTTGATCTCTATTATTTTGATTATTATTTATTTTATTTGAGATAATTTATGAAATTATATTTTTTTTCAATTTCATTCTCATTCAACTTTTTAATTTGTAAAATTTGTTCATCATTATTTTAATAAACTTGAAAAAAATAAAACTTTAATAAGTTATTTTCCAACTCATTTTCCATGACATAACCAAATATTAGAAAGTGTTTTCCAACTTATTTTCCATTACACTACCAAATATCGGAAAATAATTTACTTTCCCGGAATTCACTTTCCAAAAGAAAACTACTTTCAAGTAAACAAACAGGGCCCAAATCTCTGTATACTTTTCCATTTCTTTATCCTACACCAGCTTATTAAATTCCTCCACCACATCTTTTCTACTACCAAACCTTATACAAATAGCCTTTGTGAGTTCCTCTTAGTTAACCACGTCATTACTTCCCAACATGAATCCTTCAGACTAGATTTCAGCCTTCCCTCCTAAATAAAGAGATGTTATTTTCACCCATTGTTGAACTAGTTTGAAATGCATCTTAAAAAATTCTCGTATTTCCTAATCAATCCCCATGAACTCTCCCTTTTGAAAGCTGGCAATTCCACCTTTGGTAAAGCTACATTATACCCCATTCTTTGAACTTTATAGTTGCACACGTTTTCCCCACGTATGTTTATTCTTTGGTTTATTCTTCATTTGGGAATTATTCCATCAGAAACTTGAATGATCCTTCCTTTTTTATTTGCTTCTTAGTTGCTCATAAATGAATTGAGTGTAGTCATTAGTGTTTCCATTGTAAATTGAGTTCATTCCTCTTAGCCTACTCTGACCATTGTTTCAGATTTCCTGTCACCCATTCTTGAGATTCTTAATGCCTATGTTGCATTTGTTCTTTAAATTCTTCATGCATATGTTGCATCTACTCCTCTAGTTTCCTGCCATGTTATTCCAAGGCTTCAACCTTGTCATTTTCCACCATTGTTATTTGTCACGCGATGCAACCTTCTATGGTTGTGAATCTTACTGCTTTGATCCCAATTTGTTAAGGTCTTACCTTAACACAAAATGAAAAACTTGGGAAATTAAGAGAGAAGCAGAAGAAAGGGAGAAAGTTGAAGTTGCAACTGCAGAATTCTGATTTCTTGTTGCTTGGATTCTACATTTCTTACACATTTCATTATGTACAATGGAATTCCCTCTAAAACAACGACTAAGAGTCTCCTAACTAACATGGATCACAACTTCCTAACTAACAAATCACGTGGAAATTTATATTGGTAGTCAAGTGCTGCTCATTTTTGTTTCTAACTGTCAAAACTTGTCTAGCTACTATTCCCACACTTAACTTAACTTGCTTCCACCAGCCTTTTCCACCCTTAATCTTCATGCACGTAACATAATTACATCCTAAGATCACTCCTAGACCATAATTGCAATCTCTCTACATTGGTAATTATGTACAACTAATTGTCTATCAATCAATTTCCCTTAAATTAAGTAATTGCATATCAATCAATCTCTACAAATCAAGACATTGGGGCTAACATAATGCAATATTATAATATAATATGCAGTCATTAGGTAGATAGCTAAAGAGAGAGCATGCCTTCAACACTCAACAAGTCTCACATGCAGCAAATGCAAATGTGGATCCTAATTATAAAAATTAGGGCAATAGTTCAACGTTCGGCTTTAAAAGATGGTTGTCCAGACATAAAAACAAAGGTATACAAAATAAATCACTTGGAAAATGAATTACTATAACCTTCCAAACAAAGAGGTGACAAAATAATAATGACTTTCAGATCATTAGTTAAGGAGAAAAGGACAGTGACTTCCATTATTGTTAGGTCATATGTGCTAAGCAGAAAATGAGCACAAATGAAGTTAAATGATTCAATTGATCAAGTCACCAGTTAAGCAAAGTAAAGGACCCCATTCAAATGCCAATTAAGTAACTGCTGTGAAAGCCAGTAGGTTTTAATGTAAGATATAATTCAAGGTTGTTAGATCGCTAGTCAAGAGATGCTACCAAAGGACGAGATGGGATAAAATCCTTCCCATCTAGTTTGTTGGGTCAAATGTTGAGCACAAGGAAAGACAGGGTAAAGTATTAAAAGACCACCTTCTCCATAAGTAGAGTATATTTGGATGCGATTCACTGCATGCATCACATGGCCACGAAACAACACCAGTTTTAGGTTGAGCAGTCACGAAGAAGATAAGAGATTACACTTGCGATTGGTTAAGTAATGAAATGAAATTCAATTTCATTAGATCAGTTCATCCCAAAAATTATTTCACAATCACATATATGCAACGAAAGTAACGAATGCAAGTAAAAATTATGTAATTCAGGGTCAATAGGTTATTTTCAGTGCTATTATTAAGTTGTGTCATTATCCTATCTTGTCCCCCTTTTGATTGCCAATATAACAACAGAAGCGGCGGCACATACTTGATTAGCACCATGTTATTAAATGCATTAGCAGAAACCTCACTGGCTTGTAATTGCAATTTTGCACAATATTAAAAAAAAAAATTGAAATGCTCAATGCAATACATATCAGCAAAGGAACCAGAATATGCAAACCATCTTGTTGATCTGCTACACATATTAAAGCTATCAAGCGTGGTGATACTTCAAGTTGCAATATGGTCAATACTAGTCAGGCAAGAGAGGTAACCTGTCAGTGCTGTAGGGTGATCCATTTGTGTCACCAGTGGCACTGATAAAATCATCAACTCCACTATCTGTCCCAATTGTTTCAATAAACTTGTTTACATCCATCCTAGTCTGATATGGGAGGATACGGAGGCGTGCCTCTGGCTCTGTACCAATTCTCTCTGTTTCTAATTGGTATTTTCGAATGAAATCTATCTGAAGGGACATAATGTGTGATGACCTAGGGAGCAGCTCCACAGGTTCTCCTTTTGGAATTACTACTTGCATCACAGCTATTCTTGCCTCCTGTATGAAGAAAAGTACTTTGTAGAGTTGAAATGTAATAATTTAGATGAACTAGGTGTTCCAAATGATAACATGGTAGAGCAATGAAGATAGCCGGTGGACATCCTTATTTATTAACTGTGATCATCATGGCCTACTGTTAGTCTCTTGGACATGATATATTCTGTTGGAAGGCTTACAATAAATCAATCAATGCATACAAACTTCTCCAATCATTGTTCTTTTCTACTTTCTATGTTCTGTATTTCCCTGTTTCTTTATTATTTTCAACTAGACAAAAGGAAAACAGAAGCACTAGGCAGAAATGATACTATTCAAGATTCAACAATGAAAATATGCAAGGCAATGTTAAAAAGGAAGACTGCCCCTTCCGGAGAAAGAAAAAGAAATTTGTAAACTATATAGAATTTAAAAGAGATCTTCTAAATCAAATGCAACAGACTCAGATCTAACAGTATGCACTCTTTCTTGAAGATCATATAATAAATTGAGTAGACACCATCCAAATTCCCTTTCAATCATCACTGGCCTAAAGATCACCCACCCACATTGAGAATAAACTTTGAGATAGAAACCAAAAAAAATAGATCCAAATACTATATATCCAAACACATATTAATGCATTGAATATCCATAGAGAAGCAGCTTTGTTTAATTTTTTTAAAAAAAACAATGTCTATTGAAATGAGCACATTCTTGCAAAAGAAAAACCAGCTTGCAACCATGTGGTCGTCTCACAACTGATCAAATTTGTTTTCCACACTATAGCATAATTATGTTGCCAATTATCAAACAGCCATACATTTATGCTGCTCTAGAAGAAGAAAGAGAAAAGAAAACAAAGGGAAAAGGGTAGGGAGTGAAAGGAAAACCAAATCTTAGTTTAAGCTTCATAAAACCATTGGTAATATAATGGAGCTGAGGTATTAAGTTCTCGATTGGTTAGGTGGTAGGAGGAGCTTTTCCACCAACCACCAAATTAAAGGTGTTTGCTAACAATGCAAATGCATTTCAAAAGCCATTTAAAACAGGTTAAACTATTATTTAGAGAAACCACATATTGAAGCTTTTAAGGTTTTTGAAAGGCTTTTGAGTATTATTTTGCATTTAGAACCTTTTCACCGACACATTACCAAACACCTTTTGCATCCACATTTGTAGCTACAACCATAGCTAACTGCTAATAGTTGTACCAAATGGGACCTAAGAAACAGCCACTATTAGAATAACAACTTGATGATAGTACCACCTTAACCATGCAGTCCAGTTTACGTGAAAAGGTCATATTTCAGAGAAAGAATTTATATCTTCTTATATCTCAGTCACACTACTACAAAGACTCTTGATGTTTTCCAAAAATAAATAAACAAGTTGTGGGTCATTGATTTCCCAAAACAAATTACAACCTATCATATACAGGAGAGTTTGGTTTTTGGGGGTGAAAGTGATATTTCTGTAATAGTGAGAATAGTCTGCAGACAGGAATTCCTACTAGGAAAGCAGGTCACAGGCAAGGCAAGGAAAGGGACAGGTAGCCATAGTACACTTTCTTATTAAGTCATGAATCTCCTAAGGGAAATCTTCTTTCTTTCTGGCAGCCCTGTTTCCCCAACAAGAAAGTAAACTAGTATCCCATCCTCAAATCAGTCCTTCCCAATGGGTTATTGAAAGAGCTTTTTATTGTATTTTTAAAGGAATAGGGTCCACCTGAGTCTGTCAAAACCAGTTCTATAGACACTATACAGGACTCGGGGGGGG
>Ga0307517_10007279_pt1 | contig 16175 bp, 10 predicted proteins | sample 23_EM_MG_FD_194515 | JGI IMG/M metagenome (GOLD analysis project Ga0307517, IMG submission 194515) | Populus trichocarpa ectomycorrhiza microbial communities from riparian zone in the Pacific Northwest, United States - 23_EM | ecosystem: Host-associated > Plants > Roots > Unclassified | place... | reverse complement strand
GCAACCGTTTAACTAATGTTTTAAATTCTTTACCGCTTCCTTCCCACGCTGTCGTTTTATGCTTGCTTTGAATTAAATCCCTCTTCTTCTGCGCTAGCCCTCATCTTCTTTGGTTCCAGTCGTGACACTTTGCTTACCTGTGTGCATTTATGCATCAGGCCTTGGAAGTTTCTTCATGTAGAAAATATTTTATCATTAGTAGAAAACTTGGTTTGGCTGATGATTCGATTCTTGGTTGTTGTGTCATGTCATGTCAAGTCATGATCTGCTTAGCTTTTAGCTAAAACATAGGTACTTGTTTTGCATAAAAAGTAGATAAAAAAACATTAAAAAAAACATGTTTGTATAGCGTGTATGAAAAATTTATATGGGTGGCTCACGAAAACCCGTAAAAAAAACATAGGAGAGAATGTTGGGTAGACTAATTAGACCAGGACAACACCGGGTTCAGGTTGTACTTTTTGCTAGAAAAATTCCAACCACAGGTACTATTTATGGACATTTACAGATATCGGATGTTTTCTAAACTGCAGGTGGAATGATTGTCAATGGTTGATCAGCCAGTGGGTTCTCTCGGGCTTATATTCCGTGTGGCGTTTCTCTTATAGCTACCAGCGTGCACAAAATGTATATGCATAGGAAAATCGAAGGGATGGATCTCTGTTTTGTTGATATGAAGAAAGAAATGATCGGTGGATGGCGTTTCGTGTGGTGGTGATAGATATTGCATGCTACTTTCTGTATACTCTATCCTCGCATGTTCTGTATAAATATACACGTCAGGTTATCGCCAAGTAAGAAATTTGCGCGTCTCCGCCCATCAGCAAGTTGCTCCTTCCTCTCCATCCCCCGTTTGGCATGGCATCTCAACTGTAATAAAAATAGCTACCCAATCTATGGATGATTATTGTAAGTTCATATTACAGTAAAGTAAATTCACCAACCAATCATGTAACAAAGTAAATTAGAGTCACCATTTCGTTTCGAACCGCCAAATTCTGCCCCAGGGCTGAATTTCAAAGGATACCAATACAAGGAATACAGAAATGATTCCTCATACGTTATATACAGTGCAGATATATAATATATACTTGGAACTTCATTAGTTCACTACGTTGGAAAAGGTCTTAGCATGCATGAAGACATTCTTTTATCGCATCAAGTTCGTGTAAATTGATCCAGTTCACTACAGAACAGGACTTTCTGATAAGAAGTACCCTGCCGCTATTTCATAAAATAGAACAAAATGAATAGCTACATCCATCACCAATCACATCCAACTATCAAAGTACATATATGTGATAGGAAGCACAAGGAAACAAGCCAAAGTAGAACGTGAATGTCTGGTTTCTTTGTTATTTTGATTTTTAAGCAGAAGTGGGCATGACAAGGTAGAACATCAAGTTTCTTTGCAGTTGAAAAGCAAATGTTAAGAAGAATCCATATACTACTCATCTTAACCTCTTCAAAAAGAAATAGTATCCCGGGACAGCAATCCATTCTTAGTTACTGTTACAGTGCATAAATATTCGATGCAGGACGCAAACCAACAGGCACTTGGATTCTTCACAGCACGTCCCTTGCATCAAATGCCTTCTCAGATGATAAGGATTCTTCACAGCACGTCCCTTGCATCAAATGCCTTCTCAGATGATAAGGTAAAACACAGTCAAGCTGCCAGGCACGAGCACCATGGCATTAATGACCTCTCTGTAAAACAGGGGGGGAAGCACAAATGAGTTCAGGTTAACCCTCCATGTTTTGTCAATGTCAATCGACATATATATATTTTAATGACTTGGAAAAATTTGTAATATCAACACTACAGTTTTAAGATACTAGCGCTAATCTATTTCGGCAATGGAGGATATATTAAAACATTCTTCAGTGGTTTCCAAACCTGTACATGGGAGATTTCCACTCGGGCTTGGACAGTACCAGAGGCATGTGAGGATGCACCTAAACTTGTATCACGATCAATTTCCTCACTTGTTTTGGCCAAAGCCTGAGCAATGATGTTCTGTTCCACACCCTTCCCCTTCCAGGAGAAATTTGAAGTTGCCCCAGTAAAACCAGAATCAGACATGGAGGGTCCCGTGCGTTTTGTGGTAAGATCCAAGCGCTCAATCATTCGTGCAACACCAGCAATTCCTGCACTCATTTCCCTCTGAACTTCTTTGCTCAGCTCCTTGACCGAATTATTCCTTGCAACTAGCTTTTCCTTTATGCCTCTAGTACTTTTTGAAAGTGAGTCCTTGTACCTTTTGCAAGATATCCACATACTTCAGCAGCAGAAATTGAACAAGTAAATATCAGTCACAAAGAGACCAAGTTGCATTTATCTACCTGGCTGAAGCAGCAAACCATTTAGATTTAATAGAGTCTGAGAGAGATAGCACCTCCGATGAACCTTGCTCCTGGGGTGTATCAGTTGGTGGCTGTCTAAAGAGAATCCTGAAAGGTGAATATTTGAAAACATAAGAGACAGAAAGATAATGTGTGCAGCCGCGCATGCATTTGTGTGTGTGTGTGAGAGAGAGAGAGAGAGAGTCTAGATACAGACAACAAGAAATATGCAGAAGAAATCCACTGCAGAAGAATTCTCTGAAAGGACCAAATAAAAGATGATGAAGGAGAAAAATGAAGGTTGGCCATAAAGTAAAAAACAAGGACAATTGCATCGGAATGGTCATTCTTGTTTTTTTTTCTCTATTGTTTTCAGTTCTTCAAAGATTTTCTGACCCATTCAACCTCTGGTTCACTTAGTCACCTTGCCAAATAAAAAACAAAGTCTACATAAAAAGTTGCAGTTACAGAATGATACCTGGGTTTGAAGGGGCTATTGACAGCAGTAGTAGAAACTTGGTTCACGTCAGGAGGGGTCACAGATGACAAATTTTGAACGTTAACTGATAGTGTGTCAGGAGTTGGTGAATTGATCACTGATGAGCCATGAATTAAAGTTTGACCTTCTTCTGGTGAAGTGCATGTTTGCTGAACAGTGGCTACATGTTCAGGAGAGGTAAAGGCAATAACCTGGGAGGGACCAAGTCCGTTAGACCTCTGCCTCTCCCTTTCGTGAACATGATGAGCTCTGCTGGAGGCAGCGGCAGCAAGATGCTGCATGATATGCTCATCGAAATCAGAGTCATCTGAATAGGAATCCTAAAAATTTCCATTAGCACCCAATAAATAAAAGAAGAGCTTTTGAGGCAACTAAACAGTGAAATGAAAAGGTTAGGGTTAGGGTTTCAAACTGACTAAATAATCACCTGTTCTATGTCATAATCATCATCCAAGTGAGGAACGATCATGGATGCAGGAGTCGAGTTCCTTGACCTTAAGAGCCTCTCAGTCTCGACAGCGGCTAGAAGTTCTTGGCTAGAAAAACGGAATCAGAAACAAAGGTGCACGAACAGAAGCAGTAACCAATTAGGTTGCTTTGATCAACATAAAACTGAACAATAGAGAGAAAGATAGACATATATCGCTTCTCATAACAAATAATATACCTGGCATGGTCTTTCAGGACAAGAAGCTGCCAGCAAATTGGGCATTCTTTGCTTCTCTGCGACCTAAACAAGAAACAAGTAAAATCAATGATAGCCATAGGCCCATTGCATCATAATCTCACGCAAGACATCCATTGCTAGAAAAAATGTTATGGTGATTAACACCTACCATTCAAGAATACACTGAAGATGATATTCATGATTGCAGCAGGTAACCTGAGACAAGAAACAAGTCCAGAGGTCTATAGTAAACTTAAAACCTAAAGACAACAATCCATCACAAACAATCATGTTGAGAAAAAGAACAAGAGCTATAACATTTGACAAGTTGTAGTCAACGGGTCGCTATAGAACAACAATAGAGACGAAACAATAGTATCCATAAAAGCATCCTAGAGTCAATTCTAGTATTGGTTGTTGTATCATCGATCTCTCATGGAGATCATAAACTAGAATATAAAGACCAAGAAAATATATGTTGGGAAGAAATTAAAAAGAAAAAAAACAAGAAGAAGAGATCCCAGGATCCTGGTTTTATGATTATTTCTCATCAACAGATTTTCTTTTGGGTTTAAAAGGAAATTATTTCACATCAACAGTTCTCTTAAAAAGAAAATGGTGCAGTAAGAAGCAATTAGAGATCATAAATTTACCTCAACTTTATAAAGAAAAAAAAATAATCACTACGTAATTGTACCGCAAAGTTAGTACTTTCTAAATTCGATTCCAATTGATACATTCACCTTCTTTTTTCCTTTCCCTGAAAGGAAAAGGAAATTGAATAAACAGTGCTTAGAAATGTGCCAATCAACAGCTAGCACGAAAGCGATCACCAAAGAATTCTACTTTCCAGTCCATAAGATGACATTATTTTCAAAAAAAAATAGAGAGAGTGATAGTGTAAAATACAGTGGCAGGGTCTTGAGCGGTGAAAGGATCGAGGCAAATACTGCAAGAGTCGTCTTCGAAAGCATCGTCGACTCCAGCTCCGAGAGAAGAAGAGGAGGAAGACGACGACGCAACAGCAGCTGAAACCATTGGAGTATCAGAGAATGAAGACGTAAGAGAAGAGAAATTCGCCATTTCAGAGACAGACACTGTTTTAGTTGAATGGAGAAGATGAAGGTGAAGGTGAAGAAGAGAACAACCCTAGAGACAGAGAGAGAGAGTGCGCGCGCGCGAATGGTCAAGGAAAAGAAAAGGATCAAGGAGAGGGAAAGGCGAGGAGGCAGAAAATGCAGGCAAAGAAATCCGATTCAGACGGTTTAAGTTTTTGATGGAATCAAACAATCTTTTTTTTTTTTTTCTTGCATTGAGTTATTTTCCATATTATATAATGGTTACTTGATAATTATATCTTATTCCTTTCTTCTTTGATTGCTAAGATGCCCCTCGAGCCGTTCTTTTCCAAAAGATGCCCCTGTCACGCTACAAATCCTTGTCCTATGGTAATTTTTAACATTTTTTACTTCTCGGTGTTATACCCTGTGCTTTTATCATTTATGCAATTATAATATTAACCTTCATTTTAACATACCATTTTTTGCTACTTTAGTTACAGTTAATATCTTGAAAAAATTAACGGTTTTAAAAATATTTTTGAAAAAAATTAAATTTTTTTTATTTTTTTCTCTGTTTCAAATTAATATTTTTTGGTGTTTTTAAATCATTTTGATGCGATAACATCAAAAATAATTTTTAAAAAATAAAAAAAAAATTATTTTGATACATTTCCGATAAAAAATACTTTGAAAAACAATATAAATTTATTCACATAGACTCGAGATACTATAAAAGCAACACTATAATTTATCAGTAATGTGTACAGTGTGGTGTTTTCTACCAATATAATGCTTTATTTATTGTTAAGTATTTAGGTTTTTCATAATTGATGGTTTAAAGTATATAAATATACATACCCATTCTTGTGTAATGAAAATGTTGTTGTAGAAATAAACATCTAAATGTTTTAAATAATATTATGATATGGTTATATATTCTTATATCCAACTGCAAAATAGTATTCCGTAGCTAATAAATTATAGATAAACTTTGAGAGCTCATTATATTATCAAATTTAGAAAAATACATTTTTATTTAGTTTATATAGTAAAAATCTAATTTTTACAATATATGATACGCTTTAGATGTGTTTGTTTTTATGCTGACCATGTGTTTTTTAAAGTTTTGGATATTTTTACTTAATTTTTTTATATTTTGATGTGTAGATATAAAAAATTAAATTTTTAAAATTTTTAAAAGATATTATTTTAATATGTTTTCAAACAAAAAATTACTTTGAAAACAATCGCTCCTACAATACTAAATATTATTTTTATTTTTGATAAATCTCTCTTGGAATTGAGAAATTAAAATCAAATGAGACCAAATGATAATAGTTTTCAATCTCATATGAGTTCATGCATTATTTGAAGTCGATTTCTTTTATGATTGTGTAACAAAACATTAATTCCTTCCTTGCATGACTAATGAAAATCAAAGGCAGGGCTGGTTTTTTTTAAGAAAATTTTTTTTTTCCTTCCTTCCTTCTCATGAATCTAGTGATCTACATTTTTTTTCATGTTAAAATGTATTTGTGTTTTTTTTTTTTAGTTTAATATGGGTGTCCGGGCCAGCTTGCGCGTACCTCGACTAATTCCACGGGCCCTAAAGTTAACGATCATGTAAGCCTCCAGTGGCCATCATATGAGCAACCACAAGGCTTGAACCTGAGACCACAGAGAGAGCAAACCTCTTGGTTCCAAGCTCTTACCGCTGAGCAACCACCTAGATAATTATATTTGCATTTTTTTAATCTATATATACATTCGCATAAGTGTATGTGAATATTTTCTTGATTTCATTTAAATTGAAAATAGAATAAATTAATCTCAAAGCAACTATGCACACTTTGACCCTCCCCTCGATAATCACAGCAAATCTTCAATTCTCAATCATGACCTCAACATATGATCCAAGCTTGAAATTTCTTCGAAGCTGGGAAATCACCTCACCTCACCTCACCTAACCCCCTCTCCTTTTCTTCCAGATCAGAAGCAAAGCTTGCTTCCCATTCCCTCATCTAGCCAGCATACTTTTTATATTAGTCTTTTTTACCAACAACCACTGTGATTATAATCTTAAAATTCATGATCAAAAGCGAGAGCACCGGTGAATTTTGAAGTTAAAAAGTATGTGTTGGAATTGCAATAGCTTTTGTATTTGAGATTAAAAAAATATATTTAGTTGTGGTTTTTAAAAAATATAGTTATAAAATACATATTTTATTAAAGACGTTGTGAGATGATTTTTTATACACAAAACAAATAAGAAAAAATAGGTTATTTTAGCATTTATAAAAATCAAAATTTAAAATATAATTATATATGAGTTTCAATGAAAAAAAAAGAAGTTATTTGATTAATCAAACAATTTTTTTCTTTATAATTAGATAAAAATACATAAATTACTATATTATCAAATGACAAGTATTTACATCTTTTTGATAATTAATGACAAGTATTTACATCATGTTTGAAAGTGTGGTAAATATTATTTTTTAAATTATTTTTTATTTAAAAATATATTAAAATAATATTTTTTTAATTTTTGATATGAGTTCACCAAAACAATAAAAAAATATTAAAAATATTAATTTAAATCTGAATAAATTAAAACTTTTTAAAAATTCGCAATGATAAACAGTAATTTACGTTATGGGACATGATAACAAATTCCATAAACTACAAGGGGCAGCACAAAAAGTTGCAAACCATTCTTGACTTGTTAATTCCCTTTTGTCCAACGCGCACTGCACGTGTAAGACTCTAGACTAACCAATCCACAAGACGCATTAAAAAATAACTTCCCCAAAAATCATAAGAAAAAAAAAAAAAAAGCGGGTCCCGCTTCTCAGGTATGCAAGCGTCCTGCCATTACCGAGGATTTAAATCCATCTGCTATAATGCCCAAATGGATGAATCTCTTGTATCGTTCTTTTTTGGCCGCTAAGCAGTGAGAGGGAACCAGAGTGAGCCGATAATGGCTCCTATAATCTCAGCTACTCAGCAGCTTCCACAAGTTTCACACGCTGTTTTATATTCGAAACCCACTCGAACCGGTTTTTCTCTACTTCAGTCGCATATTTTGTATTCGAACAGAGCTCTCTTCTATTCTAGATCAAGTTTTAGGCCATTAAAGGCCATTCTCAATTCCCCTTCACTAACCAAAGTAGCTGATGATGCTAAAGAGAAGGGGGAGGCCTTGACTCTCCGCGAAATTTGCCTAGGTCGTGTACCCGAGCACTTGCTGCGCAGGCAAGTTTCAGTCAATAATCATTTAATTTCTCAATTTCTTTGTGATTTCAATTTCATTTAATATTAATTTTACTATTATTATTGAATTCAATGATTTCTTAAAAAAAAATAAAAAATTACTGAGTAGCTATATTATGCACTCCATTTTTCAGGGTAGAAGAGGTTGGATATGCGGTGCCAACGGATGTACAGAAACAAGCTTTGCCTGTTCTTTTTAGCGGCCGCGACTGCATACTTCATGCTCAGGTTAATTTCTCTCTATTTTTTTTTAGTGATTTCTGTTTCATTGATTGCTTCCAATTTAATGTGTAAAAAATAGCATAAAAAACCTTACAACTCTAACCGAGATCTCATTTTTTATTCACTAGACAGGTTCTGGCAAGACTCTTGCATACTTATTATTGATATTTTCTGTTATAAATACTCAAAGATCGGCTGTGCAAGCACTAATCGTGGTGCCTACTCGAGAACTTGGCATACAAGTAATAATCTTGATATTTTTTCCCTTTTGAAGTTAACGCGTCTTCTTTTATGTAATAAATTGAAAGTTGATGCTCATTATCGTAATTGGATGCTTTGGACTTTGGAGCATCTCATTAATGGTGGTTTGGTTGTCTGTTCACGAATTAGGTTACAAAAGTTGCTCGGATGTTGGCTGCAACGCCAACAGAGAATGATGCGGAGCAGAAGTCTTGCACCGTCATGGCGCTTCTAGATGGAGGGATGTTGAGGAGACATAAGAGTTGGCTAAAGGTGCGGCATCCTCTTGATATGATTTTTTGTCGTGTGGTAGGCTTACATGAATTTATGCAAATTGTTATTTTAGCTATCAATCAATATTCTCTTAGAACTGAAAACAGGAGGATGGAAAAGTATCTGAACTGTTCACAGCATAAACAACTTTGATGGATGTAAGTACCTATAAAAAATTACTCTTCTGTCTGCACTATTGGTATTTCTTTAGATTTTTCCAGTGTAAGAATTCCCAGATAGCTTTTAGAAACTGTAGTTGCTTGCATTGATACGCACTGTTTGCCAACAATTATCAAATAGTTGCAATTTTCACTTGTTTGGAATTGCAATATATCTTGCTATTAGTCAGGAGTGTGTCACTTTTCTATATCGAGTTTATCTATTTACTTGCACCAGTATTAAGAGGATAAAATTTGTGTTTCAGGCTGAGCCTCCTACAATAGTGGTGGCAACAATAGCTAGCTTGTGCCAAATGCTTGAGAAGCACTTGCTTAAACTTGAATCAATGCAAGTGCTGGTTATTGACGAGGTAACTCTCGTCTCTTTCAATGTCTGGTGTTTTTAGAATGTGTGTAGAATATTTTAATGATTCTTCGTAGAAATTTTTTTAATTAACTATCTGTATAGCTTGGATTAGGGTACAGTTTTTGAATTTCTTGATTCGTTTCCTACAGAGTTTTGAGACTGATGCACAGATGCTCCTTTTCTTTGAGCAGATCATTTACTTGTCTTATTGCTTTCCATTACTGCTTTTGATATACTGTTTTGGAGGAATGACATTTTATATCATTGCTTGTCTAGGTTGATTTCATGTTCAACTCTTCAAAACAAGTCAGTTCCCTGCGAAAGCTTTTGACATCTTATTCCTCATGCAATAGCCGTCAGACAGTTTTTGCTAGTGCATCCATCCCTCAGCACAACCGATTTTTATATGATTGCATACAGCAGAAGTGGACCAAGGTTGTCCTTTCTCTTACAGACTTTGTGTATGTCCTTTGTTGTATAAGATCTTTTTGTTCATGCATGTGTTTGCACTCACTTGGTTCATTTTAGTAAAGCTTTTCGCTCACGAAAAAAAAGAGGGTTGTGTTCATTGGAATTTGATAAATGATACCACCAATATCCATTGTGTATCTGTATTGGCAGAGAGATGTAGTTCATGTCCATGTAAATCCAATTGAGCCCATGCCAACATGCCTGCAACATAGATTCGTGGTAAGAATATTTTTTATGCTGCCTTTTCCATTACACTTTCCAGTTTATTGGCTGTTTGAACGTGTTCACTGTATCTATGTTCCCATATTTTTTTCCCAGTTACAGGCAACATCCTTTATTGATTGGTGCCCCTCTTCTTAATAATTTTGATTTAGAGTGGACTGATGTTGTGTTTCTTAACAGATATGCAGTAAAAAGCAAAGGCATCAAACATTGCTCTCCTTACTGCAGTCTGACGCACCCAAGTCTGGCATTATTTTTGTTGGTGAGCAGGTCTGTGCAACATATCTTTCTCAAAGTGTTAATTTCTTAAATTGAGACGTTGAGTGTAATTTGGAGAATAGAGTTAAGCTCTCTTTTGAATTTTAGCATTTTACTAGTATCATGTTATCTTATCTGATAATAGTTGACAAAAAAAATTTTCTAGTCATGTCAACAATAAATCTCATATGGTCTGATTTCTTTACTCTGCCATTCCTTTCAACGATTGTACTGTTGAATACATGGCACAAAAGAATAGCATGCATCATTGTCAAGCATAATTGTATGTTATCAATCAGCTCAGAGAAGTCTTAATTCTTGGCTGATCATTTGTCAACATAGCTAAGTTATTGAGTTCGTGGATATTTGCAGACTTCAAAATTAGATTTTTTGTTAGCAAGCTATTTGGTGAATTTGATCTTTATCTTTCTTTCCATAAGAGGACAGGCTTATGCAGTAAATTAAATCTTTTAATTTCTTTTCATTCAGTCTGAGAAGTCAAAAAAGGCTGGGAATGGTCCACCAACAATTGATTTAGTGGACTTTCTGAAAACTTCATATGGGGGTTGTTCAGAAATCCTTCTTCTGGAGGAAGACATGAATTTCAATTCACGAGCAGCTTCATTATCTGTAAGTATTGTCTAGTTTTTGTGTCTATAATGGATGGAAACATTGACACTACACTTTCTATTTTTAGTGCAGTGTCAAAAGGGCAACAGAAATTGGCATGGGTGCCTAGTGTTAGATGCAACAAAGAAAACAATTTTAATTTGTATCAGTATATTCAACATCATTTGTCTATTGTGTATGACCATCCAAAGGATGAATATCATTTCAACTCTTTCTTTTTTTAATTTTAATTTATACTTTCTACAAAAGATTGTCTTTAACCTGAACTTTTGAAATTCTCACAGTAAACCATTGACACTTGCTATCCAGCATAGAATAAAATTGAAAATAGCAACAGATATGTCAGTTAATTAGAGTTCCGTTTCTGGCATGCCCTTATTGTCCACGTCCATATCTTCTTGTTTTGATGTTTTTAGTTCTTGGATGCAGGAAGTGAGACAAGGAGGTGGCTATCTTCTTGTTGCAACGGACATTGCTGCAAGAGGGGTTGATCTTCCAGAAATAACTCATATATACAACTTCAATCTGCCAAGAACTGCTGTAGATTATCTTCATCGAGCTGGAAGAACAGGCAGAAAACCTTTTTCAGATGAGAAATGCAATGTTACCAGTATTATTATGCCAGAAGAGCGGTTTGTTTTGCAAAGATATGAGAACGAATTGATGTTTAATTGCGAGGAGCTTTTTCTATAGTTCCAATGTATTTGAATTTATGAACTTGGTTGGCAGCATGCTCTCTTAACCTTTTTTAGTTTTTTTTTTTTTGATCCGATGCGAAAATGCCTGCACATCACTAAAAAAAAGTACTGGGAGAAGTATTGACAATTTTGGGATAGAAAATTTATGTTAAAGGTCTAGTTCACCATCATGCCAGTGATTTCTGTCATACTGTTGTTTGAATTCTGCATAAGACAGAGAGGATGGATTTCTTGCATGTCAGCTAAAATCTTTTAAGAGTTGAGAGTTGAGAGACTCGAGTCTAAGGACCTGAGATTGTATCACAAGGGGTTTAGAGGAGGGACTGGGAGAAGGCTCCGTGTTACAAACCACATGTTGATGCCATTCAATAAGAAAAAACAACACGAAAGTTTGGGAAAAATAAACGGGGGTTTTTCTTCAAGAGATTCTTTATACGCAAAAGTAAATATGTAAGATATTTAGCATGATTTTTTTTTTGTTTAAAATTATTATTTTAATGTGTTAATGTTGAAAATAATTTTAAAAAATAAAAAAATATTTTAATATATTTTCTTTCAAAAAAAAAACATTTTAAAAAATAACTAATATTATATACTCAAACACCCTTTAAAATTAAAGTTGCATATGCTCAATGGAGATAAGAATTTAGAAGTTTAATCTCTTTGTTGGTCAAACAAGTTTTAAAATTTAGGGTTCTAATAAATAAATTTGCAACCTCCATCTAATTTTTTTTTACAATGTTTGCAATTGCATACTCATACTATAAACAAAAGGTCGCGGTTGCCATCAGGCATGTTACATCAAGACCACTTTGCTACTCATATCGATCAGTTCACATGTCATTTTTATTCTCTTGATGCCCGTCCTAATCGACAAAACCATGATGGAAGAAAGAAAAAAACAAATTATATCACAAATCTATCCTGAACAATCGAGTACTTCGAAAGGATCGAACACCAAATCGAATGCAGAAGCCTTCGCGAGATCCATCAGCCTCTAGTGTGCCCTGCAAACTAGCAGGGCGGCTAAAAACCGTAATCTTTTTGACTAAAAACTACCTGATAGACATTTTCTTGACACGGTTGCCAAAAACTCCTGGGGGAACCAATTGAATCACAAACCATTTAATTTCAGAACAAATGTGACTAGGTGTATCCAATGATCACATCTTTGATTTAATAAGAGACTGAAAATAGGGTTAATAAATATTATTTTTTTCCAGTAACAAATTATGTTTCAAACGCATTTAGAACATGCATTTTGTTGAACCATACCTTTTGCAAAAACGACGTCCTTCCCAATTCCGACGTTTTTATCAACGATGCATTCTCTTCAGAACAGAATCAGGCATGCTTTTAGAGACGAGAAGAAACAAGAAAACATTTCCATTTAGTGTGTTTAAAAGTCGAGACGGATAAATATCATAAGCTTGTTCGTTCTTGATTTCTGAAATTTCCCTTGTTCCAATCGGTATTCTTCCTTCAGCAAGCAGTTATGCTACTTCAGCGTCAGCTTCATAGATGTTAGCACCAAGCATCGCTGTATCCTGCATTTACTAGACCATTTTAAGGACATAAGTTTCTTGGGAGAACATGTGAGCTCCAAATCATTTAACACAGAAATAGTGGGACTGCAATGGTAGAAGGGAACCCAACATCTTCTACATAAGGGCAGTTTCTTACAATATAAAATCTTGGTGTAATATTCTGTCCCGCAAAACTCCCAGCAACGAGCTTATAGATACTACAGTTGGAAGAATATACTCAACAAACCTTTTAAGTGAACGTTGGAGTTTATTCGAGATCTGATTATCTGATATCTTAACACTGACTTCTCATTGGTCTTCTTCGAGGCATCAGCAACTTTAGGACATCCTTGAAATTGAAAAAAAATGATAATGCAGACTGCCTTGCTGAGGAAATAGCAGACCCATTTAAGGATCAACCCTCTACAGATGCCACAGACTCCAGCACAGTACCAGGCACTGAGCCGCAGTTCCCTAGTCACCCAAATCTTTTTGCTCAAGTCGACAGTGAAGAGGTCATTTATCAATTGGCCGTCACTGTAAATTCATCATTTTAAATATTGAATCTGACTGACGTTGCTGCATAACTGATATAGCTTCAATTTTGTTTTACTGGGCTCACTTTTTTGTGGTTTGAGAGCCTTGGTAATGAAATTCTTTCAATTATATATAAATAATAATGATAGATAAAAGAAATTCAATCCTGCGTCACAGAAAAGCCATCTAGCCATCTCCCTCAATCATCCACCTTGAAATGGAGAAATTAACAACGTAGCCAATCCAAAGAATGATGTTAAAAATTTTACTTTATTTGCTCTATATTATTTAATTTGAGCAGGATATTGAGGGATAAAAATAAAAAATTTTGCAGCAAATTAAAATTTCTTCCCCGGGAAAGATGAACTGGCATCCAGGTCTCCTACCTAGTTACAACGTCTAAGAAATTTAATACTGATGCGGGCATATCCAGCAGAGCCCCTTACTGACAGGGATCCAACTTCCATGCATATGATTATCACCGTAATTAAGTGCTCTTGATTCTGCTGCGTGTGACAAACAGATACCTTTTAAGTGCAAGCATCAGGAACCATGTAGTCTTTGATATCTTCTCCTTTATCATCAAGTGCAATGCTGAGCTCAGCACAGTCTTCAGGTTCTGGGCCAGCAACCCTTTGAAGAAACCAGCCGAACCTTCATTTTTCCAAATAGAATAGAGTGCACCTGAAATTGTCTTGGTTTTTGCTTGAACTTCCTCGATCTCACTTTCATCTGATTCAGCAGCCTGAAGCGTCACTTTACATCTGCCCAGGGTTCTTATCTTCAGTCATTTCAGCAGCATTTATAAAATGGTTTGATTAAGAGGATTTTCAAATACATTGCATCGTTCATTTTTCATGGAACATCAATTAGTGATTTTGTTCATTAAAAACTTTTGACGGCAAAATGAAAGACAGAAATGAGTATTATCATGAAATGCTAAGGGAATGATGACTGAGTTGACTGCATACCTGATAGCTGGGTATGTGACACACGTCGCGATGCACTTTGAAACTGCACCCAATACAAAAGCAGAAAAGGCAGAGAGTGCTTCTGGAGATGATTCTATGCTTGATTTTTTGCTGAGCTGCCGCTCCAGTAGTCTTCGTTTCAACTGATCAAAAACTGTGTACTGTAAAACATAGAATTCCCATTTCAGTTCGAGCTATTGATTCTTGAAACTCTAAGTCTCTCTTAGTGTTCACCCAAAATGCTTAAGCAGAAGCCTAAACAACAAAATCCTGGGTAAAAGCTACATTCATTCTCGGAACATCTCCAGAAAGAACAATCCACCCCTAAAAAATCTCACAGCTCAAAGGTACAAATCAAAAGATCGGGTGGTCAATCAAAATTTTTCATTTCCCCCTGCCTCACCTCTCTAACCAAAACCCTAGCCTATTCCACAGTCCAGGCCCTCTGTGCATAAGCTCAATGATCTAAAGATGAGACCAAAAACACTATATGTGCAAGCCAGACACATAAGTCAATACTCGAAAGCAGAGTCAAGTACCTGGATTGATGGGTTTGATGTCAGAAGAAGAGATATGCCAAGACCATCAAATGCCTCACTCCAAGTGCCCTCCGAGAGGGTTTTCCAAAGTCCTCTGGATTTTCCAAATTCACTTGTTTGCATTTTAGAGGATGCTGTGTCCAGAGGCTGTACAGCAAAACCAGAGATTAGGTTGTTAAACACTATACATTGGACTTATTCTAGGAAAGGTTTATACTTTATACAGTCCCTAACCATAGATGTTTATTTGTTCCATGCATAGAACCGTTTTGGCCGGGACCCCTCGACCACAAGAATTCAAATACCATTCAATATAAAAGAAATATATATAAAAATAATAATCATAGGATAACAAAATTTTTCTTTATAAAAGCAGAAAAAAATGGATATCAAGATATGACTCACCTGTGTCACTATGACAGTGCAAGCCCCAGCAGCAGCAGCCACTATCAAATTTGCCTTTGTTCCAATGGTTTTGTTCCTACTTTTCTCCAAATATAACCGCTTAAAGAAGCTGTACCCATAGAAATATACAAATTGTGAAATAAAAGACTGCAAGTTCTTCGTCCCAAGGCCTTGATACAATGAAAGAACCTGCCTGGAAGCAATTGCCTCCCAGAAAACATCAGATATGTTCCTGCAAACGCCGCAACATATTTTTCATGAGTGATCTTACCCAGAATGGTACGTTATCCAGGTAACCTCTTAATTGTTTTACCCATAGCAATTGATCAGAAACTCTTCCATAATCTGCTAGTTAAATGTCTATAATAAAATAAATATCAACCTGTAACATGAAGGATTTCATCAACAAAAATTGCAAATTTACAGCTAAACAAGAAATTTGCGAGCATAACATCCTAAAATATGATAGTTAGCACAACACAGAGACTTGTGAGTTCTAAACAGTCTTGAAAGCTATGCATAAAAAAATAGAAAAGATTATGCGGGTAATTGATACCTGGTGCTGGACAAGAAATTCGCATAGCACCCCACAAAACCAACAAACTGCAGACACACAGTAGCTGATACACGAAATGAGAAGACGAGACGAGAAAGGACATACCTATACTTTTGTTGATGATGAGCTCTAACCTCAGCTTGATATTTGGTCTTGCAGGTGTCAAGTGGGTACGATATAGTGGTGCTAACCAGAGCACCAATTGCCCCTGATGTTGCCTCTGACAAAGACTCCAAATCGAAGGCCATGATGTTGG
>Ga0307517_10007278_pt1 | contig 16176 bp, 5 predicted proteins | sample 23_EM_MG_FD_194515 | JGI IMG/M metagenome (GOLD analysis project Ga0307517, IMG submission 194515) | Populus trichocarpa ectomycorrhiza microbial communities from riparian zone in the Pacific Northwest, United States - 23_EM | ecosystem: Host-associated > Plants > Roots > Unclassified | place... | reverse complement strand
AGCTGAACTGGTAATCGCCTGCTCTTGCTGGCCTTGCTTATCATCTCACCCAATGTTGTGTTTAGTCCCATGGATGTCACCAACATGTTACCCTGCCCCTCAATCACCTTGGAACCATGGAATAGAAATGGATTATGTGTATTAACAATTGATGGAAAGCTGTCATCCAATTTTAAGTATTCGCCGGATACAAACAAACCATCCCCAGGAATAGGGCACCCCCTTTTCAAGGATACTATGTCTCCAATCACAAGATCTAAGGCTGGTACTTTCAACTGTTTTCCTCCTCTTAAAACATTGACTTCCATCTCTCTTTTTCTCCGTTGTCTCTGCTCTCCAAACAGGTTCTCTGAATTTTCACCCAGAAATTCACGCACTGCTGGAACGATCACAAGTATGATGATTGCAAGAGTTATGAGGACTCCCTCATACCAACCAGTCCTCGGGCCCTCCTCCGTGATCCCGAAGCCAAGGGACAGCGCTGCTGATACGATGAGAAGGAAGATGGTGTGCCTATTGCTGGATTTCATGAGCAACTCCAAGAAGTTTCTTGCTGCAGGGACTGTTGTTTTGTAGATTGCATTGGTTCCGCGTCGACTTAGATCTTCAATCTCTCCAGTGATTCCATTCTCTAAATCTGTCTCAAAAGCCTCTGCAATACCTCGGACGCCACCAAATGCATGCAAGGAATCTAGGTCCCGTCCCTTTACTATATTGGCAATGTTTTCATGTTGTTGTTTGATATCGCTCGTAGCATTGCCGACCTCATCATTGGAAGGGATATCAAGACAAACTTGACGTGTTGGTGAGATTTCTTCAATTTCAGGTACCTCCAAGTTCTGGGAAAAAAAGAGTTAATTAGCAGTGAAGGTATTTTCTTACGATCAAGTCAGCTCTAATCTCGGTCAACTCATACAAGCATTACTATCGAGATGGAATAATGGAAAACACATACCGTGTGAGATGGAGATAACAGGGAGACTCCTAGAGAATCAATAGACTCCTTATTGTTGAAGGCTTTGGAGGAGAAAGTGCGCACAGCTAGTATAACCAAAACAACAGGCCGGAAAATCTTTCTTGGTGGTGGAATCGCTGGCCCTGTCTCTTGAGATTCAAGGTCCATCTCCTGACTTATTTCACTACTACTTTTCATTACTTTTAGCTTGATTCTTCCTGCTCAGAAGGAAAGAAGAAGATGCTAGTATCCAAAATTAAGAAGGGGGTGCACACGTTAATACGGTTTTAAGAAAACATGGATCAAATAGTATAATTTGGTATCCTTAAACTGATGTAAGACTAGCCATTGCACTCTTCATCCAAAATAAACAGCATGCAATTATTAAATTAAATATGAAAAATTGAGTCGCCACTGCAACGACAAGCTTTGTTTCTCTTCGCGTTGGACATCCTTTAAATTACGTGAGATCGCTCTTCGTAGCTCTAATGGAAAGGAAACGTGAGACCCGTATTTATAGATCGCTTGACGGCTAGGATTGGTGCAATGAGTTGGAGATGGGACGGCTAGGATTGGTGCAATGAGAGTTTATTACATTTCGACGCGGAAATCTCTGTCGGCAGGTTTCCTATTTCAATCATTTTCATTTTTTCATCGATTACATCAAAGGATAAAATTAAAACAAATTATATCAAGGCCTCGTATTTGTCCTAAAGGATAAAATTAAAAGAAATAATAACGGGAAAAAAGCCAGAAAAAAAGGAAAAAAAATGTTTCAATCTATATTCTTTTTGTGATCGGAAGAACAGTATTTTCCCGGTATATTTAAGTTTTTTTCTTAAAAAAGTTAATTTCATGTGTGAAACCGCGTTTAATCAAAGCCTTGCTTTTTTAACCATTGAAGTGGGGATTCTTCCGTCAAGCTTCTGATAGAAAAAATAGCCAAGGAAAAGTCTGTTTTAATTATTACATGAGAGGGTTGGTCCCCATGTTTTCAGCATTTTTAAAATGTAGTCCCTCTATGATCCCTTTTTTCACGTTTAACTCTATCCAAAAACATTTCTTAAAGGGGTCCAATTTCTATTTAATCTACTGTTAATCCCTGACCCCATTTGCATGTCTTGCATATATCAGGCATGTGTCAATAATTAAAGGTAAATTGAACATAAATCATATGGAAAAACTACATTAAGAAATTCTTCTTTAGGTAGTTTTTGATAAGGGGCTAAAAATTAATGAGAGTGTATTATTACAAAAGTAATTTTTTAAGGGTGTGGAAGTTAGTTTTTAAGATTATTTGATGTGTTCATAAATTGAATGGTAAATAGTTAATGAAAAGAGAGAGAAATAGTTAGAATATTAGTAAAATAAAAAATTATTTTAGTCTGTATTTCAAAAAAAAAAAAACAAGTAAGAAAGAGGATGAAAATATATTAAAAGAATTTATCAGAGGTTAAATTTTACCCTTAAACCCACATTTGGCCATTTTGGAGGCAAATCTTACACTCCCTTGAAAAGTATCCCTTCCCTTTTTAATATCACTAAACATCCTTAAGATTTACGAGCATTGTATGATTTTTTTTAAGTTTCGTCATTTTATATTATGTTATTTGCCCAGAAACTTTGTTAGTTTTTTTTTTTATTTGGTTATTCTAGAAATAAGTTGGTAATAACTCCGATTTGCTCGAGTTTTTTTAATAATTTTTTTATTTTGATAATTTTACTATTTTTTTAAATTATTCTAATTTCATATAACATGTAGTGGTTTCATTAATAAAACCTCTTTTATTTTTCCTTAACATTCGATGATGTGCATGAAAATAATTGCTACTTTGAATGAGAGAGAGTACAAGGAAAGAGCCATTAATTATGGATCAAAGAAGGAACGTGTAAAGTGCCATTATGAATGAAAGAATGCAAAACAATCATTGAGTTGATGATATTGATGCATATAAAACTGACTTGACACAAGCACTAATAAAATATTTAAAGAGTGGCTCACCCATTTGCTTTTCCAACTGATTTGACCTTTCAAGGTAATTTGTTTTTTTTTTAATGATATCAATTGTCCTCATTATTATTGGCATCTCAGATTTGGTTCTTTTAGTTGTGATTTCTGTATTATTTTCACTTTTTTTTTGTTAAAATTTTATTTATTTTCATTTTAATCCTTGTTTTTAATTTGTATAGATAATATTTTTCAATTTGATCCTTCAACTTTTAATTTTTTATTTTATCCTTTGTTCTTTTGTCAAAGTTTTTATGATTTTTAATTTTATCTATTATAGCTTTTGTGTTTTCAATAATAATAATAATAATAATTCCAATTTGGTCTTTTTTTATTTTTTCTTGTTTTCTGGTTTTGTCAAAGTTTTTATATTTTTTAATTCTATTTAACAAATCAAGTTCATGAATTTTATTTTAATAATAATAATAATAATAATAATAATAATAATAATAATAATGGTAATATTAATAATTATGATAATGATGATGCTAATAAAAAGATAATTATAGTAATGTTAGTTATTGTTATTGTTAATAGTAGTAGTAGTAATGAAAATATTAATATTATTGAGATAGTTGCTCTTATAAAGAAAAATATTCCAACATTCACTTATTTTGACAGTAGAAATATTAGAGTTGCAAGTTCTTTCTTTTATACTTCTTGCAAATATTCCACTTGCTCTAGAGAATCTTGACAATATCAATTATCAACTCACAAGTCTGCTAATTACAGGCTTAATTCAAAGTTTGAATAATTGAATAGTTTTTTTTTTTTACTCAGAAAGACAAGTACATAAAGTATAAATATAAATATAAATGCAGTGCTTCACAAATTAATTCACTAGCTAGAAAAAACACTAAGTAAATATAATAATTTTATTTGCTTAGAGTTTATCATCGATATAAAAAATTAGGTTTTGTTAAAGTTATTTTTAGTAGAATTATTTTTAAAATTATATAAAATTATTTTAACATAACTGGTTTAGAAATAATTTAAATATTTAAAATGATATTAATTTTATAAATATTAAAATAATAACATATTATATTGATTCGACTAAATTTGAATTGGAATGTCATGTCATCAAACTATAGCAATTTTATAAAAAATTAAATTAAAATAAATTATAAATTTTAATTTATAATAAACATAAAATTGAATGAGTTTAGTACATCAACACGGAGATCTCGTGTCAGTAAGTTTCCTATTTCTGTGATTTGTATTTTTTTTCAATAAAAATAATATAATTTAGTTTCAATAGGAAAAATAATGATTATGGACAATTACTTGTAACAAAAAAAAAACCGCGTGACCGACATGGATAATGGGACCAAAGAGGTGTGTTGACGTGACCAGTACTGAGAGATAAAAAGAAGACAACTTGAGCAGTCTGTCTTACTTCCAGTCCACACACAACAGGTGTGTGTCAGTGTCGTAAGATTTTCTCAATCATTTCTTTCTTTAATTTTATTGTATTTTAAGAATAGATTATTATTATTTGATGATGAAGTCTGTAGTCTTAACTGAGGAAGAACATTCTGTGAACTTCCAGCATCTTTAATTTTGATTGCACGAGGAGGAAAAACAACTGGTTAGAATGGTGCTCTTTTCCATTCATCACTGTTATTTTCATTATTATTATTATTATTATTTCAAAAATAGAAAAAGAGAACGTGCGTAAAGATGATACACGTGGATCAAGAAAGAAACTAATAATATTTGATTATTTGTGATAATATATAAGGAGTAATCAATTAATTACCTATCATAAACTTACTAATTAAACTAAAGGGATTAGATTATTATTAACTCTTCATTAACTTATGTTTGAGTGATACGTTCACTAAACTCTTCCAAACCTTTAGTCTTTTTCTAACTAAATCTCATTTTTAAGGAACCTTACTGCAAATCCATCATGTTATCTTGAACCAATAATGATTTTTTTTCTTTGATACATAATTATGAATATATGTCTCAAATGTGTTTAAATTAATTAAGTTGGTAAATAATAAGCTATGATACTTGAGAACATGCATTTTTAAGAGTTTCTTATGCATTTAATTGAGAACTCCATCTCCATGCTTTATCCAAGAAAATTTCTGTTGTGATTTTTATTATAGAAAAAATAATCTTTCTTCATAGTTTGAAGTTTATTTTTTAGACTAAAAAAGACAAGTACCTAAAGTATTTAATTAACACCCCTGCAAATCCTTTCACCCTTCTGTTTTGGCAAAAGAAGAAGAAGAAGAAGAGAGAGACTTGTATGGTATAAGATATCGGACTAGCGCCACTTCAGTTTTTTTGAAGTACTGCATTGCTTCACAAATTAATTAACTAGCTAGAATAAACACCAAGTAAATATAATATTTTTATTTATTTAGAGTTTATCATTAATCTAATACTAATATTAAATAATAAAATTTAATAAAAACCTCGGTATACTTAATTCAAGACATGCTTGATTACGTGGAATGGCCTACAACGTATCATATACGTCATGAAGATTTGTCACAAAATTGTGTATCTCATGTGTCTAGTTATTTTTAAAAATATTTTTTATTTAAAAATATATTAAAATAATATGTTTTTAAAATTATTTTTGATGTTAACTTATCAAAATGATCTAAAAACATTAAAAAAATATTATTTTTTTTAAAAAACTTAAAAAATTTAATTTAAAAAAAAAAACACTTTCATTTCCCATCTCTTTCATAAATAGGGTGTCTTTCCCTTATATTAATTTATTCAATTTTTTATGGTTCTCTATCCAAACTCTCTATAGATTACCTACATCACTATATCATCTTTGTTAAAATAGTGATTTTAACAAAAAAAAATGATAATAGTGATTTAAAAAATAAAAAATTAAACAACAAATTATCCTCAAATACAAGCTCTGAACAATATTCTAATCCTAAACAAAACCTTAAATCTAAAAAATAAACTCTAAACCCTAATCACTAACCTTAATTAATGAATAACCCTAAGAACAAACATTAATGACCTCCTAATAAATACAAGCTATTAGTTTCTTCTAAACTTGTTTGCTAATTGCGTGTTTAAATTTCTGAAAAGAAAGCAAGTTCACCCTTGAAACTCAATCATGAAGATAAGCACCTACAGACTAGTCAAAAACAGTGATAACAAGTTGGAGAGAACAAACTAATGAGGTTGGAGATGATTGGTACCCAATAACTCTGTAAATGATTAAAGACGTTTAGTGCATGGTTTAAGAAATCATTAACTGATTGATTAACTTAGGGTTAGAAAAAGAATTTGGCATGTATATCCACTCTTCATCATTTTTTTTAACATGCATGGATAACGCTCAAAAACGGGAAGACGACATGCACGGACTCAATTTTTATGTCATATGTCATTGTACACAGAATATTACCATGTGATACGGGGCGAATTTAATAAAAACAAATTAGCTACTGCTAAAGTTATTTTTAGTAGAATTTTTTTAAAAAAATTATATGAGAATTATTTTAATGTGATTTGGTTAATTTGATGTGTTTAAAGATAATGTAGATGATCACTAAAAATATAATTTAACTTGAAATAAATATTTAAAATGATATTGTTTTTATAAATATTGAGACGATAATATATTATATTAATTCGGGTCAATTCAAATTAACATGTCATTCAACATATTAGGTCATGAGACTATGACAACCTCATAAAAAAAATTTAAAATTATAGAGTTTAATTTTTAATAAATTTAAAATTGAATGATGAAATTGAAAATGATAAAAAAATAATTTAAATAAGAATAAAAAAATTATCTGAATCAATCCGAGTTAACCCAAAAAACAAATTAAAATAAATTATAAATCTCAATTCTCATTTAACTTAGTATTAAAAGATAAAATTATAAAAAATAGTATCTTGAGTCAACTTGAAACAATTCAATAAACTTGTTATTTAATTCATGAAATAAGAATAACTTTATATAAAATAAACGGAAAGAAAAATAAAAATTAATTTTCAATACATTGAAAACATTAAAGATTAAAATTTAAAAAAAAATTCGGAACATAAATAGAAAAGCAAAACTCATGCCAATAATAACCGATTATTAATAAGTATGAACTAATAATTAAGAAGCGGTTGGTGATGAATTCTCAGCACGGAGTGGAAGCTCGAGAATTCCGGTAGATCGTGGAGGTTGTGAGCTTGGTCTTGTTAACTTACCCTTGATGACGCCCCAGGTAAGGTTTACAGCCCCATCTGTCACCCATGAAAGTGCCCCAATAAGGAAACAGATGCTCCACTGTGGACCATTCAACCTGGCAAACCCAAAGATGTGATGTGAAATCTCAATGAATACCACCTGCAACACCACAGTCAGAACTGAGGCCACCCAAAACCATAGGTTCTGTTGGATACCCTTGCCCAAATTCTTCAGTTTCTGCTCACTGGCATTGAATTGGTTGGAAAGTTGGCAGAGAAGAAAGCTATTGAAGATCATGGTTTTGCTAACCTCCTCGTTGATGTTTAGAATAGCTTGCCCTTTGAACTGAAAGGCTAACAAAATAGAAACCTGATAGGAAGCTTGTATGATTATGTTCCTCCACATGGCATTTGTGATGAAAGGTTCAGATGGTCTGATCGGTGGCTTCTCCATCAGTTTCTGACTTGGGGGCTCAGTTAATAAAGCCAACCCGCCAAGGACAGCCACAACAAGGTTCACCCAGATCATCTGAATCGCTTCCAATGGAGCATTCCCGAAAATTATTGTGGTGACAATGCTTATCAATAAACCTGAAATAGTTATGGTGACCTCAACTTGGATATACTTGTGAATGTTGCCATTGATACATCGTCCCCCATTCAAAATCGATGCCAAGAAGCCGAAACTTCTATCCAAGATGATCAATTCAGAACTCCCGTTGACCAACTCACTACTCCCGGTTCCAGTCACAATTCCCACGTCTGCTTCTTTGAGTGAGGGAGCATCATCTGTTCTGACTCCAACAAATGCTACAATGTGGCCTTGTTGTTTCAGACAACGCACTAGAAGGAGCTTGTCAGAAGGGAGAGAGTTGCCCATCACACAGATTTCATTGACCACATCCTTTCTCTGTTCATCGCGGAAACTTCGAAAAGTTTCGCCTCCATGTTCCAATATGCCTGGGCCACTAAGCATTCCGTATTTTTGAGCTATGTCTTCTATTACTGACTCGCCGTCCTCTGAGACAAGCATGATTTTGACACCAGCGTTTCTACAAGCTCTCACTGCATCTATTGTCTCTTTCGAGCATTTGTCCTGATCATTACTTGAGCTTGTGCTGATACCAAAACAGAATGCCTCCTTAACTTCAGGTATTGCAGAGTCTTCTCTCGTTACCGTCTCATCAATCCACCTCTCATCAACTTCCTGTGGGTTCATTGTTAGCCAAGCAGTTTTGTCAATGCAAATAGCTGTAACTGAGCCCATGGTAACAATTGTCAATTGTTCTTGTACGATAGCCTTGGTGGATAGGATCTTTTTATTCCAATAATAAATGGCAAGACTAATGACAAATGGCACTCCTCCTACCACCCCTACCAGAAAAGTAGCGAGGCAAGGTGTCAAGGCACTGATTTCCCCGCTCGGTTTCCGAACAATTCTCTTGATAAGTTCCATAACCTCCTTTGTCTTATGTTCTCCCTTGATTTCTGGCAAGCTCAAATCCTCTTTCTCTTTTCCGAGTTTAAACCGCAGGAACAACACTACCAAGATAAGAATAGAGGTTGCGAGCCCAGCTATTTCTGTGTGCTTGCTCACCTTGTCGAGCTGAACTGGTAATCGCCTCTTGCTGGCCTTGCTTATCATCTCACCCAATGTTGTGTTTAGTCCCATGGATGTCACCATCATGTTACCCTGCCCCTCAATCACCTTGGCACCATAGAAGAGAAATGGATTCTGTTTATTAACATTGGATGGAAAGCTTTCATCCAATTTTAAGTATTCGCCAGATACAAACAAACCATCCCCAGGAATAGGGCACCCCCTTTTCAAGGATACTATGTCTCCAATCACAAGATCTAAGTCTGATACTTTCAACGGCTTTCCAGCTCTTATAACATCGACTTCCATCTCTCCTTTTCTCCGTTGTCTCTGCTCTTCTAACAGGTTCTCTGGATTTTCACCCAGAAAATCACGCACTGCTCGTTCAATCACAAGTATGATGATCGCAAGAATTATGATGACTCCTTCATACCAACCAGTCCTCATGCCCTCCTCCTTGATCCCGAAGCCAAGGGACAGCGCTGCTGATACGATGAGAAGGAAGATGGTGTACGTATTGCCGGATTTCAAGAGCAACTCCAAGAAGTTTCTTGCTGCATGGACTGGAGTTTTGTAGACTGCATTGGCTCTGCGTTGACGTAGATCTTCAATGTCTCCAGTGATTCCGTTCTCTAAATCTGTCTCAAGTACCACCGCGACACGTTTGACGCCTCCAATATTATGCAAGGAATCCAGGTCCCGTCCCTTCACTATATTGGCAATGTTTTCAAGTTGTAGTTTGATATCGCTCGCAGCATTGCCGGCCTCATCATTGCAAGGGACATCAGTAGAAACTTCATCTTCTGGTGAGATTTTTTCAATTTCAGCTACCTCCAAGTTCAGGGAAAAAAAAAGTTATTTAGCTGTTAAGGTATATTCTTACGATCAAGTCAGCTCTAATTTTGGTTTTGGTTGCCAAACGTAGATGCTAGCAAATCAAAACAGTATTATGTGTTTGGTAATGTTATTTAAAATGTTTTTTCAAAGTATTTTTTATATAATATAAAAAAATATTAAATTAATGTTTTTAAAATATTTTTAATGATCTTGAAAAAACATCTAAAAGAATATCATACCTTTTTCAACTAAAATCTCTTGTTACATTACTATAGAGATGGAACAATGGCATGATCAAGGAAAACACATACCCTGTGAGGTGGAGATAACAGCGGGACTCTTGGAGAATCATGATTCTCCATCTTATCGCTGTGGGCTTTGGAGAAGAAAACATGCCCTGCTCGTAGAACCAAGATAGCAGATCGCAAAACACTCCCTAGTGCTGGAATTGCTGGCCCTTTTGAGATTTTTTCAACAATCGCAGCATCGCCTGCCCCATCATTGCAGGGGACTTCAATAGAAACTTCATCTTCAGGTGAGATTTTTTCAATTTCAGCTTCCTCCAAGTTCTGGAAAAAAAAAAGTTATTTAGCTGTTAAGGTATATTCCTATAATTAATAAAGTCAGCTCTAATTTTTGTTTTGGTTGGCAAACGTAGGTGCTAGCAACTCAAACGAGTATTATATGTTTGGTAATGTGATTCAAAATGATTTTTTTTAAGTATTTTTTATATAATATAAAAAGTGGTAAATTAATGTTTTTAAAGGTATTTTTGGTGGTATATATTACTTTGAAACATCAGAAATCACCCATAAAAATCAAACCTTTCTCAACTCAAATCTCTTGTTACATTACTATAGAGATGGAACAATGGCATGATCAAGGAAAACACATACCCTGTGAGATGGAGATAATAGCGGGACTCTTGGAGAATCACGATTCTCCTTCTTATCTTTGTAGGCTTTGGAGGAGAGAGTGCGCACAGCTAGTAGAACCCAAGCAACACGCCGGAAAAATTTTCTTGGTGCTGAAATTCCTCGCCCTGTCTCTTGAGATTCAAGGTCCATCTCCTGACTTGTTTCACTACTACTTGTCATTGCTTTTAGCTTGATTCTTCCTGCTCAGAAGGAAAGAAAGATTGTAGTATCCAAAATGAAGAAGAAGAAGAAGAAGAAAGATAATTGAGGGCCCACATTAATAAAATTTTAAGAAAACATGGATCAAATATACTGTAATTTGATATCCTTCAACTGTTGTAAGACTAGCCATCACACTCTACATCTAAAATAAATAGCATGCAATTAAATTAATTATGAAAAGTAGAGTCAAGAACGAACAGTAGTAGAGTTACTTTTAGTAAAAGCAGCTACCACCACCACCACCGCGACTACTACAACGTCAATCTTTGTTTCTCTTCTCGACTGGAAACCCTGCAAGTAATTAATAAAGAAAGATCTTACCTATTTCTTAAAAAGAAAGCAAACTGCTATTTCTTCTTTCCACAAAAAGGAAGTTTTTCTCTAAAAACCCAATCCCAAGTTGAACAGAAGCAGAAACATTTTAGCGGGTTGGAGGTAGAGAAATGAAAAGTGAATTTGCTCAGGAAGACTAGAGAAAGACTGAACGAAAGGGGAATGGAACTTTTGTGGGATTTTGAAGAAAGACAAGGAATTATGACAAACGAAAAAAAAAAAAAAACAGAAAGAAAGATTCGATTGACTGGGAAACAAAAAAGAAATATTCAGAGAGAGAAGCACAGATATAACTTGAAGAACATTCTGTGAACCTTCCAGCATCTTTAATTTTATTTTATTTTTTTATTTACGTGGGTGTCCGGGCCAGCTTGCGCGCACCACGACTAATTTCACAGTCCACTAAACACCATGCAAATCTAGTAGACATGTAAAGCACCGCGGAGATAACAAACATGTACATGAGAACTCGAACCCAGAAAAAAAGACAAGCCCCTTCCACCACCAGGCAAGACGCCAGTGCCCAGCATCTTTAATTTTAATTGCACTAGAGGAAAAACAGCTGGTTAATTTCATTTTTTCAGTTTATTATTATTTCAAAAATAGAAAAAAAGAAAAGAGAAGGAGTCAGATCAAAGAGAGCGTGCGTAAAGATGATACAGGTGGATCAAGAAAGAAACTAATAATATTTGATTATTTGTGATAATATATAAGGAGTAATCAATTAATTAACTATCATAAACTAACTAAACTAAAGGGATTAGATTATTATTAACTCTTCATTAATTGCTAACGCCTCCGGGTGGTCATTTCTACTCTGTTTTTTTTCCTCTCTCCCTTGAAAGAAAAGTACAAGGAAAGAGCCATTATGAAAGAAAGAATGCAATATTTATTTAATTGAAGACATTAGCTAGTTAGCTACCTAATTTTACCCTTATAACCAAAAATCATTAAAATAGTGTTTATTATAATTACTTTCTTAAAATATAAGAGACGAAGTCAGGGGAGATACAAAGGACTCTACACTTTATGTTTTGAAAAGAAAAAACATTTGCTTTTAGAATTGTCCAAGCTGTAACAAATTTAATTTATATCTTTGCTTTTATCTCTCTAATAAATATATTTCTATTTTTTATTTTTTATGTATATATTTCTTTTACGTAATATCTATCTCATCCTTTTGGCCTTTCGACCTCTTTCTTTATTTTTTGGAAAAATTCTAAGGCAAAATTATGTTATTTTTTAAAAGGGCTCATGTTTTTTCTTTATTTTAATTTTGATCCTTCTATTTTTAATTTTTTTTTAAATAATAAAATCAGATTCTTTTTCTTAAAATCAAGCATCAATATAATGTGAGGACTTTTTTTTATATCGATAACTATATAATAATTAGATTAAAATAAATTATAAACCTCAAATCTCAATTAATTTAACATTGAAATATGAAATTAAAAAAAAACAATTGATGACCAAATGCAAAAAAAAAAAAAAGAACCAGAATTGACACAATAATTTAAAAAAAAAAAAAAAGGGTTTTCCTTTCTTCTTCATTTTAATTCTATCCCTTAATTTTAATTTTTTAAACAATAAAATCAAAATAATCTTGTGAAATCAAATATCAACTCAATATGAGAACTTTTTTTAAGACCTCAATAACTACACGTAAAAAAACAAATTAAAACAAATCATCAACCCCAAGTCCTAATCAATACAGTATCAAAGAACAAAATTGAAAAAAAAATTGACCAACAAAACTAAAAAAAAAGAACATTGTTCAAATCCATATTCTTTTGTGCTCATATAAACAATATTTCCCCTCAAACCTTTTAGTTTTTTTTTATTTTAATTTTCTATGTCAATCTGCATGTAAAAAAGGCTTGTTTTATGAAACATTGAAGTGAGATTTGGATGAGGTTTCAAAATCCAATATGCTTAGAAATAGAGTTTTTTTATGGTTGTATATATTATGGGTTATTTAAATATCCATGTTCTTCTTAGTAAAGGAAACTCTATCTTGATGAATGTCTTTTAGTATCTATAAAAAAAAAATTAGGGATTAAGGATTCTCATGAGATAAAGTTAGTGACCTTACAGAGAAAAAAAGTAATAAATATATGAAAGAGAATTAAGTTAGGATCCTCAATAATTTTTTTAAATAAACAAAAGGGCTACCATTTCTTCTTTATTTTAATTTTGGTCCCCTCATTTTTTATTTTTTAAACAATATAATCAAAATTTTTATATATATATATATATATTAGGACTAGTTTAGATTGAGAATTTAGATGAAGGTTTTGTTTGTTTGCTGAAAATTTATTTTTTTAAGTGATTTTCATGGAAAATGGATTCTTGCAAAATTATTTTTTTTATGTTTGGTAGTATAATGAAAAATAAGTTGAAAAACACTTTTCAGTATTTAGTTATATCAAGAGAAATAAAATAAAAAATAACTTATTAATGTTTTTTTATGTTTATTAAAAGAATCAGGGTTAAATCTGACAAATAAAAAGTTTGAAAGAGGATGAGATTGAAAAAAATCTAATTTTATAAATTAGTTCAAATAAAACAAATAGCAATTAAAATAATGAAAACCAGATCTAACGGATAAAAAAATTAAAAGAGGATGAAAAAAAATAATATTTTAATTTCACAAATTATTTCATATTAATTAAAAGAATAGGGATCAAATTTAATGGATAATAAATTTCAATTAAGAAAAGGATAAGAAAGAAAAAATAACAGTAAAAAAACGAGGACCAAAGTTAATATAAAACTGTAATTAAATCAAATTCTAATGGATAAAATTAAAGAAAACAATGATTCAAAACATAATATATAGCAATCAAAATATTAAAAACCAAATTTAATATAATTAACAAATAACAAGATTTTTTATTTATTCTTTTGCAACTTCTAAATTGTGTTTTACACCTAAAATAAAAGAAAAATATTTTTATGAAAATCAAGCCAATTTTTTCTTTAATCGAAAAATATTTTTCATTAATTAATTTTATTAATGGTAAAAAAATACAAGAAAATAATTAAAAAGTGATTTTTTTTAAATTATTTTTCATGAAACAAAAAAAATCTAAATTTGACAATATCTATCCAATATCCGCTACTTACCAAAGTGATTAAAAAAAATACTCATCCATCTAAATCAATTCAATTCAATATCTATAAATTTTGAATTAAGGTGTTATTTGAGGTTGTAGTGTAGATTATTTTTCACCAAAATTTAATTTTTTAATTATTTTATATTATGTTGATGTTAAAAACTAAATAAAAATAATATTTTAATATATTTTTAAGTAAAAAGATACTTAAAAAAGTGCTCTCCTCGCTTAATTGCTACTATGCAACAAAAAGATACAGGTACAGTCATTCCAATAATTCCCCTGAGCAAAACGTGTCTGTTTTTTTGTTTTTTCCAAGCCGAAAGTGGAGACTAACTCCGTTCACGGAATGAATCTGTGGCGGACACCCATGGTCATGGAATCTAATGTCACAACTCGCTCTCTCTCTCTCTCTCTCTCTCAAGCAGACACGATCATGAATCATATAGAGAATTAATGTTGTTAGAATTATCTTAAAGCATACAGATACATGGTCCTACACTGTACGTACTCTGTCCTATATTTCATTAGAACTCCTTCTCTGATTCACATGATGTTTTGTTTTTACTGTTAATGCCTTTCAATTCATAATCTCGGGTTCTGTTTTTTGGTTAAGATACATTTCATGAGTTTGCTGATTTTTTTTTTATTTTTTTTTTCTGGAGGGGTAGATATGAGAATGAATGGAGGTCTTCAATGTCTTCTGTTCCTTTTTAGCCTTATGTTACCTTTTGCTTTCCCCTCCTCACACTCTTCTTCATTTCTCCCCTCTTTACTCAATTTCTTTTTATGAAGAATAACTCAGGCCTGCTACACTCTTTCTACGCAGGTCAGATCAGATGAACTCCGAACAGTTAGTGCGGCCTGTTCGGTATGACTGTCATTTGAAACGAAACTCGTGAGCTTGGTTAGCAGCCCACGAGGATAAGGGAAGGGGATTCATGACTTCAAGCTCGGCTCGACTGTACGATAAACCCCTCGGATTGCTCAATGTTGTGATAATACAAACAGGTAAGTTTTGTTCTTGGTTAATTATTTATGTGCTGAAATTGGTAGGGTTTTTTTTTATGGCAATAGACATGGATAGAACCTGTAAGATCGAGGGAAACCTAGCAGACCACCTAAAGCAGTACATTAAATTTTTTATTTATTTATTTTCAAAGCTAACGCTCATGAGATCTTACAAGTTATAATGAATTTAAGACCTCGATTGCTAGATAACTATGGAATGAGATAATGTACAAGAATCCTGAGCAAATTACAAGAAGAAGTTATTTATGTACAGCCCAAGAAAATATGGAAACAATGTAAAACATAAAGAAGCTAAGGTGATGCATAAATGGTGCTTAATAAGTTCTGAAAATAGTATGAACTAAGAAGCAGTTGGTGATGAATTCTCAGCAATGAGTGGAAGCTCGAGAATACTGGTAGATTGTGGAAGTTCTGATCCAGCAAGTGAACTTGATCTTCTTAGCTTAACCTTCATGACAGCCCAGGTAATGTTTACAGCCCCATCTGTCACACATGAAAGTGCCCCAATAAGGAAACAGATGCCCCACTGTGGACCATTCAACCTGGCAAACCCAAAGATGTCATGTGAAATCTCAATGAATACCACCTGCAACACCACAGTCAGAACAGAGGCCACCCAAAACCATAGGTTCTGTTGGACACCCTTGACTAAATTCTTCAGTTTCTGCTCACTGGCATTGAATTGGTTGGAAAGTTGGCAGAGAAGAAAACTACTGAAGATCATGGCTTTGCTAACATCCTCGTTGATATTTAGAATAGCTTGCCCTTTGAACTGAAAGGCTAACAAAATGGAAACCTGATAGGAAGCTTGTATGATTATATTCCTCCACATGGCCTCTGTGATGAAAGGTTCGGTTGGTCTGATCGGTGGCCTCTGCATCAGTTTCTGACTTGGGGGCTCAGTTAATAAAGCCAACCCACCAAGGACAGCCACTACCAGGTTCACCCAGATCATCTGAATCGCTGTCATTGGAGCA
>Ga0307517_10007277_pt1 | contig 16180 bp, 11 predicted proteins | sample 23_EM_MG_FD_194515 | JGI IMG/M metagenome (GOLD analysis project Ga0307517, IMG submission 194515) | Populus trichocarpa ectomycorrhiza microbial communities from riparian zone in the Pacific Northwest, United States - 23_EM | ecosystem: Host-associated > Plants > Roots > Unclassified | place... | reverse complement strand
AATCTTAATAACATCAATTGCATTATTAACAACATATTACCTATATCCTAATAGAAGTTGTAGCACTACCTTCAAAACCTGAATATATATATATATATATATATATATATATATATATATATATATATATATATATATATATATATAAGGTTTTGGCTCAATATGGAGACACCTCAAGTGTAGATGCTCTCATTACCATAGTTTTATGTCCAAAAACAACTAGTAATTAGTAACCAACTTAAACATTTGATACATGATACAATTACAAAAAAATAAATTGTACATTGTTTAACCTATAAGTAATAAAAATCCTCCAACTTGCTTTACGTTTTCCAAGTTAACTTAAAATAGGTGCTTGTACAAACATGCAGAGACTCCTAAACTTAAACTATATAGTGGAATGGAGTCAAAGTTCTTTAGTGGTGGTAGGTAGAACCAAGGGCGGAGTGAAAGGGGGCAAGCAGGGGCCCGGGCTCCTACAAGATTTTTTATATATATAATTAAATGTGAGGTGCTGTAATAGTTTTTAAAGAAGTGCTTATGTGGAAAGGCTTTGCCTTGATTAAATGGTGCCTACGTGGAATATAAAGTTATCAATATGTTTCTTTGTCTTTTCTCTCCCTACAGGCTACAAGTACAACCCTAATATAAATACTTGCAAGTTGCAAAGCAGCCGGTCAAAACAAACACATGAATAAAATGCAGATCACAAACAGAATTTTTCTACAGAAAAATTGAAGCAGAGTACTATTTAATTTATCTTTCAGTAAACAAAACAAGGTAATTGGATATCAATAACTCAAATTTAAAATATATTTTTATTTTGTTTTGAGATGTTTATTAAGAATTTGATGAGATGTTTTTTATATAATTTTATTATTTTTTTGCTTTTTTTTTCAAATTTGCTATTTCTAACAATTTTTTTTGAATTCTTGTTATAGTGATTTTTTTTCTAATTAATTAGATATATTTTATTGGTTTGTTTTGATTATGCATGGATTTTTTTTATGTTTTGTTTTTAGCAGAGCCACCAAAATTATTATTTTTTTCTCACGATATATGTTTTGTTTTAGGTTGAACCATGAACAAAATAAGAAGGATTGATTCTTTTTTTGAAAAAAAAAAGGAAAAATATTGATAACTCACAGACTAGTGAACCAACTCCAAGTAATGTTGAAGTTATGGTTGAGCAGCCTCAATGTGCTTCAGTTTACAAAGAACCTGCGCTGATTAGTGAGCAGCCTCTTACTAGAATCAACATTGCTCATTTAATTAGAGATCCAAGCAATTGTCCTTAAATTTAGGAATACCCGGTTAATCAATAAGATGAAATTCGAAGGGCATACATTAATTTGGGGCCATATCAACCTTTGATGTCTGAATATCCGCTGACTAGTAAAAAACATCCTCGTCGATTTCAGTCTCATTGGTTCAAAAGTTATCCGTGGCTTGAATATTCAGAGAAAAATATTGCATTTTGTTTCCCTTGCTATTTATTTCCAAGTAAACCATCTGGAAAGCAAGGATCAGACACATTTACTATTAAAGGATTTAATTGTTGGAAGAAAGTTAATGATGGGGAACGGTGTGCTTTTTTGACTCATATGGGAAAAGGTCCAAATTCAGCTCATAGATTTGCTACCAGGTGCTTGGAAAATTTAAAAAACCAGTCATGTCATATTGAGAAGGTAGTTAAGAGGCAAACTACTCAAGAAATTCAGAATAATCGATTGCGTATTAAAGCTTCAATAGATATTGTTCGTTGGCTCACATTTCAAACATGTGCTTTTAGAGGGCATGATGAACGTCCAGAATCAAAAAAATCGAGGTAATTTTCTTGAAATGATGGAACTTTTAGCATCATACAATGAACAAGTAGGTGCTCTTGTTTTGGGTAATGCTCCACAAAATGCTAAATACACCTCACATCAAATTCAAAAAGAAATTTTGCATGTCTTTGCTAGAAATGTTCAGTCTTCAATTCGTCATGAGATTGGTGATGCAAGATTTTGTTTAATTGTTGATGAAGCTCGAGATGAATCTAGAAGAGAGCAAATGGCCCTTGTTATTAGGTTTGTTGATAGAAGTGGATTTATACGAGAACGATTTTTGGATATAGTTCATGTCAAAGATACAACTGCTGCAACTCTTAAGGAAGAGATTTCCTTTGTTTTATCTCATCATAATCTGGATGTTCAAAATATTAGGGGTCAAGGGTATGATGGTGCCAGTAATATGCGTGGAGAGTGGAATGGTTTGCAAGCTTTATTCATTAATGATTGCCCTTATGCATATTATGTACATTGCTTAGCTCATCAATTACAATTGGCTCTTATTGCTGCAGCTAGAGAAATATCTGATGTTCACACTTTCTTTCAGAATTTGATTTTTATTATTAACATTGTTAGTGCTTCTTGTAAGCGTAATGATGAATTACGGGCTTTTCAAGCAGCTACAATTGAACATTTAGTTGATATTGGTGAGATTGAAACGGGTAAAGGAGTTAATCAAGTAGGTGGTTTGCAACGACCTGGAGATAGCAGATGGAGTTCGCACTTCAAATCAATTTGCAGTTTGATAAAAATGTATGGGGCAACTTGCTTGGTTCTTGAAAACATTGCTTTAGATGGATCTACTTATTCTCAACGTGGTGATACGGCTTTTTCATTTAAGTTGCTAATGTCATTTAATTTTGCATTCATCTTACATATAATAAAGGATGTAATAGGAATTACTAATATGCTTTGCCAAGCCCTGCAACAAAAATCTCAACACATTTTAAATGCTATCCATTTGATGACTACCACAAAGACTTTAATTCAGAAGTTAAGAAATGATGGTTGGAAAACTCTTTTAGAAGAAGTGACATCATTTTGTAAGCATCAAGACATTGAAGTTGCTGATATGGATGATTGTTTTTCTAGTGTAGGACGATCTCGCCGTAAATAAAAATCAGTAACAGTTGAACATCACTACCGAGTTGATATATTTACAGTTATCATTGATCAACAATTGCAAGAGCTAAATAATAGATTCAATGAGCAGGCGATCGAGCTTCTTAAGTTGAGCACCGCTTTAGATCCTAGAAATAGCTATAAATTATTCAATGTTGAAGATATATGCTTACTTGTTGACAAGTTCTATCCTCAAGATTTTTCTGACCAAGAAAAAATTCATTTGAGACTTCAGTTGCAGCATTATGAGCTTGATGTACCCAATCATCCAAAGTTAAAGAGCATGTCATCGATTGCTGATTTATGTCAAGGATTGGTTGAAACAGAAAAATCAACAATTTATCCACTAGTTGACAGGTTGATTCGGCTTATTTTGACTCTTCTTGTTTCGACAACAACTACTGAACAAGCTTTCTCAGCGATGAAGATTGTTAAAACAAGACTTCGTAATCGGATGGAGGATGATTTTCTTGTAAATTATTTGATTGTCTACATAGAAAAAGAAATTGTTGAAAGATTCACAATTGATATGATAATAGATGATTTCTATTCTATGAAAGAACGACGAGCACAATTAAAATAAAAATATAAGAATCATTCTTTATTATTTTTTACTTTATTTCAAAGTTTATCAAATATAAATAATGTTTCGCTTTAGCTAATGTTTCTTATATACTTTGTATGTTTATATTTTATAGGTATAAAGACCAACATCATTAAAGTGATGGATACATCATGAAGATGAAATTAACTTCATTGCTTTGACTTAATTTGGTATTGCTCCAAACCTTTTTACCTTATACAAAGGTCATTATATGTTTATAATAAGTTATTTGAATAAAACTAAATCATGCAGGTTTTTTTTTACAACTCATGTACAATAAATTAAAACAAATATTATATCTTATTATATTATTTTTTGCCACCCCTAACAAATAATCCTAGCTCCACCCCTGAGAGGCAGCATCCATAAGTTGTTGCCTCTTACACTTAGCGTTGCTTGCAGCATCACACATGGTAACCATGGAAAACATTGTTTTTATTTTTTAACAAGATTCTAGCCAAAATACTAGATTCCAACCGGATTCAAATAATTCAGTCACATCTGGCCTAGATAGTAGCCAAAGTTTTTTTTTTTTTGAAAAATCATGAGAGAGAAAAAAATTGAGAAAATAATTTTTACATCTAAAATAAATTCAAAATTAACATCAATAACAATTAAAACATGCAATCAACTATCCTAATTATCTAACGATAGTTCTGATATTACTGTTGCAAAAAAGAATGAAATTGAGAGAAAGCAAAGTTCATGGACCAAATTTGAAAATAAAAAAGATGTTATTGTTTAATCAATTTCATCCTCAAATGAAAGTAGAGGAAATGAACAATATAGAATGGTAAAATTTATTGTGTATTAGATGTATTTTACAATAATTAAAATGAATTCTGAACTTTTAAAATACCATAAAATAATAAATAAAATTAATCAACAAACATAGTTATCCAGTTATGAATAATGATAGATATTTGTATAAAGTTGTCATGTTCATGGCTTAACTATATGGTAAAATTTAGAATATTAAGAAATTGGAGATGCATTCCATCCACCAAACTCTTTAAAGAAATTCCCCTAAATTTAAAATATGCTAGATTCTCACATGAACTAAGAGATTGAAAAGGCAGGCTTGAACAATAAGAAAATACATAAAATCCACAAACTAAATCCAACAATTATAATCAAAAGTTTGATTGATAATAGAAAATATAAAGTGATAATATGAATTATTTTTCATGAGATAGTGCAAATACATGTTTGTTCTCACTTTAATATCATTTAGTTAATGATTAATTATGCCCTAGAGTAGTGATGGAGGCATTTAGGGGTCCAAATCATATCCCATTTTTTTACCCTATTTCTAACATAAAAAAAAAAGAATAAAAACAAAAAGATTAGAGAAAAGAGGGACCAAAATAATGAGGAATTAAATAATATAAAGGAATATTACATTGATGAGAAAAAAAAAAGAAGAAATATTCAAGCAAAATTAAAAATTATAGAAAGAGAGCTCCTTCAAAATAAAATAAAATAATCTCTTACCATAAAACTTTTAAATTATAAATCTTCATATAAAAATCTTTCCAGTATTATTTTATACATAAAAAAAAAAAAAAAAAAAACCCAAAAACAACCGCCCATTCATCCTTCCCCACCCGAGCCAACCCGAACAAGAGGCCAGTGTCCCATTACCGTCTTCTCCATCGCTTAAAGCCGACCTGCAGTCTCACCACCAAATTCCCTGAAAGACCCACTATCTTTTTCCTAGAAGACCTGACCGGCAAGCCCACACCAATCAACCTCACAACCTCGATGGACCACCAGTCTACGCCATTAATTAAATCTAGTCAAATACCAAGAGATCATCATTCATGAATCTTCCTCCACATCGCCACCTTACCACCTAAAAACCCAGTTCACAACAGCCCCTCACTTCCCTTTCCATCGGACCAGATGTCCCCTAAATCACTGTCCAGTCGAGCTCCAGCCCACAGCCCGAACATATCCATCGATCATCACCATCCATCACATCGCAGCCCTTCCCTACTAACAACCACGTAAATCAGCTCTCCCGCTTGAAATTCCAGCAAAAAAAATAGACTACAAAACACCCAAAAATTAAATCCCACTTGGGTTTCTCTGGATGTCACACTAAGGGCAACCGATCTCATTGTAAATATTAATATGGTGTGTATTTTCGTAATTCTTGCTTTCATGGATTTGAATTTTTCTCATGACTTAAAATCAGCCCAAGAATTATAAATCTTAATTAGTTTTGTTTTTGGGTGTCGCATTAAGGGTTAGTGAGTCAGCTTTCTATGCGAATATTGATTTTTTTTTTTTTCATTCTCTTGCCATATTAAGACTGGCACGATCAATGTGGACGTCAAAATTGTAGGGTGGAGGGTTTTCATTATCAAGCAATGACGGCGAACTCTCTATATCGTCGAAGATGTGAGTTATAACAAGGTCATGGTCTCTTCTTTGCCTAGCGGTGGAGGGCGGTGCACCTGGAACTGTCGAGTTTGATGAGGTTCTTCGAGCATTGAGTCTGGCATAATACAATAGCTAAGGAAGCATCTCATTAATACATCTCCAACCATTAGCATTGTTGCTTGTCGTCTTCGACAATGCATGATATATTGAATCTGCTAAGTACAAATATTGTTTAAAATCCTTGTAAAAATTTTTTTACATACAAATATATAAGTTAATTATTCAGATATAATTTAATTAGAAAAAAAAAAAAGAATTTTAGACTTTTAGTACTGTTAGAGTCGCTGGGAAGGTGTTGACGTTATTTTTTGTGGGATGGCCATGTGAAAGACGTCACACGCTTGTCACAACGGCAAAACAAGCTGGATACCACCTCCCATTATGATTATCAATGCTTGATATAGTACTTTGATGGTGTAAAAGTTTTCTTGTTGTTGGAACTTAATTTTTTATCTTTTAACGTGGATGTTCTGGCAGCTTGCGCGCACCTCGACTAATCTAACGGGTCCTAAAATTAACGACCATGTAAGCCTTCAGTGACCATCATATGAGCAACCACAGGGCTCGAACCTGAGACCACAGAGGGAGCAAACCTCTTGGTCTCAAGCTCTTACTACTGAACCACTACCTAGATGGTTAGGAACTTAATTTTTTTTATTTTTAAGAGAGTTAGTTCTATGAAATCAGGTTCAAATACCCTTGGATGCTGATGTTTTCTTCGAGTATCTTGTAACATGTATAAAGTTTGCTACGGATCTGCAATTTTCCTTTGATTCTTAAGGTATAAATGTGTGTGTTAAGAATCTAAAATCGTGGATCTGAGTTTATAAACTGGGATTCCCTGTGATTAGAGGATGATTGCTCGATAATCCTTGAGATTGACTTACAAAATAGCATGGATCTTTGTTTACAAAATGAGGTAGGAAAAGAAGTGCAGGAAAAAACAAATTGAATAGAAAAGAAAAGGAACATTAAGTAGCTGGTATGACCCATTCACAATGTTTACTTCTTTTAATTTAGAGTTTAAATCACGTTGTAAAAAAAGGGCACAAAAGGAAGGAATAGAATATTTGCATCTTGTTACTCTTGGTTATGGCACAGAATGAAAATATGTCTAGGGTTCAAACTTTCATCAATGAATTTCCTTTTTTTATTTTTTTTGGAAGACAAACCTCCTCTCAAGGGATCAAGAGCCAAGTTTTTATAAACAATCATATCGACACATCTTTTATTTTTATTTTTGAGACTGGCATAAAAACAAATTTCTTAAAAACAAATCCTCTGTTAAAAAATCAATTCTAGTTTTTTTTTAAATGATCAAATCAACACATCTTCTATTTTGGGGACCGACGTTAACTTGTTTTTTGCTTCACAAGATAATTTAAAAAAAAAACAATAATAATAAAGAATATTTAAAATAATTAATGACAATTAAAAAAGATAATTTTAAGAAAAACACATATTAAAGGTAATTTTTTTTAAGAATGAATGTTTTAAGAGTGACATTGTTCTTCCTTTAATTATAATTAACCCCTTATCTGAATTTTTAAAATCAGTGCATGCCTTTAGAATCCCTAGCTTCTCTAATTGCTAGGTGACGACTCTAGTTTTTTTATATATTTTAGGTCCTTATCGCGACGTCTATTGAGATGCAACACTTGTAATAAAATAAAATAAAATATGTAGAAATAAAGTCATTGTAGTTTAATTTGAATGACATAATTATTTTAAACTTTTATAACCCGAGTTTCTTTTGTCGATAAAAGGAAAAGTTCTTATAATATTTTTCTTCGATATGTATTTGAGTGATCATGGAAATTAAGAATTGCCATAATCTAATTTTGTCCCCCCCTTCCCTCCCTCTCTCTCTCTCTCTCTCTCTCTCTCTCTCTCACACACACACACATATGTCAATTAAATTAAAAAATCTAAAGAAAAAACTTTTTTTTGTTATAAAATCTATAATTATATATATTGAATACATATTAGAATCTCTTAGACTTCATAACTCTTGAGTTTAGTTTCTTGTTTTTTCATGACACTTGGATTTTCTAATGTCTTTTAATGTTCTTATTTTCTTCTTCTATAATAGATTAATTGTCTTGTACTCTAAGCATTGAGAAAAAATATACATTAAAAGGTATGAACTTTTCTTTTAAGTTTTATTCTGAATATGTATGTTCTTACTTTTTTTTTTTTTTTTACACATTATCAGCACGATCACTCTACTTAATTTATATTGAAATCTTAGCATATATGAACTTCTATGTTACGTGGCTTGTATCAATTTTAATATTTTTTTCTCTTTTCATTATTGTTCATACTTTATAAAATATATTTGGCTCTGTAAGTTTCTGAAGAATTAAATACAGTTCTTGAAGTATTTCTAAATAATTGAATAACAATCTTAAAAGACTTATTTTTTTTCTTTTTTATTCATGATTTTATTTAATAAGTTGTTTTTTTTATATAGATAATGTTGAATCTGACGAAACTTAAATTTATTGCTCTTGATATATATGGGAATAACTTTTTTTCACGGATCATTGACGCTAAGATTCATTTGGAAGCTATGAATCTTAGAGAGACCATCAAAGAAGAAAATAACGCATCCTTGCAAGATCACACAAAAGCAATGATTTTCATTTGTCACCATCTCCATGAAGGATTAAAAGTTGAATATATCATAATAAAAAATTCTCTTGTTCTATGACCAAATCTATAGGAAAGATATGACAACTAAAGATTTACCTTACTCCTTCAAGCTCGTTATGATTGGTTGTACCTGAGGTTGAAAGATTTTAAATCGGTTAGTGAATATAATTCTGCTTTTTTTTAAATTACCTCGTAGTAGAAATTATGTGGTGAAAATATCATAGAAGACCAAATATTAGAGAAAATATATTATACTTTTCACGCCTCAAATATTGTCCTGCAACAATAGTATAGAGAATGTAATTTCAAGAGGTATTCAAAACTAATTTCATGTCTTCTTATGGTTGAAAAAAAATAATGAGCTTTTGATGAAAAATCATTTATCTTATCCTACAGGTTCTAAACCATTCGTTGAAGTGAATGGAACCTGTGCTCAAAAGAGAATAAAGACCTAAGGGTATAGATATAGAAAAAATAAATAGAAAAGGAGAAGAGATAATCATTCAAAAGACAACTCACCATATCACAAGATATGCATGGTCATTGGTCTTGCACTTGTCGAATGCCAAAACATCTTACAAGTTTATATCAAGTCTTTCCGAAACAAAATACAGTTGAGACTAATTTTATTCATAAAGATAATTTTGAAGGTCATAATGCTTATCTTAATATTTCTGATTTCTTTGAAAACTCAGATAAAACAGATAACATAATTAGTGATGAAATCCTTGAGGATGATTAATATTTTTATTTGTATTAGGATATTTTCAATAAATAATGTCAATTTTATTTCAGTTAAATAATAAACTTTAATTATATTTTAAATAGAGGCACGACTTTTCATAATGGAGATTTATATCTAGCAGACAGTGCAACAACACACACAATTCTTAAGGAAAAGAAACACTTTGAATATTTGATATTAACCAAAGCTAATGTCACTACAATATCATGTCCAATATACATGATTAAAAGCTTTGAAATAGCTAATATTTTGTTCCCAAATGACACAAAATTAGGCATTAATGATGCATTATATTCATTTGAGTCCAGAAGAAATTTATTTAGTTTTAAAGATATATGTGCTAATGGTTATCATATTGAAACAATAGATGAAGACAAAAAAAAATATCTTTATATTATTTCACGTACATCAAGCCAGAAGCTTTTACTTGAAAAATTATATCTTTTCTCTTCTGAAATTTATTACATTATCACGAAATCTATTAAAACAAATGTTATGATACACCAGAATTGTTCTAAACCAAAAATATTTATGCTTTGGCATGATCAACTTGGATGTTCAGGATCAATAATGATGCGATGAATTATTAAAAATTCATATGGGCATCCTTTAAAGAACCTGAAGATTCTCTTACCAAGTGAAAATTCATATATTGCATGTTCTCAGGGTAAATTAATTACCAAACCATCTCCATCAAATGTTGTTATAAAATCACTATCTTTTCTCAAAAGAATTTAATAAGATATATGTGGACCTATTCATTCACGATGCGGACCTTTTAGATATTTTATGGTATTAATTGATGCATTAAGTAAATGGTCACATGTTTGTGTACTTTCTAGTTGAAATGTTGCATTTTCTAGATTAATAGCACATATTATCAGACTACGAACATAATTTCCTGATTATCCAATCAAGAAAATTCGATTGGACAATGCTAGTGAGTTTACTTCTCAAGCATTTAATATTTTTGGCACTTCTATTGGAATTGATGTTGAACATCTTGTTGCTCATGTACATACTCAAAATATTCTAGTAGAATCATTTATAAGCGCCTTCAATTAATTGTTAGATCATTTCTTATGAAATCAAAATTGCCTATATCTATTTGGGGACATGCTATATGTTGCATCATTGGTTAAAATTAGATCAACTACTTACCATAAATATTCTCTTTTGCAACTTAATTTTGGTATACCACCAAATATATTTCATCTACAAACTTTTAGTTATGCGGTAAATGTTCCTATAACGCCCCCACAAAGGACTAAAATGGATCCACAATATATGGCTTGTTTGTTTTTGCGTTTCAAAAATATTTTTGAAAAAATTTGAATTTATTTTATTTTTTTCTTTGCTTCAAATTATTTTTTGTGTTTTTAGATCATTTTAATGTGCTGATGTCAAAAATAATTTTTTTAAAATAAAAAAAATATTATTTTGATGTATTTTTTAACAAAGCAACTGTTATCACACTCTCAAACACCCTTACAAAATATGAATTTATATTGGTTTTGATTCTCTATCTATTATTAGATTCCTTAAACCTTTAACTAGTGATGTTTTTAAGGCACATTTTGAAGACAACCATTTTGATGAGAACATTTTCTCATCATTAGGGAAAGAAAAGTTAGTGCCTGAAGCACAACAAAAAATTACTTGGAATAACCCGAAGTTATCTCGTTTTGATCCAAGAACAAACCAATGTGAACTTGAAGTTCAAAAAATAATTCATTTACAAAATATTACAAATCAATTAACTGATGTTTTCACGAACAATGAAAAGATGGTTAAATCTCATATTTTAGCTGCAAATGCTCCATCTAGAATTGAAATCTCTGAAGAAAAAAAGGCAACACAGTAGCAAATAAATCTATGTCAAGCTTGAAGCGCATAAGACTTATTGGTACTAAGGACAAAAATCCTAGAAAATGAAAATTACAACAAATAGATGATAAAACAGACGATAAATATTGTGTCAAAATCATCCCGTAATATTGATCTTATTAAAAAGAGACCTCCTAAAAAAGAGACCTCCTAAAAAGGCATCTTCTAAAGAGATCTAGGTACTTGTAAATAATGAGATCTCCATAAATTATGTTCACACATGAGAGATTTTGGATCGAAATAAAATTGTCATAAATGATGTATTTGCATTTAAGGTTGCTTTTGGCATCACCAGAAGTAATGATGAAACTTAACCACAAACTGTCAAAGAATGTCAACATAGAAATTATTGGTCAATGTAAAAAGGAGCAATCCAAACAGAGTTAAACTCACTTGCAAAACGTGAAGTATTTGGACCTGTAGTTCATATACCTAAGGTGTTATACATGTTGGATCTAAGTGAGTTTTCGTTAGAAAACAAAATGAGAACAATGAAATTGTTCGATACAAGACATGACTTGTTGCACAAGGTTTTTCACAAAGACCTAATATTGATTATGAGGAAATTTATCTAGTTATGGATGCAACCACTTTCAGATTTTTAATTGGTTTAGTAGTTTTAAAAACTCTAGATATGTGTTTAATAGATATAGTTACAATTTATCTATATGGATCATTAGATAAAGATATTCATATGAAAATCCCTTAAAGATTCAAAATGCATGAAGCCTTTTATGATAAACCTATAAGTGTTTATTATATTAAACTATATAAATCTTTATATGGGTTGAAGCAATCTGGTCGAATGTGGTATAATCATCTTAATGAATACCTCATAGAAAAAGGGTTTGAGAATAATAAAATTTGCCCATGCATTTTTATTAAGAAAACCATATCCGAATTTGTTATTGTTGTAGTATATGTTGATGATTTAAATCTTGTTGGTACATATGAAGAGCTCGTAAAAACTACAACCTATTTGAAAGATGAATTTGAGATGAAAGATCCCAAAAAGACAAAATTTTATCTTGGTTTATAAATTGAACATCTTTCAAATGGAAACTTTATCCATCAATCGACATATACATAAAAGGTTTTGAAGCACTTTTACATGGACAATGTTCATCCTTTGAGTACACCTATAGTTGTTTGATTACTTGATGCGAAGAAAGATCATTTACGACCGTTAGAAGAGGATGAAGAAATTCTTAGTCCAGAAGTACCATATCTTAGTGTTATTGGAGCACTCATGTATCTTGCAAATTATACAAGACCAGATATAGCCTTAACAATTAATTTATTGGCAAGATATAATTTCACTCCCACAAAGACATTGGAATGGGGTCCAACATATACTTCACTATCTCTGTGGAACAACTAAAATAGGGTTATTTTATAGTTGATTAAATTCACAATTGATTGGATATGCAGATACAGGCTATCTCTCTGATCCCCACAAAGAAAGATCACAAACAAGTTATTTGTTTACATATAGAGGTACTGCATTCTCTTAGAGATCTGTCAAACAAACATTAGTGGCTACTTTATTAAATCATTCATAAATTATTGCAATTCATGAAGCAAATCGAGAATGTATATGGCTAGGGTCAATTATTCAGTACATAAAAAAAATATGGATTGTCAACAATTGAAAATAGTCCCACAATATTGTTTGAAGATAATGCTACCTGCATCACTCAACTTAGAGGAGGCTACATTAAAGAAGAAAAAATAAAGCATATTTCATCAAAGTTCTTTTATATGCATCAGCTTCAACGGAAAGGAAAAATTGATTTCAAGCAAATCAGGTCAAGTGATAATTTAGTAGACTTATTTACAAAGTCTTTATCAGCCTCAACTTTCAAGAAGCTTGTCCATAATATTGGAACACGTCATCTTAAAAATTTATTATAAGACATGTACTTTTGAGGTGAAGTCAATATAAATTGTACTTTTTTTTCTTTGCTTAGGTTTTTTCCCATTAAAGTTTCCTTTGCAAGGTTTTACCGAGACAATTTGACATTTTTATAAATTCCAAAGCATTCAAATATGAACCTTGAAGTATCTATATAAATCTTCTATTGAATTGAATCTTGAAGTATCTATATAAAACCTTCTATTAAATTCTAATGTATTCATAATGACACAAGATTGTTATACTCTTTTTTTCTTCGCTGAGGTTTTTTTTTCCATTGGGTTTTTCTTTGCAAAGTTTTAATAAGACACCGTTTTAGTACATGGTCATTAAAGGAGAAATGTTATAAAATCTATAATTATATATATTGAATGCTATTTAGAATCTCTTAGACTTCATAACTCTTGAATTTAATCTATTGGTTTTCCATGATCCTTGGTTTCTAGTGTCCTTTAATGTTCTCATTTTCTTCTCCTATAAATAGATTACTTGTCTTACATTCTAAATATTAAGAAAAATATACAAAAAAATACATATAAACTTCTTTTTTAAATTTTATTCTAAATATATATCTTCTTCCTTATTCTTTATTTTTTAATTTTTTTCAATAAATCTAATCAATTTCATTATTTTTTGTAACTTTTATTTTATTTAATTACACTCATACGACAAGAGAGAAAGCAAAAAGGTAGAAATGTTATAATGACCAATTGAGGCCCTATTTGTTTCATGAAAAGTAGTTTTCTGGAAACCACTTTCCAAATTTTCTTGTGTTTGTTTACCATTAGAAAAACTGATTAATGGAAAAAACTTTTCAGTTAAAGAAAAATTTGACTTGGTTTCCAAGAAAGTGTTTTCCTTTTATTTTGGGCGGAAAACACTTTCCAAAAGTTATAAAAAATTTAGGAATATCATATTATTTGCTGATTATATCAAATTTAGTTCTAAAGTTTTTGATTGCTATATATTTTGTTTTAATTATTTTTTAAAATTTTATCCCTTAGAATTTTACTTAATTTGATTTTTATATTAATTTTGGTCATCATTTTTATGATTGTTATTTGCTTTTCTCTTATCATTTTTTTAATTGAATTGTTTTATCTATCAAATTTGGTCCTCATTCTTTTGATTGTTACTTATTTTATTTGAAATAATTTATGAAATTATAATAATAATTATTTTGATTTTATTTATTTTATTTGAGATAATTTATAAAATTAGATTATTTTTTTCAATTTCATTTTCATTCAACTTTTTAATTTGTAAGATTTGTTCCTCATTATTTTAATAAACTTAAAAAAAAACATTAATAAATTATTTTTCAGGTCATTTTCCATGACATAACCAAACATTGAAAAGTGTTTTCCAACTTATTTTTCATGACACTATCAAACATCGAAAAATAATTCCATTTTCAAGAATCCACTTTCCAAGAAAACCACTTTTCAAAAGGAAACTACTTGCCAGTAAACAAACGGGGCCTGAATAGTTATCTAAACTTCATTTCAATCCCATTTTCTTTTCAGTCCAATTAATTCACAATTTTACCTGATTAATTCAATTTAGTCCAAATTAACCATATTAAGCCCAAATGAATCAAACAATTAAACCCCAAATCCTAGCAATTAATTCCAAATTTTCCAGTTACAATAACAGACTCAATCCTAGAAATTTAGCTTAAAATTCAAACACTATAGATTTCCAGCACAAATTGATTTGTTTCGATCAATAACTATTAAAAAAAAAGGGTCATTAGCATCGGATGTTAGCAACAAAATAATTCAGATGGAACTTTAGCAACAGATTAGTAACAAATTACATAAATATTAATTTTTTAATATTAGAAAAGGATTTAGCAATGCAAAATCAGATACTAAAAAATAAATTAATATATTAAGAATCAGCAATGGATTTTCCATTGCTAATATGGTTGCACAAAATTTACAATGGAAAAGTTCGTTGTAAAAAAAAAAAGATTACATTTTAACTTTTATTCAAAAAACAATAAACAATAATGATGTGTTAATAATTAATTGGTCCATGTATACCTTGCAAAAAAAAAAAATCTCACACAAGCAAATACCAATCTCAAGAGATAAATTCCTTTCATTCTCCGAAAGAACCCTAACCTATATATCCCTTTCTGTTCCTTCTCAAGAAACCTCATCTTTGTCACTTTTGTAAATTCTTCTCCTTGAATATATACTCCCAAGGTGTCATTTTTCAAAAACATCATCTGTCACTTTCTTAACTTCTTCTTTAGTGAATCTGCGCTTCCAAGGATTCCATCGTGCAATGAACAAATATGGTGCGACAAATTAAGATAGTAGGTATAATCAGAAACTCATATTTGAGGGATTATGTTTGTAATTTAGAGAGAACATATATTGTTTTATTAACTAATTTTATAGAATAATTTAGTAGATCTATTGCAAATTATTTGTTAAATATGGTTGTCATCACATGCTAATGTTTCTAATTCTTAATGTAATGTTCTTTATCTTCATGGTTCTATGACGATTCCATTGTTGCTTGGTTAGGTATGAAGCTTTTTCTAAGGTTTTGGATTTTTCTGTTTTGCTGGATGTATGTGTGTGGTTTTTCAGAGGAGAAATATGGATAATGTGTGACAGACTCATAAATAAAAGTTAGATCTTAGATTTTACTCGCGTGCTGTGAAAGGTGTTTGGTTGGTTAACAATTTTTTGCATACTACATCATTTTCACTCATCTTCTTCAGCATCAACCTCTCTCCAGTGAAAATGTTCTTGTTTAGTAGTGTTAAACAGAGTAGAACAGAGAGAGTGAAATTGTTCATCATCAATTTTTTACCTTTCTCATCCTGTTTTGACTAGAAAATTTGCACTCTTGATTGTCCACTTTACAGATAAATAAAGTCAAACCTTTTGTCTCCTTGACGACTATTTTTGCTCCCTTTTTTAACAGAAAACCTTGTGATTGTCATTTTCACT
>Ga0307517_10007276_pt1 | contig 16184 bp, 20 predicted proteins | sample 23_EM_MG_FD_194515 | JGI IMG/M metagenome (GOLD analysis project Ga0307517, IMG submission 194515) | Populus trichocarpa ectomycorrhiza microbial communities from riparian zone in the Pacific Northwest, United States - 23_EM | ecosystem: Host-associated > Plants > Roots > Unclassified | place... | reverse complement strand
CCAGATTCTGCAGGATTTCTATGTCCTAGACGCATGGGTTCTGCATCTATTGCAAGGAAATACACCAGTCTGATAGGTGTTTTTCTCAATATAAAATTCGTCCTCTTCGTCCGCTTTCTGACACTTTTGACAGCATCGTTGCGCAGTTGTCGATGGGCGAATATTTCGAGTCGTTGTGAATGCAGTTACTTCCAGGAACTGTGTGCACTGAGTGGATGGCTCGGTCAAGCCTCGGTCGCAAGATGCAATCCACTGACAAGTCACTTAGCGAATATTAGCTACTTAATATCAACTAGAAGGCTTCTACAAAATACATGCGCAAATTGTGGAACAACTTTCAAATCGAAAATCCAGTTTTCCCCCGTAGATTTTTGTTTTGACGTGTTGACGTTTCCATAAAAGGGTCATTTCCACCATGGTGGGACCTTACTTTTCAAGCAAGGTGATAGCTGCTATAACTCAACTGTAACTTGTATAAGTTTTTCGTTTAGCTGGTGAGTGCTAGTTGCTTAGTCATATTTCATTCCATTTTTGGTTATACATTGGCTTGACACCTTGCTTGACATACATAAACCCGTCGCAATAAGAGGGAAATGTCGGCTTGATGTCGGCTTGATATCGTAAATCCATCCAGTAAAAGCGATGTTTTGAGATGAGTCCAAGCGATGGCCGCTATGACCGACTTTCGCTAAGTAACGCGGCGTCCTGATAAGGGGATTCGAGTGTGTCCACCTTCAAGTCGGAGTGGTGAAATTTCGGCAATAACCAGTCGCGGCCATATGTAGGGATCCGGAAGAAGTACCCCCAGCATTTTGTAGAACCTGGCTTGAAGTACGCTGCAATATGATCCCCGAGGATCCTCGAGCTCGAGAGATCACCACAGATATTCTGGCCGTTTCTGTCCGTGCTCAGTCCACGTAATATTGATCTTGGAGGATCACCACAGATCCCTCGGAATAAACACACGAGTTCAACCGTTTTTTCCCATGCTTAGTCCACCTCTATGTGTGCAACCTGTGGAAGCTACCAAGTACTATATTTTGTCCAACTCGGACACTACCTAAATGGGATATATATATACTACTATTATAAAAATACATGACGTGTTGTCCAAAAATATGATCCTCCATGTGAAACCAACCGATTCCTTTTATCCCGGTCCAAAGGTCAACGTCACCGGAGCGAGTGCGGAAACAATTTCTACGTAACTTTCGACAGCACGCTGGTGACCCATGGGCTTGAAACCCCATCCTACCCATCCACTTGAGCGAGCCTCCGAAGTTTGGTCATACACCAATGTCCGCAATCGTTTGGCATTAGCTGGATCATCTCTAGGGGACTCTGCTGTGTCCTTCACAAATACCTGTGACATCTTTGTCTGCGCAGAGAATGTACCCTGGTAATACGCATCCAGGGAAACCGATGTTTGAGCAAGATTATTTTGAACCTGGAGCTGCAGCGGAGAGACGGGTACGTTATCTTTCAGGGTTATGTCCAGATTCATAGGCCCATTGAAGGTTTTCACCAGCGCAACGAAGCCAGGAGATCCTTTGGACCACTCGGTGGTTTCAGACGAGTCCAGAGTGATATTCGCATCAATCGAGCTAAAAAAAAAAAAAGAGAAAATGTAAGGGTAATTAATTACCAAGACAATAAAGGATTTGATACCGACCCATCTCCTGTGTCCATTGTCAGCAAAGTCGGTCGCATAGGGAGGTTGGGTCGTGTGAGGAAAATGTCAGTAGTGATGGATCTGTGCGGCTTGATCAGATATGTTGCTTGGTTGGCGAATGCGACTAACCCTTTGATAGAATCTAATGTGAGGGTGGCTGTTGCGTTGAATGTCCCATCAATCGGAGCAGCGATATTTTTCACCCAGATTTGAGAGGCTTCTATGAACTGAAATAATCTCCGTCAACACCAAGGCAGTGCAAATAATTATTAAATAATAAAAAGTCAAACCTTGCAAGAGATAGGGTAGACAGCTCCTTCTACGGCGAATTGATTGAAAGCGAGTTTTGAACGAAGATCGCCGAAAGATTGGGAAAATAGCGGAAGATAAGTCACGAAATTGTCCACGGTGGATTGGACTCGAGGCAGGACGACGTTTATTTGGAACTCCAAGTGATCATCACCATTGAAATCCTTAGGAATCTGCAGAAGAACTCAGTACTGATCGTTATTCGAAATACGAAGCACATACATAGAGAGAGAGACCCCTGTTTAAACCTGTGCGACTAAAACAAACGTCCGTCCGTTGGCGAAGCTGTTCGCTTGAGTATTTCATCTCAAGGGTAAAATCCACATCTTCTTCTTCATAATCCTTCTTCATGGACACCGAGAGACTACCGTTGATTTGATCAGTGGCAAATGTATTATATGAAATGTTTGAGCGAATAGTGATGAGTCCGTTCGGAGAGAGTGAGAAGCGGGCCCTGGAGCAGGGTAAGTTAGATGTCTGGTCTGAGTGAGGTGGCTAGCTCGTACTTTGCAAGATTTTCGGAGGACGAGATTGAGTACCACACATTACATGTTCTGTTATTATCACCCATGGTTGACCCTCCGGCTGCACATTGAAGAGGTGTTGGGAGATTGGAATTCTCAACGGCCCAGAGGGATGGTGTAGGTCCAAGCGTCCAAAAATTAGAGTTTGGGCGGGGTTCTCTCCGTGATTTCTACAAGAAAAATGTAAGCACTGGTTCAACCACGAGTCATAAAAAAGAGGCGTACCCAGACGAGGATTGGAACCACAATAAGGACGGAGAGGAGGATGTAGATAGCAAGAGCATAGAGTCCAGCTTTCCAGAATCGTGGGTCCACCTTCCACCGCACTGGGGGTTCGGCGACGGCTTTCCAATGCTGAGCTTCGGATGTATCATAGTCTGGGAGTGGGGATGTCGAACGGGTGAAGGCAGCCTGGGGATGTCGAAGTGTAAGTCCATTGTAAGTATCTTCCTTGGTTCGTCCGTCTGCCTCTCCATCAAGGATGATCATGATAGACCACCAGTCATCAAAGGCAGTGGCTCGGTATACTGAGTACAGTCCCGCCCTGCTGCCGATAGCCTGTGAGGGCGAGTGAGCTTGAAGGAGAGGTCCCAAAGGAGAAGGATAGTTTCAACAGAAACCGTCGGCTGTTTTACCTGAAATTGACTTAGCATCTTATTAATATAAATTGTATTTTACATTAAGGGTTTGTGCAGGATAATATAATTTTCGTTTTGTAATCTTTTTGTATACAATTTTAAGTGTCCCTCAAAGATCGCCATAAACCGAACTCGGCCCCTTTTCCTTTCCAGATGGACGGAAGGCAGAAAGGACAGTATTAAATGCCTGACCCAAAGCACTCATAGCGTGTGTGACGTTTTCTTGGATACTGTCTTTGCAGTTCCGCAATAGCGTCACGGAGTGAGCACAGGCGGCGTCGATGAGTGTTCGCGGGGGACTTTCATTTGCCGAAGGGGAATATTTCATCTGAGAGGAGGGTCAGGAAGAAAAGAGAAAAAATTTCGGGAAAATACATGCTTGATGAGCTGTTGATGTTTCTGTCTCCGTGACAATCTTCTCGGCGATTGATGCATCCAGTTCTCGCCACATCTGCCGGAAGTCCTCGACAGCAGCGAGGCTCTCGCTGAACCTGAAAAGCGTGTTTATAAGAGCAACCACTTCTGACCGGTGTAATAAGTTGGAGTTTGTCTGGGGGCTGGAGAAAAGTTAGCTTAATGTCACAGATGAATGCTTGGAGAATCCCCATACTCTAAAGCCTTTTCATCCAGTTCAAACAAAATCTTCAACGCTGTGGCTATGCCAGTAGTCTGGACCTTGCCCCACAAGCGACACTTATCACAACCCACGCAATCCATGATGCGAGTGACATTCCGGAAATGTGTCTTGAATTCCTCCTTGAGTACCTGAACGAGACCATGAGCTGGTAAACGCAGGGGGGGGGGGCAGGAATGCACATACATTGGCGTTTTCTCCTCGGAATAGAATGGTTTCGTCGAAGCTTCCTGCTTGTTTTGCAATATCGATGACTTTGGTCAACGTACTCAAGGTCTCAGCGTCGTCTTCATGGTTCCCAGATGAACAGTAGTCAAATGCAGAAAGGTAGGGACCTAAACGCGCGACCGCACGGAGCAATAGGATGGTATCGAAATAGATGTATTGAAGGCGTTCTGGATGGGATGCGACCTGGCTGATAAAACAATCAAGGTTCGGTTGCTTTAAAGGTCTTATGAGCCAAGTAAGAGCAGAGGGATAATGAAATGGCCAACCCATTGTCCAGTGGTTTGGTTGAGATATTCACGACAAATGTGAGTAGATATTGAAGCATGTAAACCTAGCGGGATGGGCAAGGATTGGTACAGAATAAAGGCAGAACCCACCAGATATGACCTTGTAGTACACCCTCTTTTCCAGACAATGGGGGTCCAATTCTTGCCCGCCCTCATGAAGGACTTCAATCATGGTATCGGGTAGAGAAACTGGCGCGGGAGATTTGCCGGTCATGAGGTTGAGTTCCGAAAGCCCGAAACAGTTTTCCTCGTATATTGACCTCCAGACACGGTGCGCGTCTTCGCCAGAATAGCCTGTGTATCTCTCTGGGACCAGTCGGAGATCAAAATAATCACCCTCTGCATCATAAATGAGGAATGGCGGGGACTCATCAAATAGTATAAGGCATACCGGTGTTGTCATCGAGGAAACAGAAATCTGAGTCCCGGTAGTAACAACCAGGTAATGAGTGACGCTGGTTTCAAGCCGGGGTAAGTGCAATATCCAATTAAAGATTAATATTAGGCACCTTGTCGATTGAAGATGGATCGACTTCGCTCAAGGCTTTTGCTCGCCATTTCTCAGGGACGTCACTCTGCTTTACGTTGAGATCATGGGAAGAAAGAGGTTAAGGGAGCTCTGACCTCGTCCACAGAAGTTATCGCGCATCCCGGGTTACTACAAGAACCATTGTCTGGCCAAAATGGGCATTCGCGGTATAGATCCACCTGACGGTGATGAGGAAAAGAGCTTGACGGAGAGACCCCGATAGGCGTACCTGAAAGTATCTGAAGAAGGGCATATGAACGAGGTCCGAGAGGTTGCTAAATAGTTCGTCGTTCACACTCTCTATAGTTTCGTAGTCGCACATAGTCGTCTCGATTGGGCCTGTGAGCTAGTAAATACTATATTGAGCATCAAGAACGGGGTTTGAAGCAACAGGTTCATACCACGGCCTTATGACAGCTAGTGTGCTTTACTGGTTGGTGTTCCAGCACTTGTTTTATTTGTCCTTTGCGAACCAGTGTTTCCGAGAGGAAAGAGTCCTGCGCATTGACCGACCAGCGGAAAGCAGGGAACAAGAGTACGACTGCACATAACCTGCAGACTGAGCGTGTCTTCATCGGGAGGGCTTTCGAAAGTCGATGTCGACTATAGGATGATGACAAAGTTCCACGTCCTGGACTCGGGACGTGGGATTAGGCAGGCTGAGGAAGGCATTTGGTAGCCGCCACGTGGTCAAAATTGGTTAGACTGGTTTCCCTTATTTACCACCGACCCCTGAGGGAAATAACCTTGGGATTTTCGAAAGATGGCTGATTCACGAGAGCTGGCGCAAACCTGTTGCATCAAGATAAATATACTTATAGAATGGATGGGGTTCACCAGGGTCGAGTTTTATTGGCGTCGTACCGAAGAGAAATGAGTGCAAGGAAAAAAACCTGAATTGCCACGTCAATAAGTTGACCAAATCCCACGGTGGAAGATAGAAAATCAGCTGAGGAGGAATTATTGTGTCTCTCCAACCATCTTCCAGTACATACATTCCAAGGTTTTACCCCGTCAAGGCTTCTCGTTCCCCGGACACCCGAACATCATGGCTCTATCCGCTGCCGACCTTCAGGTCAAAGATTTACCTTTCGTCATGCTACCGTCTTCTTACACTTCTTCAACTTATATAGAAGAGACACGAGCTTGAGGGTGCTCCTGACCCTTTCCCGTCGCTCTCACAACATACTCCCGCAAAACATAGGGCGCCGCACGCCGTTCCATTGGATACCGAATCCGAGGTCGCTTTCCCGACGCTTGCCTCAGCCGTTCCTGCATCCAGCGCGCCGTCTAACTCTGCATGGGGCTCATCCACGGGTCCTCGTATCAAATCGGCTATACCCAAGGCTCCCGTCTTCACAGATTCCTTCACTTTGTCGGCCATTGATTTGTCCAACTCTGGCAAGGATGGGAAACCAGCATCCCTTGGAGAAGTCATCAAACAGGTTATTGCAAAGTATAAGGTCAAGGTAGAAGCCAGCGCAAACCAAAAGGCCCGTCAAACCACCTTCCACGTCAAGGCTGAATCTCAGAAGGAGCTTGACAAGGCCAAACGCAGTCTTTTGGCTCTCCTCAGCCCAGTGGTATGTTCGACATATTCTATTTTCGCCAATTAAGTATCTATAATTATATTAGGTTACTCTTGTTATCAACGCACCGGCGTCAACTATTGCTTCAATCATCGGCCCTAAAGGTAAGATCCCATCTTCAAAGTCTTCTGTCACATGAACCTAATGGCTGCCAAGGCGCGACTTTAAAACAGATTCGCGACCAGACCAGCGTCAGAGTGGACATCCCCAGGAGAGATCCGGCTGCACTCAACGGTAATGGACACCCAAATGGAACAATCAGTGGCAAGGATGACGATGACGAAGACGAGGAACCAACTATCCCCGTCACCCTCGTTGGACCCCAGCCCCTGGCATACGAAGCCCAGGCCCTGCTAAAGCAGATCATCTCCTCCAAGACCTCCAAGAGCACCCAGCGCGTCCGCGACATTCCTGCCCATATCCTCCCGTTCATCCTCGCTCGCAAGGCCCATTTCCTTGCCGCGGCCCAAGGCGGAACCGTAACTCTCGCTTTGAACTCTGCTGCCCGTGAGATTACGGCTAGCGGAGATCGCGAGGCTGTTGTGAGTGTCGTAGAATCCATTAAACAGACCATCGAGACTTTCAAGACCTCCCTCACCTCGGTTAAACTTTCCCTTCCCAAGAGACAACACCGCCTTCTCATTGGGCCTGATGCCGATGCTGTCATGGCCAAGAGTAACTGTGCTGTTGTGGTTGGGAACGCTGAGGAATCTGTCAATGAAGTAACTGTTTGGGGCCTGAGCTCTGATCTTCCGGCTGGACTTGGTGCTGCTATAACTCAGGCGAATTCGCAGCACATTCGCGGAGTGATCCTCCCCGAACCCATTTCTCTTTCCAAGCAACTGGCAACATACCTTAAGCGTACTCAGTACGACAAGATCGTCAAGAGCAGACATCCCACTATCGATATCTATCTCCCATCCCTGGATGCAACCAGTCAATCTCTCAGTGTCGATCTGGTTGGTCCCCCAGAAGATGTGGACGTTGCTGTCAAGGAGTTCTTGAAATTCATTGGTGACTTGAGTGGCGGTACCATGGAAATAAACGTAGACTGGCTCCTCCATCGCGTGATTATCGGTAAAAATGGCAAGAAGTGAAACCTTTTCTGTAGTTTCTATCTTTCCGTAATCTGACTTAATTTTCAGGTTGAAACAATTCCACGAGGCCCACAACATTCAGGTTTACTTCCCTAACGAGTCATCAGAATCTTCAAATGTCCTCCTGGTTTATGACCCTTTGACCCTGGGTGTCGCTCCCTCTCCTGATGAGAAGAAACGACACCTGGATGATGTCGCCAAGGAGATTCTCAAATGGGCTCGCGATGCCGCCGACGTCAAGACGGAGCTCATTTCGGTCGAGAAGCGCTGGCATGAGTTTGTCGTTGGCAACGGCGGAACCACTTTGAACGCGTAAGTTTGGTTGTTTAGAATTCACAGACGCCCAAACTAATTTTGCTCAGTATCATCGGAGAAGATACCACCCTTTCCATTAAGGTTGGATCGGAAGCCGCCAACCCCTCGACTGAGGATGTTATCCTTGTCCGTGGTGTTAGCGATGACGTCGACCGCGCAGTCAAGGAGATTCTCAAGATCGTCGAAGATGCCAAGAACGATGAGATAGTCAATAGCCACGTAAGTTTGCACATTGAAATCCTGAAAAGCAAGATGGTTATGATCGTTATTTGATAGTCAATCGAGTTCGACATTGACAAAGAATATGTTGGCCGAATTGTTGGTTCTCAAGGCTCTGGTGTGAACAAGCTTCGTGATCAACTTGGTGTCAAGGTCGATGTATGGGACGATGTTGACGAGAAGGAAAAAGAGGGTGGCAAGAAAAAGAAGGCTGTTCACCAGAAGTCCAGGGTCAAGGTAAAAACATCAAAGATTCATCGTGGCATTTATTTCTAATTGGTCGTTTATAGATCACGGGACGAAAGGAGAACGTCGAAGAGGCCAAGAAGCGTATCCTTACACAGATCGAACGCCTCGTAAGTTCCATTAAGAAGCTGGAAATTAATGCTGATTTCTTTCCTGCGCAGGCCGACGAAACCTTTGAGATACTCAAAATTCCTGCGCAGTACCATTCCTCTCTTATCGGACAGAGTGGCAAGTATGCCATTCGTCTCGAGGAAAAATACTCTGTCAAAATTACTTTCCCTCGTCAATCCTCCGAGAACGGCGAAGGCAAAACAAGGGAACTACTCAAGCCCGACGAAGTTCTCGTGAAGGGTGGAAAGAAAGGTGTTGCTGGTGCCAAGTCTGAGTTGCTCGACGTACGTATTTTTTTCAATCCCGTCCATTTATTTCGCTTCATTCGCTCCTCTAGGCCGCTGAATTTGAGAAGGAATCGAACAACATCCTGAAGTTCACGGTTCCTACTCGTTCCGTTGCTCGTATTCTCGGCAGGGGTGGTGCATCTATTAACGAGATCAAGGACGAGACTGATGCCCAGATCGACATCGAAAAAGGCTCGGAGGACAATGGCACCACTACTGCCATCACCGTTCGTGGCACTAAGAAGGCTGTGGCTGCTGCTAAAGCTGCAATCATGGCCATCTCGGATCAAATTGGGGAGGAGGTCTCTGCTTCAGTTCCAGTTGAGAGTAAATTCCATCGGTCCATCATTGGTGCTGGAGGACAAGGCTTGAAAGAGCTTATCGCCAAGTGCGGTGGCCCTTCTGATCCTAAACTCCAAGCTGGCTTGATTAGATTGTAGGCCTTCGTTTATGTCTCTGGGATGTTTATTAACCAATCCTCGTTAGTCCCCGTCAAGGCGAACCTTCGGATGATGTTCGTATTCGTGGCGAACCCAAGCTCGTGGCCAAGGTCAAGGCTGAGTTGGAGCAAATTGTTGCCACCTTGCGCGACCGAGTCATTTTGGCTGTGGATATTCCTGCACCGCAGCATCGCGCCCTTATTGGCCGCGGTGGCCAGCATTTGAACGATTTGCAAGCCAAGTTCGATGTACAAATCCAATTCCCTGGTTCTCGCTCTTACTACCAGGTTGGGGAGCCTGAAAACCTTGATGACTTGAGCGAGGTGGATCCTGCTAACCTTGTCAAGGTGTCTGGCTCTCGTGCCGCTTGTGAGAATACTATTGCAGACCTCAAGGTATTTTCTTCTTCGTTTGTTTGATCGCCTGTTTTTCTAAATGTTCGTCTTTTTCGAATTACCAGGGTAGTATCAAGGGTCCTGTCGTTGAAGGTCCAACCAGCACAATCACCGTCCCCCTGAAGTACCACCATGCCATCTCTCAACAAGGCAGCTTTTTCAGAACCCTCCGGACACTTGGCGTGCAAGTAGATAACTCTGCTCAACCCCAAACTTCTGGCGTACCCACTCGCCCACCTCCTGAGGCACGCATTGACGATGCGAACACAAGCTCGGGTGAGCCTGAATGGGAAGTCGTTCCCAACTACCAAGATGCCGAGGATGGTGATTCTACCTGGACATTGAGGGCTCGCGATCAAGCCGGATTGGACAGGGCAGAGAACCTTGTCAAGGAGGCCATCACGAACGCTGGGCACATGTCCCATGTCGGTTTCCTTACCATGCCTGACCGTTCAACATTCCCTAGGATTGTTGGTGTCAAAGGTTCCAATGTGTCCCGGCTGCGTAACGAAACTGGTGCGGACATCATTGTTAGTCGCGAGAACAATACTATTGTTATCATTGGTAAGTTTCATCTCCATTGACCAATGTATAGTTTTTAATGACTTCCCCCCCCCTTTTTTTTTCTTTCGCAGGTTCCGAAAACGAGATTCACGCTGCCAAAGACGCCATCGTGAGGATGGTGTCAAATTCAGGTCGTTCTCGTCGCCACGATTGATAGGCCTTGCAATCTTCTCTTAGTTATTTAAACATCTGGTTTTGCAAATGCATGGGTTCTGAACATTCGGATGGATTGTATATAATAAGGAATATAGCAACTCGTTACAAGACATTAACCGAAACTCCGTCGATGTCATCGTCTAGAGGAATTCCATCGATGTCCTCAGCAATAGGTTCACCATCAAGGTCATCATCATCAAGTGCATCCCTCCCTAATTCGCCCAATGGCTCTCCATCGATATCGTCCACTGGTACTCCATCGAGATCAATATCTTCAACGGGCTCTCCGTCAAGATCGCTGCCTCCTTTACCATCGCTACTGACGTCCATTGGCTCTCCGTCACTCGCATTTCCAGAACCACTCCCTGCAGGATTGGTTTCTGAAGCGATTTGGAATGTACTAGTCTTGAAGCGGGAAGAAAAGGATTCGGTCGGAGGCAGCGGGGAGGTCGTAGCTTCTTCCTTTGTGATTTCAGGACGAATAACAGCCCCCTCCAACCGTGTTCTGAGTTCCAACGTAAATTCAGGAGGGAAAACGATCCAATCTTCCCATACGTCTACAACTGTCGTAATTTGTTTCTTGAACAGGTCCGCCGTAATCCGCCCAGGGAATGAGTGGTAGATGTTAGCGAGGTGATCAAACACGATACCAAGTCGCGCTTGAAACTCTTGACGATATTTCCAAGCGTTGGGAACCGAAGCCGCTGAATTATGGAGAATATCACAAATCAGGTGCAACCGAGCAACTTTACGAGGAACTGCGGTCCCATCGACAAGTAACGATGCAATAATTATATCTGCAACCTTCAAGCAAAGGTGTCAACACATGGCTTATAACCAGAAGGGTAAATATACCTCATGAGCAGCCTCGGCATGTTCGAGACTGAAGGTCATGCACCGTGCAATTTCCCCTCGCTTCCCAGACAGTGCTCGCAGCATTGCTTCAAACCGATGCCGAGCCGAGCTAGTGAGAGCATTCTTTCGTGATTGTTCCCGTTCGGCTTCTTCAGCAGAATCGCTAGAATAAACAGAATTATATCCCTGTAGATGGAATCAGTACTTGAAAAGAACAAGAACATAGGTAGGAAACGCACATCATCATCGAAAGCTGGTTTAAGAGGTTCTTCAGTTTCAATGAGGCCTCTGTAGTATGCATGTCTTCGATGCTAATGACCCTAAGCAAGACAATTCGTAGAATAGTTCAGGTAGCTTACATCACGTCGCAAAAGAAAGTTGTATTTTGGGTTGGATTTTTCTCGGTCGCGAAGGGTTTCCTCATACTTGATGTCGTGGTCCTTAACCTCGGCGGCCACAGCACGAATAAAAGTATCTGTTACCATTTCCCCGTCGTCATGCAAAGTACGCTGAGGACTCCGTGAATACCCTCGACGCGGCGAGCGGCTAGGAGAGCTGTCGTATCGACGTGACCTATTATAAGACTCATGTTGCCGAGCAGAGCGAGACCGATCTCTATCTCGCGAGGCGCTCCTAGAACGCCGTGAATGATATCGAGGGTCACGAGATCGGTGTGTAGGGCGGTCGGGAGAGTAACTCCTACTCCTGCTCCGGCTCCGGCTACCTCTCATCTTCGCCGACGTGGAAACTGAGAAGAGATGTTAAAACCATCTTCAAAGCGAGAAGTGAAATAAGAACCATATAGAGGTTTAGCGGCTATTGGAACGGCTTTGCTCCAACCAACACGCAGAATAGATCCTCCCCAGTCGTACCCATCAAATTCTCGGAGAGCATCTTCAGCATCTCTTCTTGTCATAAATGAAACGAAGCCATTGAGTCCGGTATTCTTGGATTTCCTTGAAGCTGTCATGTCCGCACCGGGGCCTATGGTAGCGTCAGATCGTGGCCACATAACTTTTACCTAATTGGCAGTCAGATAAGTAAACATTGAAAATCAGAAATTGGGAATATTTACCGATCCAACCGGTCCTGCTCGTGCAAAGAATTTACCAAGGCCAGGTTCTGTAACATGATGTGGTAAATTCGCAACAAAGAGGTTGGTTGTCTGAATGTGTTTTCAGAGCACTGATTTTTTTTGAATGCTGTAGTTTACATACCTGTGGGTCCCCTCGATCCTTGCTCCCACTCTGCCCATCATATGCAGCCATTGCTGTCACGGATCTGCCATGACCAGGACCTATAAGATCAAGTTAGAAACAAGGTCTGCGTGCCATGTACAAAAGGACCAGATGTACCATGACGAGAGTATTTGGCCTCGCGTTCGGCTTGATCCCTGTTAACAGGTTAGTCTGTAAATTGGGACAAAATGTTAGGTTACCTCTTGATTTCTTCCAGAAAAGAGTCCATGGCCCTCTTTCCTTTTGGTTTCGGGGGGGGAGGGACGGGAGGTGATTGGGACTGTTTCCGCATGCCAATCAACACTTCCTCGCCGCGTAATAGTGGCAAAGCTCACCCTCAATCGTGCACGTCGCTCTGACGACGGAACGGACGGGGCATAGGCCATGTTTGAGTCCGCTTTCACGAACCCAGAGCCTCCCTTCTTCCTAGTGACCTCGCCCCCTTCAAATGCGTCGAGGAACTCGGCGTATGCCTGAGCAGCATTCGCTTCTTCTTCTCGCTTCTTTGCGTCTGCAGCCTCCTGATCTTTCTCCCTGCGAGATTTGCGCACTTTCCCAGCAGTATAATGTGACAGCTTCATGTCGTCAACGGGTTTTTGCTGTGTTTGGAGGTGAATTGTAAGTGACGGCTACTGGAGAGAAATAACTCTGTCCGTCGCACTAAAAACGAGGTATCGTCTTCATCATTATCAAAGAAAGCAGCGAGTTTTGTTTTTGTTTTATCCATTGAGAGTTCCTATTAACAGGTATGAAGAGATATCTGTGCCTTCAATTTGCGAAGACCGCAGGGTTATTTTGCAAGGTGTGATAAGTTTTGATTAGATCACGAGAGATGACAAGATGATGGAGGGTCAGATAATGGTGTGCACCAGGAGTAAAATTGAAATTATGTCGAGTTAGAGCTACGAAGTCCTAAATGACAGTAATCGGAGCCCGAAATTTCGGCATGGAAGCTCACGTGAGTACATAGCACAACGAGAGCTACCAAGAACTACCAACCCCGAAAATGTGCATTGCAAACCAAAGTGCAGCAGAATCGTGAAACGAATGCAGGTATTAACTTGTCTCCTCGACCAACGATGTTCGAGATCACATCATCATTAAACTACTCAGGCCTCCTTGAACATATGCCATGGGTTTCATTGGTGGATGTGGTGAAGCATTGAATTGTGTATATTCCCGGTTGCCCGCAGCATCAATCCGGATCTGAGTGAAAGTTGATGTTTCACAAAGTCATAACAAAGCAACGACCACTTACAAATGCTCCTTTGTTGCCAGACTGGTCGACATAATTTGGTGCAGAGAATACCTAATCGGAGGACATAGAATGAGTCAATGGGGACACTGTAGGAGTTGTGAATATGGGATGCATACAGTTGTGCACAAGCCCTCGTGCTCAATTTCATAGCCATCTGCAATACATGTCAAACTAGGAAAGAAATGATAGCGTGATTTACCCACTTTGTCGGACTTCATGACTACGGATGACTCCAGCAACGCCGTTGAGGGTGCACCATCGCTTTGTCACATCAGGTCCGAACGCGATACCAACGCCCTGAAGAAGGATGCTTAATGTGAAGAGCCTTCTCCGTCTGCAACGTACACGTACACGTTTACTGGGTCCTCTACCAGGTTTCTCTTGAGGATCAGTCCATAATAGCTGAGCAGTGTTTGTTGTCAGTTATAAATAAGGCCGGTATAAACCAAGAGTGTACCTCGCCTGCGAGCACAAATTGTCAATAAAAATTAGGTCGCAAAGAGTATTAATAACCTACACATAAGTCCCTCTTGCCCAGGTTGCCGGCCAATTCGATCTAATGTCCGTATGTCATCCAAAGTTACCCCATCTTTGCTGAAGAGACCCCCGTGCACAACAAAGAAACGTTTCTTCCCATCTGGGGAGAGAATTGCTTTCTCGTCAGATGACGGTGGTTTCGTTGCGTTAACAAGCGTTGCCAAAGGTACTAGAGTCAAAATGTTAAGAAAGCCTTCTGTCGAAAACCCTTGTTTTCTTACACGTTGTGAAGACATGTGCAAAAAGCTATGACATCGTGAATTCTAGATGGCGTGCAAATGCTTCGGAAAGCCATACCTTATAAGCCTGTTCTCCGTGCTTGTGCTTTGCTTCCCCTTCGAAACCATATGTTCGATTCATATCTTTAGCTTCGTGATTACCTCGGTTGATGTACATATATTTAGGATATAACCCTGCCGGTAAGCGTCAATCATGGGAACACATGGGAACAAAGCGACTTACATTTATATGCAAAGGCGAGTAAGATAACCTCGATGGACCACGATCCTCGATCCACAAGATCTCCATTCATTAGTAAATAATGTTTCTCGGTTGGCGGACCTGTCAGGGAAAACAGGTGCAGAACATCGTAGAATTGTCCTGAGAGAACATTATGCAATTTCAATACATGCAACGACCCAAACAACACAACAAACATACCATGAACATCGCCAATGACATCGCACGTCACACCCTCCTCAATGTCTACATTGACCAGACTCTCTTCCTTCACGAACTGGTCGTGTGCACCAATTACAATCTCCCATGCGTATCGCTTGGGAAGTGTCTTTCCATCTTTAAACCATTGGATCATTTGTTGCAAGAACTCTTGGGTCATGTAGTATGTGCCATTTTCTGATGGGAGTTTGGGTCCAGCATAACCGTCATCTACCTCACATCCGCCTGCAACGATGTTTCAGCAGATATCTTGTGAGGGTAAGAGTAATCCTCACCTTCGGCAATGATCTCGTGACACCTCACGACGGGGTTCTTCTCTCCTTCAACTTCGATGGCCTCAAAGGGAGAGCGTAAATAATTGTGCATAAAGTAATCGAGTGGGCCTCACCTTCTCAAATTCTATCTTGCGAATCAACTTTTGTGTTGACACCATTTGCGCCCGCACAGTCTCATTCTTCGGCTCGAGAGCTAATATCTTCTTGAAATCTGCCACGGCAGCCTGGGGCTTCATTATTTGCATGTGGCATGTCGCTCGCCTACAAAATACGATAAGACTATGACTCTCTTCAGGATTGTAAGGTCTCACCGATAGTAAGCTTTCGCGTATTTGGGATCAAGAGATATAGCTTGAGCTATAGAACGCATCAGAATCTTAACAGAGTTGCATAATCCGTCGGGGGCACACGCACTCGCATCGGTGAGGGCATATCCGTATTCTTCCAACTTCATTCGCGCGTATGCGCGATTACACCATAACGTGGGTTCATTTGGATTCTTCTCTATAGCTTCAGAATAAAGTATAGCTGCATTTTTGAAATCATGGGCTAAGGAGGGCTTGAGGCTCGTAAATAAATGGAGTTCTTGGGTGATTACTAACAAGTGAAAGCCTTATTCGCCGCTGCTTTCAGCCGGATGGCTTCTTGCTTGTCTTCTTCTGTAACTTCATTAGTGAGATGAAGATTCCTAAGTTCAGGAGACGGTACAGAGGAAGGAGGAGTCGAGGCGTCCAAGGAGGGAGAGGATGATTGATCGCTCATTACTGCGTGCGCTGAACTGCAATCGTTAACCAATCTTTTCACGAGACACCTTGAGCCAATCAAATTATTTGAATATAATCCGATTTATCTACATAGTTACCTAATTTAGCAATTCACCGACGTTCGACTTCCAACCAGATATGAGACGGACATGGTGTATCGCAGTATCAGCGCCAATATAAAAGAGTGCCCTGCGTCTCTGGTTGTCATGACGGTGTGTGTCCGTTTCTCCGGGCTTCACCGCTGGGTGATTCCTCCTTGTTCTCTTGCGGGATAGAAAAAAAGAGATAGTTGTTAACTACTAAAATATTCCTTTACTAGTATGAGTAAATGCCTAATAA